>Ga0209978_10000009_pt1 | contig 295558 bp, 262 predicted proteins | sample BentaG_FD_182805 | JGI IMG/M metagenome (GOLD analysis project Ga0209978, IMG submission 182805) | Deep subsurface microbial communities from South Atlantic Ocean to uncover new lineages of life (NeLLi) - Benguela_00093 metaG (SPAdes)... | ecosystem: Environmental > Aquatic > Marine > Oceanic... | reverse complement strand
TATCTGCTTGCGCGTGCGTCGGTTGCTCAGGTCCAGGCCAAGGTCGCTTTGTTTCATGGGCTCATCCAGCGTTGCGAACCTTCCTTTGATTGCCCTCGCCGGAGGAAGTTTTGAACACCATCCCTAAGCCAGTAGAAAACCCCCACGCGGTCGGTGCGGAATCATCTTTGTCGCATCCGAGGGCCAATCAGCAAACTGGCTGCTTTGAACGCGCTTTGGGCCGTCTGACATTGCGAGACCCATCCGCGCTTGCTAATGTGAGTGCACTGAAATGCAGCATGACGCGGGTCAGCGGTTTTCATGAATGCGTAAGGAATTTCGGTGTGTCAATCTGCCTTTCTGGTTGAATGCTTGCCGTCAGCTTGCCTGGTGCCGATGTTGGCGCGCAAAGCTTGATGTGCCTTGGATTGGCAGGTGCTCAAAAATTGTTGAAATTTCATTTCAGTTATGAATACAATTGAACTAATATCTGATCCACACGAAACTTTACCGGGAGCGCATATGGCGACATACAAGGAATTGGTTGCACAAAAGGCCAAGCTGGAAGAGCAAATTGAAAGCGCACGGGCCAAAGAGTTGGAGGCAGTGATTCTGCAAGTGCGCCAAACCGTGGCGGAATACGGTTTGACGGCGGAAGACGTGGGCCTGGCGCCGCGTCGCGGCCGCCGCGCGGGTGCCAAGGCACCGGTGCCGGCCAAGTACCGTGACCCGAAGACGGGCGCAACGTGGTCGGGCCGCGGCCGTGCACCGGCCTGGATCGGCAAGAACCGCGACAAATTCCTGATCGCCTGATTCGTGTGATCGCGCAAGACGGCCCGCCATCTGGTGGGCCGTTTGCTTTGGGGCGCCGCCGTTGTCGCGTTCCTGTATAACGTCCGGCATGACACCCCGCCTGCCCAAATATCTTGAACTGGCTGACCGCATTCGGCTGGACATCCTGCATGGCGCGCTGCCGGCCGGCAGCACCGCACCCAGTGAAAATGAACTGGCCCAGCGCTACGGCGTATCGCGCCTGACGGCTCGCCGCACGCTCAATGAATTGGCGCAACGTGGCCTGCTCCGGCGGTCGCGCGGGCAGCGCAGTGTGGTGCTCGACCGGGTGGGGCCGCATCGGCCGGTGCTGTACGCGCCAGGGCAATCGGATGCCGCGCTCGAATACGTGCCAGGCGCGGCCTATAGCGTCAGTGCGTTCCGCCTGGAAACGGCTGACGAAACCGTGGCGACCGCCTTGGGGCTCGAGCCGGGCGCGCAGGTGGCCTACGTGGAGCGCCGCGCGCTGGTGGGCGGTGCGCCCATCATGCTGCTGCGCACGTGGCTGACCTCCCGCCTGGCGGCCATGCTGGAGGCGCGGGACTTTGAGGATCGCCTGTTCGTGCAGGTGTTCCAGCGCGCCAATCTGACCATCGCGCGCTCGCGCGAGGCCGCGCTGGCGTGCATTGCCGACGCATACCAGGCGCGCGAGTTGGACGTGGCGCCGGGTGTGCCGCTCGTGCGGGTGCGCCGCATTGGCTATAGCGTGGCCGACGTGCCGATTTCCCTGACGTATTGCGATTTTTCGCCTGAGCGCTATACGCGCGAGGTGGATATCCGCGTGTTGCAGAACGATTGAGCGGGCTGGCGCGCCAGTACGGTGCAAACGCCTCTCGGATCGGCCCTACGCGGGGACTTGTCTGCTTGAGGTAATCAAGCTAGTCTCCGCCCCTTTCGTCACAAAAATGCCAATTTGTTGTGCGCTAGCGCTGTTGCGCTGGACTGGCACGGCTGTTGCATTGACTCGCCCCGATTGCGCGGGCGGGTTGAGCCACCCTCCCTGCGAAGCAATCCCGTCAACCTCAAAGGTAGCCTTGGCCGAGAAGGCTTCGTATGCCTTGGGTTGAGGAGGTCGAGGCCGGTTCTGGCCGGACGTTCACTCGAATCCCCTTCGGGACGGGAAGAACGGGCCGATGCATCTTGATTTTTTTGTCGTCAATTCCTGGGGGAAATCAAACACTATGACAACGTATAAAAACGCGACGGTAGGCAAATTCGCAGCTTGCGCCTTGGCGGCAGCCGCCTTATCCATGGCGGCTGCAGATGCGAGCGCGGTGGAGTGGAGCGATACCTCGATCGGCTATCGCTACGGCACGCAATTCGCCGAACCGTTTGTGGGCGACGGCATTCACAAGAACATCTTCAACTTCACGCACGCCAGCGGATACAAGTACGGCACGAATTACTTGAACGTGGATCTGCTGGAGTCGGACAGCAAGGACAGCAACGCACAGGAAGCCTATATCGTGTATCGCCACACGCTCGATATCGGCAAAGTCCTCGACAAGAACCTCGGGGCAGGGCCGATTCGGGGCTATGGCCTGACCGCCGGCTTTGACTGGAACACCAAGAACGATACGGGCTACGCGTCGAAGAAGCGCATGCTGGTGGTGGGGCCGACCATGATGATGGACGTCCCGGGCTTCCTGAACATCAGCCTGCTGATGCTGTGGGAGAGCAACGAGCCAATTGGGGTGACAAGCCGCTACCACTATAAGGCGCACCCGATGCTCAACGCAGCATGGGGCATCCCCATTGGTTCGACGGGCTTGTCCTTTGAGGGGTACGCCAACTACATCGCTGCCAAAGGCATGAACGAATTCGGTGGCCCGACTTCGCCAGAACTGAATATCGATGCCATGGTGATGTACGACCTGGGCACGCCTTTGCACCTCGGCAAGAACACGCTGCGCGCCGGCCTCGAGTATCAATACTGGCGCAACAAGTTCGGCAATCCGTCGTCGGTGCCCGGCTCCTTGGCAAAGACGCCGATGGTGCGAGTCGAGTACCACTTCTGACACGCATTCGGCGAGACCTTCGGCGTGACGGGCGCGAAGGGATCGCCGGCATGCTCCTGTGACCGCCCGCGCGTCGACAGCGCGGGTGGGCCTCTGCAGCGGCGTCCGGGAATCCGGGCGCCGTTTTTTTTTTGCCCTGGCCCTGAGCGCGAGCCGATCAGCCGGTGCGCACGACGCGCGCCGAAGGCTCGACCAGATGCGGGTGGCTCAACAGCATCGCGCCACGCTGGGTGGCAACGAACACCGCTTCGGTTCGGCTGCGCACTTCCAGCCGCCGATACAGCGCATTGATATGCGCCTTGGCGGTGGCCTCGGAAATGGCGAGCATGCGGCTGATGGTCTTGACCGGATGGCCGCGCGAGAGCAGCACCAGGATTTCATACTGCCGCTGTGTCAGCCCGAGCAATGCGCAATCATCGCTGGCGGCTTGGGGGGTGCCAAACGGCGCGTCGGGCCGGGCCAATATGATCGACGCCGGCACGTAACGGCCGCCGGCCAGCACCAATTCAAGTGCTGCGGCAATCAATTTGCCCGCATAACTCTTTAGCACGTACGCCGAGATATTCAATTGCATCAGCGCGCGCACATGTGCGGCCGAATCGCTTTCTCCCAACACGGCAATATGCCGGGGATGCGGTTGTTGCAAGAATCTGGAGAGCGCCGGGATATCGTCGATGCCTGGCAGGGGCAATCCGATCAGGGCCAATTCGGCGTCCGCATGCGCCGCGAGATTCTCAAAAAGCGCCTCGTCCGGGTCCAGGCTGACGACTTCCGACACGGCCGGCAAGGACTGCAAGACATGTGCTGCACCGGCACGAACCAACGGATGTGCCTCGACTACGATTGATTTCACTGCGCCGCCCGTCTGGTTATGGTTGTTTATCCCGTCCGGAAACTGCCGGCCGTGTCACCCATTCGGATCGGCGTGATCCAAATCATTGCAGGCGCGGCTGGTGGAAACGCAATGCAGCATGGTTTCGGTATCTTTCCCCGTTCAACCGGCAGTCACCCAAGTCGGTGCCGCCGGGCCGAAACCTTTTTGCAACATTCTAAAAGGCGGTTTCCTTCCGGTTTTCTGTTATTCGCCAGGCGCGGAGGATAAACCCCGCAGAAATGCGCAGAATAAATCCCCGGCTTGCATGTTGCACCCCTCAATGGGATGTAAATCTTTTTGTTTACCCCGATCGGTTGGGGGTAGGCGACATAGATAACAGGGTTGAGCTGGGGTTGCTACCCCACTTCGTGCCCTTGCGCGCACGCACGGGTTATGGCCTTGCGCCAACTGGCAAGAGCGTGGCGCCGATCGACTTCAGCGGAGGCTGGACGTGACAAAGCCGGCGCATGCATGCGCCGGCCATCAAGACAGGCCCGGAAAACCGGTCAGATTATTGAGCGACGACAGAGAAGCGCGGCACCGACAGCGGCTGCTTGCCGTCGCGGCCGTACGGCGTGCCGCCGCCGCTGTTGGCGGCATGCAGCACCGCCAGGGCGTTTTGCGTGGCGCGAAGACGCAGGTCGATCAGCGTGCCGTTGTCGAGATTGTGCTGGCGCAGCGTGGCGGCCAGGGTCAGGTTCTCGTCGAACAGGCGGCTGGCGGTTGCATCCGAGCGCAGGTATTTCACCAGGCCGTAAGGATCGGCGCCGCCATGCTGCGCCCACCACAGGCGGCGCTCGCGGTCGGCCTCGGACAGGCGGGACAGTTGCTGCTGCTTGGTCTGGGTAATGCGTTCGAGCTCGGCCATGTCGCCGTCGCGCAACGCCTGTGTTTCCGCTTCCAATGTCTGGGTGGCGGCGCGCAGCAGCGCCTGTTCGTCACTCAGGGTACGGATCAGCAGCGTGTTGTCCATGGAGGGCTCCAGCGATGAGGGATGGGCGGGTTCCGGACGGCACGCCCCCCTGCCGCGGTCAGGCCCATGGGGCCGGCGGCATCAGCGCAGGGGTGAAGCGAAGGGCAGGACGTGCCCGTCAGGCCGATTTGGTATGGGCGGACAGCAGCGATTTGGCGTCCGACAGCACGCCGTCGGCGATTTTCGAGGCGTCCATCTTCAGCGTGCCATTCTGGATGGCGGCGCGGATCTGGTCGACGCGAGCGGCATCGAAGTCGCCACTGCCCACTTGGCGCGACACCTGCTGCACCGACAGCGACGGCGAATGGCTGCTCTGTTGTGCGTTGGACGCCGCCTTGGCGCTGCCCGACGACGTGCTTGCGGCCGACGTCGACCCGGACGCGGCGTCCTTGGCGGGCGTCACGGCCGTCGAATTGTTGACGATATGGTTGATTTTCACGGGTGTCTCCGAAGAGCGCGTTCATCCTACCTCCCATATCGGCCAACCCCCGCCCAAACTTTAGCGGGGTACATCGATCTTCCGTCACACTGTGGAGACAGTGTGAAATGTGATTCATGATTCTCAAAACTGGATTGCCACCACACCCACCGACTGCGCGATGCCCGAGACGACGTTGCCATTGGCGGTGCGCACCTGGGCAACCTGGCCCACGGCGGCCTGGTTCAGCGCCCGGCCATCGCTGGTGACCTGGAAGCCGCCGCCTTCTGCCACCAGCTTGACGGTCTGCCCGGCCTGCACGGCCATCGGCAGCCGCAGGCTTTCCGCGCGCAGCGGCTGGTTGGCGGCCACGCTGGTCAGTAGCACCCGCCCCACGGCATCGGCCGGCTGCAGCACCACCGAGGCCGGTAGGTTCGACAGGTCGCCAGTGCGGGCGTCGAGGTCGCTCATGTCGAGTGTCTTGCCCGGCGGCAGCTGGCGCGCGGCCACGTAATACGTTCCGTTGATCTGGATGGTGGCGGGCACCCACGCCGCCCAGGCGTGCGGCGAGCGGCAGCGCACCCCCACTTGTATACGGCCGCGCAGGCGATTGGCGGCCGGCAGCATCAGATCGACCTGGTCGCACGGCTGGTTGGCGATGCGCGCATCGACCGGACCGACCTCGACCGTGGCGCGCGAGCCGCCGCCGTCGGCGGTGCCGTTGAGGATGTCCAGCTGCGACTGCAGTTGCTGCTGGATCTGCATCTGGAGGGCGGTCGGGCCCTGGATGGCCGTGGCGCCAGCGCCTTGGGCGGGCTGCGCGGCCATGGGTGCGTTGGCGACATTGGCCGGTGCGTAGCCGGTGCGGATCATGCCCTGTGCTCGCGCCAGGATCGGGTGGGCCAGGCTGGCCAGCAGGCCCAGCGCCAGCATCAGCAGCAGCTTGCGGCCATGCGCGGCCGCCGGCATGGCCAGGGCACGTGCGGACCATGCGAACGCACGGCGTTGCCGGGCGATGGCAGGGGTCGGGACATCAAAACTGCGCGCAAGCCGGATGGACATAGCAGGGCTCCGTCGAAATTCCGGTGAAGTGTAGCCACGCGCGCGGGGGAGCCAAATCCGGAAATGTCGGCCAAACCCCCCCTTATTCCGACGAATGCACTTGCCAGCCGGCCCCTAGACTTTGCAACGTGGTGAAGTCCCTGGCGGCGTGCCGAGCCCGTTTTTGCACGCGCCGCCTTGGCCCCGGGGTTCCCGACCGGTGCCGGACGCGGGCAGAGGGCGGCGCCACAGAGGCTGCATGACGGCTCCTCTGCAGTACAGCAAGGCAGTGTTTGTGACGGAAGGCATCGGTGGTTTTGAAGGGGCCACCGGTGCCGCTCCGCCAAGCAACCTACGAATACGAACCCGGGCGAGTGGCAGCCCAGCATGGCGCCACGCGCGAGGAATGACAGACATGGTCGACAAACTGGATCAGCTGTTCAGCTTTCAGGAGCAGGCGTTGCATCTGCGCTCGCAGCGGCACCAGCTGCTGGCGTCGAATATCGCCAACGCGGATACGCCCAACTACAAGGCGCGCGATTTCGACTTCCAGTCGGCGCTGCAGAAGGCGACCGGCCAGCAAAGCGGCAGCGGCCTGCCGATGTCGGCCACGTCCGCCGGCCACCTGACGGCCGCCGGTGCGCCGTCCGCCGACGTGACGCCGATGCTGGCGTCGCTGTCGGCGCAGCAGCAGACCAGCGCGCTGCAGGGCGAGGTGCAGTACCGCACTTCGCAGCAGCCCAGCATCGACGGCAACACTGTTGACATGGACGGCGAGCGCATGCGCTTTGCCGACAACACCGTACGTTACGAGGCCGATCTGAGCATCGCGACCTCCAAGATCAAGTCGATGATGGCTGTCATCCAGAACAGCTGACGCGACGCAAAAAGAAGCAGGACGACCGCGCAGCAGTCGGGCGCGGCGAAAGATGGGGCGGGAACAGTGTGGCGCTCCGGGCCGGCAAGCGGGCCCGGAGACCGCTGCCACGCTGCAAACGGATTCGATCCGGCAACAGAGTTGAAGACAGCGGAACCGACATGTCGCTATTCAAGGTGATGGATGTGGCTGGCAGCGCGCTCACCGCGCAGTCCAAGCGCATGAACGTGGTGGCCTCCAACCTGGCCAACGCGGAGAGCGTGACGGGGCCCAACGGCACCGCCTACCGCGCCAAGCAGGTGGTGTTCGCCCCGCAGCAGGAGTCGGACGGTTACGCCACGGGTGTCGCCGTCGACAACGTGGTGGAAGACACCGTCACGCCCATGAAGCGCATGCACCAGCCGGGCAACCCGCTGGCCGATGCCGATGGCTACGTGACCATGCCCAACGTCGATGTGGTCGACGAGATGGTCAACATGATTTCCGCCTCGCGCTCGTACCAGGCCAACGTGGAAGTTGCCAACACCACCAAGACGATGGCCTCCAAGGCCCTCACGCTCGGCCAGTAAGCCGCCCACCGTACAAGCGAGACAAGAAAATGACCGTCAGCTCGACCACCAGCGCCACCAGCACGTCGTCCACCACCAGCAGCCTGACCGCCCAAACCGGCGCGGACTTGCAGAACACGTTCATGAAGCTGCTGGTGACCCAGCTGCAAAACCAGGACCCGCTCAACCCGATGGACAACTCGCAGATGACTGCGCAGCTGGCCCAGATCAACACCGTGAGCGGCATCCAGAACCTGAACACGACGATGACCAACCTGGCCTCGCAGTCGGCCGCCTCGCAGGGCGCCGCGCTGATCGGCCGTACCGTGCAGGCGCCGTCGTCGAGCCTGACGCTGGCTTCGGGCACGGCCAGCTTTGGCGTGTCGGCCCCGAGTGGCGCCGACGACGCGGTGGTCACCATCACCAATTCCGCCGGCGTGGCGGTGCGCACCGTCGACCTGGGCTCGCTGTCCAGCGGCTCGACCAACTTCACCTGGAACGGCAAGGACGACAAGGGCAATACGCTGGCCGACGGCCAGTACAAGATGGCGGTGTCGGCCACGAAGTCGGGCAAGACCACCACGGCCAGCACGCTCGCCAGCACCACCGTCACCGGTGTGAACATCAGCAACGGCACCACGCAATTGCAGTTGGCCTCGGGCGGCACGGCTGCTCTGTCCAGCATCACGACCATTCAATAACAGGCTGTCCGCAGCGCTTTCATCTTCCAACGGGAGAACACAATGGGATTCCAGCAAGGCTTGAGCGGTCTCGATGCCGCCTCCAAAAACCTCGACGTGATCGGCAACAACGTGGCCAACGCCAACACCGTGGGCTTCAAGTCCGGCACGGTGGACTTTGGTGACGTCTACGCCCGTTCGTTGGTGGGCGCCACCGACAACGCCGTGGGCCAGGGCGTGCAGGTGACCAAGGTGACGCAGTCGTTCACCCAGGGCAACGTCACGGTGACGGGCAACCCGCTGGATATCGCCATTAACGGCACGGGCTTCTACCGCGTGGTGAATCCGGGCAGCGGCCAGGTTTCGTACACGCGCAACGGCCAGTTCCAGACCGACAAGAACGGCTACATCATCTCCGCCACCGGCCAGAACCTGACCGGCTACGGCGTGGACACCAACGGCAAGGTCAACACCGCCGTGCTGACCAACCTGAAGATTCCGGTCAACGACCTGGCGCCGCTGGCCACCACCAACACCGCGTTCGCCATCAACCTGGACGCCGCCGGCACGGTGCCGACCACCACGCCGTTCTCGGCCACCAACTCGGCCACGTTCAACCACTCGGTGTCGGAGCAGGTGTATGACGGCACCGGTACGTCGCACATGCTGACCAACTACTACGTGCGCACCGCCGCCGGCTGGGACGTGTACGCACAGGTGGACGGCGCCAACCCGACCACCGGCAACCCGATCACCTCGCTCACCTTCAACAGCAGCGGTCAGGTCACGTCTGCGCCCACCAAGATTCCGGTCACGTTTGCGGGCATGACCATCACGAACATCGACCTGACCGGCACGACGCAGTACGGCGGTGGCTTCAACGACACCACCGTCACGCAAGACGGCTACGCCACCGGCCGCCTGGCCAGCTACGGCGTGGGCACCGACGGCACCATCACGGCGCGCTACTCGAACGGCCGCACCGCGGTGCTGGGCCAGATCGCCATGGCCAACTTCAAGGCCGACGGCGGCCTGCAGAACATCGGCGCCAACCAGTGGGTGGAAACGGCCGATTCCGGCGCGCCCACGCTGGGCACGCCGGGCATGGGTTCGTTCGGCCTGCTGCAATCGTCGGCGGTGGAGCAGTCCAACGTGGACCTGAGCCAGGAGCTGGTCAACATGATCGTCGCCCAGCGCTCGTACCAGGCCAACGCGCAGACCATCAAGACGGAGGACACCATCCTCCAGACGCTGGTCAGCCTGCGCTAAGAAACGTGCTCAAAACGATTCTGGCGGTCCCGAAGTTGGAAACCTCGCGTCTTGCCGTACTTCTTGTACTGTCTGCGACGCCGCCAAACCACCAGAACCGCTTCGCTTCATTTTGATCACGTTTCCATATTTGAGAGGAACCCACCATGGACCGCATGATCTACGTGGCGATGACCGGCGCGAAGCACCTGTTCGACCAGCAGGCCGCCAGCGCCAACAACCTCGCCAACGCCAGCACCACCGGTTTCAAGGCCCAGATCGACGCGTTCCATACGGTGGGCGTGGAAGGCGACGGCTCGCCCACGCGCAGCTACGTGATGGCTTCGGCCATCGGCACCGACGTGAGCCCGGGCCCGATCGAGACCACCGGCCGCAGCCTGGACGTGGCCATCGACGGGCAGGGCTACTTTGCCGTGCAGGCCGCTGACGGCAGCGAGGCCTACACCCGCGCCGGCACGTTCCAGCTGGGCGCGGACGGCACCATCCAGACGCTGTCCGGCCAGCCGGTGATGGGCGATGGCGGCCCGATCACGCTGCCGCCCGACACCACGGTGCAGTTTGCCAAGGACGGCACCGTCAACGCGATCAGCGCAGACAACCGCACCCCGCCCGTGGCACTGGGCCGGCTCAAGCTGGTCAACATCGACCCGGCCAACCTTGACCGTGGCACGGACGGTCTGTTCCGCCAGCGCGACGGCCAGGATGCCAGCGTGGACGAGAAAGTCCGCGTTACTGGCGGCGCGCTGGAAGGCAGCAACGTCAACCTGACCGACTCGCTGGTCAACATGATCGAAATCTCGCGCCAGCTCGAGATGCAGATGAAGGCGCTGCACACGGGCGACACCAACGCGCAATCGGCCAACGAACTGCTGCGCCACGCCTGAAGCGGCGGGCCTCAAGAGAACCCAACCTAGGACCCGAACATGATTCGCTCCCTGTGGATTTCCAAGACCGGGATGGACGCCCAGCAAACCCAGCTGGACGTGATCTCGAACAACCTGGCGAACGTCAACACGACCGGCTTCAAGCGCTCGCGCGCCGTGTTCGAAGACTTGCTGTACCAGAACGTGCGCGAGCCGGGTGCGCAGTCGTCGCAGCAGACCACGCTGCCCTCGGGCATGCAGATCGGTACCGGCACGCGCGTGGTGGCCACCGAGCGTCTGCACACGCAGGGCAACCTGCAGCAGACCGGCAACTCGACCGACGTGGCCATCAACGGCAACGGCTTCTTCCAGGTGCAGATGCCCGACGGCACGCTGGCCTACACGCGTGACGGCAGCTTCCAGATCAACGCGCAGGGTCAGTTGGTGACGGCTGCTGGCTACCCGGTGCAACCCGCCATCACCGTGCCGCAGAACGCCACCAGCCTGACGATTGGCAAGGACGGTATCGTGACCGTCACCACGCCGGGTACGGTCAACAACACCCAGGTGGGCACGTTCCAGCTGGCCAACTTCATCAACCCGGCCGGCCTGCGCAGCCTGGGCGAGAACCTGTACGCCGAAACCGAGGCTGCTGGTACCGCCAACCTGGCCACCCCGGGCGCCAACGGCACGGGCGTGCTCAGCCAGAACTACGTGGAAACGTCCAACGTGAACGTGGTCGAGGAAATGGTCAACATGATCCAGACGCAGCGCGCGTACGAGATCAACAGCAAGTCGGTGCAGACCTCCGACCAGATGCTGGAGAAGCTGGCCCAGCTCTAAGCTCGGCGGCGCTGTTCTAAGGAAGTCACGCGATGCAAACCCCCCCGGTCATCTCGCTCCCGCACGGCGGCCGCGCTGTGCGAATCGCTCGGTTGGCCGTGCTCGGCACGGCCGCCCTGCTCGCCACGGCGTGCGGCATGCTGCCGCCGCCCGCCCCAATCGTGCAGGGTCCGACCAGCGCGCGCCCGCCCATGCCCGTGATGGCGCCGCGCCAGAACGGAGCGATTTACCAGGAGGTGGCATCGGGCAGCGGCGGCTTTCGCGGCATGTTCGAAGACCGTCGCGCACACATGGTGGGCGACACCATCACCATCGTCATCACCGAGAATACGGCGGCCAGCAAGCAGATGTCGGGCAGCGTGGACCGCAGCGGCAGCATGAGCGCTTCGGTGCCGACCTTCGCGGGCATGAACGCGGGCGTGCTGTCATTGCTGGGCGTGTCGGCCACCGATGCCAACAAGTTCGACAGCAAGGGTGCCAACGGCGCACAGAACAATTTCACCGCCACCATCACCGTGACGGTGGTGGAGGTGCTCTCCAACGGCAACCTGGTGGTGAGCGGCGAGAAGCAGACCGCCGTGGGGCAGGGCACCGAGTCGGTCAAGTTCTCGGGCGTCGTCAACCCGACCACCGTCAACAACCAGAACACCGTGCTGTCCACCCAGGTGGCCGACGCACGCATGGAATACCGCGGCACCGGCTATGTGGCCGAGTCCCAGCAGATGGGCTGGCTGTCGCGGTTCTTCCTGACCGTGTCACCGTTCTGAGGAACCCGGCCATGACATTGCAACGCATCCTCGGCGCGGCCCTGGTGGCACTGAGCGCAATCGCAGGATCGGCCCACGCTGACCGCATCAAGGACCTGACCACCGTCGCCGGCGTGCGCGAGAACGCGCTGATCGGCTACGGCCTCGTCGTCGGCCTGGATGGCAGCGGCGACCAGACCACGCAGACGCCGTTCACGATCCAGAGCTTCAACAACATGCTCACGCAGTTCGGCATCAACGTGCCGGCGGGCGCGAGCATCCAGCTCAAGAACACCGCCGCCGTGGTGGTGACGGCCTCGCTGCCCGCCTTCGTGCGGCCGGGCCAGACCATCGACGTGACGGTCTCGTCCATCGGCAATGCCAAGAGCCTGCGCGGCGGCACGCTGCTGCTCACGCCGCTCAAGGGCGTGGACGGCCAACTCTATGCGCTGGCGCAGGGCAACGTGGTGATTGGCGGCGCGGGCGCGTCGGCCAACGGCAGCAAGGTGCAGATCAACCAGCTTGGCGCCGGCCGCATCGCCAGCGGGGCGACGGTGGAGCGCGCCGTGCAGGCCACGGTGGGCGAGGCCGGCAGCATCCAGCTCGACACCGGCACCACCGATTTCGGCACCGTGCAGAACATCGTCACCGCCATCAACAAGCAGTTTGGCGGCGGCACCGCCGAGGCCGCCGATGGCCGCACCATCAACGTGCGCGCACCTGCCCTGGCGGGCGACCGCGTGGGCTTCCTGGCCAAGCTGCAGAGCATCGACGTGACGCCGGCCCTGGCCGCCGCGCGCGTGGTGGTCAACGCCCGCACCGGCTCGGTGGTGATGAACCAGCTCGTCAAGCTCGAGCCCTGCGCGGTGGCGCACGGCAGCCTGTCGGTCACCATCAGCACGGAGCCGGTGGTGAGCCAGCCGGCGCCGTTCTCGCAAGGGCAGACGGTGGCGGGCGCACGCTCGAACATCGAGGTCAAGCAGCAGGGCGGCAGCCTCATCAACGTGAAGGGCGGCACCAACCTGGCGGACGTGGTCAAGGCCATCAACGCCATCGGCGCCAACCCGCAAGACCTGATTTCCATCCTGCAGGCGATGAAGGCGGCCAACGCGCTGCGCGCCGACCTGGAAATCATCTGACGCCCGCGGAGCCGATGCCATGAATTCGTCCGACATCAACAGCCGCCTGGCGATCGACTCCAAGGGGTTCGAATCGCTCAAGCAGGCCGCGCGCACCGATCCGATCGGCGCGACCAAGACCGTCGCCAAGCAGTTCGACGCGATCTTCGTCAACATGATGCTCAAGCAGATGCGTGATGCCTCGCCGCAGAACGGTCTGTTCGACTCGTCGTCGAGCAAGATGTATACGTCGATGCTCGACCAGCAGCTGTCGCAGACCATGTCCGCGCGCGGCGTGGGCGTGGCCGACCAGCTGCTCAAGCAGATGCTGCGCCAGGCGGCCAAGGTGAACCCGGACGCATCGGCCAAGGTGAACACGGCGCTGTCCAACACCACCGCCACCAATACGGCACTGCCTGGCGCCACGGGTTCGACCACGGACGCGGCCAAGGCGATTGCACGCTCGTCGCTCAACGGCCTGGCCGCCACGGCCGCCGCCGGCACCGAAGACGACGGCTCAGGCATCAGCACCGTGCCGCGCCCCGGCCTGGAAGAGCGGGTGGCGCGTGCGCTGGCCGCCTTGCGCAAACAGGCCCAGGCCGAAGGCCAGAGCGCCAGCGCCCCGGCTGACGTGGACCTGTCGCAGGTGTCGTCCGAGCCGGCCGGCGACCGCATGTCCAGCTTCTACAACAAGCTGATCGGCCACGCCTCGCAGGCCAGCCAGGCCACCGGCATCCCGGCCAACTTCATGATCGGCCACGCCGCGCTGGAGTCCGGCTGGGGCCGCCGCGAGATCCACGCCAAGGACGGCTCCAACACGCACAACCTGTTTGGCATCAAGGCCGGCAGCGCGTGGACGGGCAAGACCGCGGAAGTGACCACCACCGAGTACATCGGCGGCGTCGCCCACAAGGTCAAGGAGAAGTTCCGCGCCTACGCTTCGTATGCCGAGGCGTTCAAGGACTACGCCAACATGCTGACCAGCAACCCGCGCTACAACAACGTGGTCGCGGCCGGCAACGGCAACGATGCGGCTTCGTTTGCCAAGGGGCTGCAGCGTGCCGGTTATGCCACCGACCCCAACTACGCCCACAAGATCATGGCGGTGCTCAAGCAGATGGCTTGATGCAAGCCCAAGCTATCGGTCCTGCGGATCGATAGCGCTCAGGGCTCAAGTTTCCGCGCAAGTGGCCGTTGTTGCCGGTAGCGACCAATCTGGCGGTGTCGCACCGCCTGCACCGAGACCAACATGAGCAGCTCCCTCCTGAATATTGGCGCGACCGGATTGCGGGTCGCCGATATCAACCTGCAGGTGACCGGCAACAACATTGCCAACGCGGGCACTGCCGGCTACTCGCGGCAGCAGGCCGTGCAGACCGAGAACCTGCCGTTTTCCACGGGGGCCGGCTTTCTGGGCCAGGGCGTCAACGTCACCACGGTCAAGCGCATCTATGACCAGTACCTGACCGCCCAGGTGCAAAGCAGCCAGGCATCCACCAGTGCCGCCAACCAGCTCAGTAGCTTGGCCTCGGGCCTGGACAAATACCTGTCGGACAGCAACAGCAGCCTGGGCCCGGCGCTCACCAGCTTCTTCAATGCGGCCGACGGGCTGGCGTCCAACCCGTCCGATACGTCGGCGCGCCAGGTTTTCCTGAGTTCGGCATCGTCGCTGCAAAGCCGTTTCAACACGATCGGCAACCAGCTCAGCGCGCTGTCGAACCAGGTCAACCAGCAGGTGCAGGCGCAGGTCAACACGGTCAACGGCATCAGCCAGCAGATCGCCGCCCTGAACAAGCAGATCGCCCAGACCGAGGCCTCGTCGACCCAGCCCGCCAACGACCTGCGCGACCAGCGCGAGCAGTTGGTGCAGCAGCTCAACCAGTCGGTCAAGGCCAGCGTGGTGCAGACCGGCGACGGCCAGTACAACATCTACGTGGGCAACGGCCAGGCGCTGGTGCAGGGTGACAAGAGCTACCAGCTGGCCGCGGTGGGCTCGCAATACGACCCGAACCAGCTGTCCGTTGGCTACAAGGGCCCGGCCGGCACGGTGATGATTGCCGACAACCAGTTGGGGGGTGGCACGCTCGGCGGCCTGATGGACTTCCGCCAGAACACGCTGATCCCGGCGCAGAACGGCCTGGGCCAGCTCGCCGCTGCCGTGACGGCCAATGTCAACGCGCAGAGCAAGCAGGGCATGGACGCCAATGGCAACATGGGCACGGCGATGTTCTCTACGGCCGCGCCCAGCGTGGCGGCCAGCACCACCAATACCGGCACCGGTGCGCTCACTGCCACCATCACCAATGCCAACGCCGGCCAGGGCTACGATTACCAGGTGCAGTTCTCTGGCGGCAACTACACCGTGTCGCACTATCCGAGCGGCTCCGGCGCCGTGACGGTGGCGAGCTGGCCGACCACCATCGACGGCGTCACGCTCAACCTGAGCGGCACGATGAACAACGGCGATTCGTTCCTGGTGCGTCCGACCGCCAACGCGGCGGCGACCATGCAGACGCTCGTCACCGATTACCACAACGTGGCAGCGGCCACGCCGGTGGTCTCCAGCCTGGGCAGCAACAACACGGGTGGGGGCACGGTGTCGTCGCTGAGCGTGAACAGCACGTACGCCGGAGCGCCGCTCGCCTCGCCCGTAACGCTCACGTACAGCGCGGCCGGCAGCACGCTGTCGGGCTTCCCGGGCAGCGTGACGGTCACCGCCAACGGCACCTCGACCACCTACGCCGGCACCGCACCCTACACGCAGGGGGCGACGTATTCGTTCAACGGCGTGCAGATGACGCTGACGGGCAGCCCGGCCAACAACGACACCTTTACCGTGTCGGCCAACAAGGCCAACAGCACCGATAACGGCAATGCCAGCGCGCTGGCTGGCCTGCGCACCGCCACGCTGCTCAGCGGCGGCACCATGACGCTCGGCGCGTCGTGGACCAGCGTCGTCAGCCAGGTGGGCCTGAAGGCCAACCAGGCCAGCACCAACCTGACCTCGCAGCAGGCGCTGCTGAGCAGTGCGACCTCGCAGCAGCAGTCGGTGTCCGGGGTCAACCTGGATGAAGAGGCCATGAACCTGATGAAGTACCAGCAGGCGTACCAGGCCTCGGCCAAGGTCATGCAGACGGCCAATTCGCTGTTCAGCAGCTTGCTGTCGATTGCCGGCAGCTAAGGCCACCCTGAAGAATCGCGCACACCTGCCGATATAGCACGCTAGAGAACCCGTTCCGGACCCGATCATGCGCGTCAGCACCGCCCAGTTTTATTCGCAGACCACCAGCTCGATGCAGGGCACGCAGTCGAGCCTGGTCAAGCTGCAGCAGCAGATTTCGACCGGCATCGCGCTCAACAGTGCTGGCGACGATCCCGCCAAGATGGGCCAGGTGCTGGGGCTGCAGCAGACGCAGGACGCCAACGACCAGTACCAGACCAACCGCAACGCGACCAACGCCCGCCTGAACTTGGTGGCGTCGGCGTTGACGAATGTGGCGTCGACCTTGCAGCAGGGCTTGCAGTCGACCATCACGGCCAACGTCGGCACGCTCACGGATGCGCAGCGTGTCGGCATCCTGGCGCAGGTCAAGCAGCAGTACCAGCAGTTGCTGTCCACCGCCAACCTCAAGGATGCCACGGGCGTTGCGCTGTTTGGCGGCGCCAGCGGCACGACTGCCCCGTTCGTCAGCAGCGGCGGCTCCGTGCAGTACGTGGGCACCGGGCAAGCCCCGACCGTGAAGGTGGCGTCGAACATCTCCATGCAGAACTCGGTGGCGGGCGATGCGGTGTTTGTGCGCGTCCCGAATAGCGACGCTTCCAACCCGAGCGCCAACCAGAGCGTCTTCAAGACCTACGAGAACCTGATCACGGCCCTGTCGCAGCCGATCACGGCAGCGACCGGCAACTCGGCCATCCTGAGCGCCGTGCAGACCGCCGAGGGCAACCTGAACAACGCGTATCAGGTGGCCCTGCAGGCGCAGGTCACGGTCGGCTCGCAGCAGACCCAGCTCACCACGCTCGACAAGAGCGGCTCCGACTACGGCGAGCAGCTCAAGGAGCAGATCTCCAACCTGCAGTCGGTGGACTACACCAGCGCCATCTCGCAGTTCTCGCAGCAGCAGGTGTCGCTGCAGGCCGCGCAGAAGACGTTCGCGTCGATGCAGGGGCTGTCGCTGTTCCAGTACATCAACGGCTAGCGGATTCAGACCAATCTGCAAGGCAGGCAACCCGGGCGAGCGCATAATGGCCGCTTGGTTACCGCCTGGGTTGGTCATGCCGATTCAATACCTCCGCCGTCTGACCAGCCGCGAGCGTACGGAAGACGCCAACCGGCGGCTCGGTCAATCGCTGGCCTTCGTGGCCGGTGCCGCCAACGCGGGCGGGTTTCTCGCCGTCAAGCAATACACGTCGCACATGTCGGGCATCGTCTCGGCCATGGCGGATGACCTGGTGCTGGGTGACATCGTGCTGGTGCTGGGCGGCGTTGCCTCGCTGCTGGCCTTCCTGTGCGGCGCGGCCTGCACGGCGGTACTGGTCAACTGGGGGCGCCGGCGCAATACCCAGAGCGAATTCGCGCTGCCGCTCATGCTGGAGGCTGGTCTCCTGCTGTGCTTCGGCCTGATGGGCGCCTCGCTCGATCAGTTTCGCGTGGTGTTCGTGCCGGCCACCGTGGCACTGCTGTGCTTCATGATGGGGCTGCAGAACGCCATCATCACCAAGATCTCCAGGGCGGAAATCCGCACCACCCACGTCACCGGGCTGGCCACCGACATCGGCATCGAGATCGGCAAGGCGCTGTATTGGAACCATGGCCACCGCAACCTGCCGGCGGTGGTGGCCAACCGGCCCAAACTGCGGCTGCTGTCCTCACTGCTGGCGATGTTTTTCGTGGGCGGCGTGACCGGCGCGCTGGGGTTCAAGCACGTCGGCTATGTGGCGACGATCCCGCTGGCGTCGATCCTGATGCTGCTGGCGGTGGTGCCGGTGATGGATGATCTGGTGGCGCAGCGGCGGTAGCCGGCGGCCACGGCAGCCCGCTGCAATTGATGCGCGGGTGCCTATACTGATTCGGTCCGGATGGGGGCTGGCACGTCATTGGCCCAAGCGCCCAGGCCCGCTGCCCCCGAGGCGAGGCAAGGCATCTGGCCCACACGTACGCGGCAATATTGCGCCTCCCCAACGTCTGCTGACGCCGTGGCATCCATGCGGCTTGCCGGCAGGCCAAGGCAAGGAGTCGCGATCATGGACTTGCTGGTGGAGCAGGTGGAAGTCTGGGCCGCGGGCATCCCGGACGCACCGGGCGGTTTGGCGAGCGTCTTGACGACCCTGCGCGATGCCGGCGCCGACCTGCAGTGGATCATCGCGCGGCGCAGCCCGGACCGGCCCGGTGAAGGCGTCGTCTTCGTGACGCCGCTACAAGGCGACCGGGAAATGCTGGCAGCGGCGGTGGCCGGCTTCAACGTCACGCAAAAACAGCATTGTGTCCGCGTCACGGGCCGTAACCAGCCGGGGATCGCCGCCGCGCTGGCCGAGGATCTTGCTGCGGCTGGGCTCAACCTGCGCGGCTTCTCCGCGGCCGTGATCGGCACGCAGTTCGTGGCCTATGTGGCCGTGGATTCCCAAGCGGAGGCTGACCAGGCGGCGGTTGTTCTCAAGCGCGTGTAAGGCCCGGGCGGCGGGTATCGGTGGGCCGCCAGGGCTGCCGCTATGGCTGCCGGTCCAGCCATTGCTCCTGGCTGACTTTGAGCACCGCCTGCGCATGCGCGGACAACACCCGTTGATGCTCGCGCGCAGCGGCTTCGCTGGAGCCGATCAGCATGTCGGCCCGCGCAATGGCCGCGGCAAAGCTGTCGAGGTAGTTGTCGCTGCCCACGGTGGCCAGGATGCCGGCCTTGTCCAGCTTGCCGCGTACCCGGTCGTTGGCCTCGCAAATGAGGACTGTGATGCCGCGCTGATCGAGCTTGCCGATCACCTCTTCCAGCGTCAGCAACCCGGTCATGTCGATAAACGGCACGCGCCGCAACCGCAGCACCAGGACCTGCGGGTCGGAACGCGTTTCGATCAGGACGCGTTCAAAGTTCTCGACGGCGCCGAAGAAGAACGGGCCGTCGATGGCGTACACCAGCACGCTCGGCGGCAATCGCATCTGCCCCAGTTCATTGCCGAGCTGCTGCTCCGACTGCTGCGACACCTCGACCGACGAGGCCATGCGCCGCAGAAACTGCAGCGTGGCCAGGATCACGCCGATGTTCACCGCCACCACCAGATCGGCAAACACCGTCAGGATGAACGTGATGAGCAGGATGGCGACGTCCGTCCTGGGCGCGCGCTGGAGCATGCGCGCGAAATGCCGTATCTCGCTCATGTTGTACGCCACCACGAACAGGATGGCGGACAACGCCGCCAGCGGCACCATCGAGGCCAGCGGCGCCAGCAGCAGAATGATCAAGACCAGCGTCGCCGCATGCACGACGCCCGCCAGCGGACTGTTGCCGCCGTTGCGGATGTTGGTGGCCGTGCGCGCAATCGCCCCGGTGGCGGCGAAACCGCCAAACAGAGGGGCAACGATATTGGCGATCCCCTGGCCGACCAGCTCCTGGTTGGCATCGTGCCGGGTGCCGGCCATGCCATCGGCCACCACGGCGGAGAGCAGCGACTCGATGGCGCCCAGCATCGCAATCGTGAAGGCCGGGCCGATCAGCTCGACGATGCGGGCCGGTGTCACGGTCGGCAAGGTGAGGCTGGGCAGACCCTGCGGGATACCCCCAAAGGTGCTGCCGATGGTCGACACCCCGGCAAAATGGAAGATCGCCTGCAAGGCCGTGGCCGCTGCCATCGCCACCAGCGGGCCGGGCACGCGCTTCAGGTAGCGGATGCGCGGCGAGAGCACGACCAGCAGCAGGCTCAACACAGCCAGCGCCGTGGTGGCCGGATGCAGATGTGGCAAGGCCTGCAGCGTATGCCAGAGCTTCTCGTGGAAATGGGTGCCGGCTGGCTTGGGCAGCCCGAAAAAATCAGGCCATTGGCCCACCCAGATGATGACGCCGATCCCGGTCGTGAAACCGACGATAACCGGGGCCGGGATGAACTTGATGACGGCCCCCAGCTTGGCGGCCCCCATGGCGGTGAGCATGATGCCAGCCATGAGCGTGGCGATCTGCAGGCCGTCGATGCCGTGGCTGGCCGTGATGCCCGACAGGATCACGATGAATGCGCCGGTCGGCCCCGCGATCTGTACCCGGCTGCCACCCAGGGTGGAGACCAGCAGCCCGGCCACGATGGCGGTGTAGAGCCCCTGTTCGGGCTTTGCGCCGGATGCGATTGCAAAGGCCATGGCCAGTGGCAGCGCGACGATGCCGACGATGACACCGGAGACGATGTTCGGCCCCCAGTTTTGTCTGCGCAGCAATCCGGCGCGGTATGCCTCGCCCAGCGCGATCATGTCGGAACTCCGCCCCCAGTTCGATCACCCTATATTAATGCGATGTAACGCGTGTGGCGCGAGGCCGTGCCGGAACGTGGCGATTTCGTCTGATGCGCGGCAACCATGCGGTGCGCAAGCAGATGGCGCCTCGCAAGAAAAGGCCCCACGCCGAGGATTCGGGGCGGGGCCTCTGAGCGGCGCATTGCCGCGTGGGCGTCAACCCATCACCTGGGCTGGGCCACGGTGCGCAGATAGGGTTTGAGCGTCTTGAAGCCTTGCGGATACTTCTTCTTCGCGTCCTCATCCGACACCGAAGTCGGAATGATGACGTCCTCACCCGGCTTCCAATTGACCGGTGTCGCCACCGTATGCTTCGCGTTCAACTGCAGCGAGTCCAGCAGCCGTAGCACCTCATCGAAATTGCGGCCCGCGCTCATCGGGTAGACCAGCATCGCCTTGACCTTCTTGTCTGGGCCGATGAGGAAGACTGAACGGATCGTCGCGTTGTCCGCCGCCGTGCGCGGGCCCGGGCTCGCGTTGGGGTGGATCATGTCGTAGAGCTTGGCGATGGTCAGGTCGGCATCGCCGATCAGCGGATAGTTGATCGCGTGGCCTTGCGTTTCCTCTATGTCGCTGAGCCAGCGCTTGTGGTCGTCGACCGGATCGATGCTCAGCCCGATGATCTTGGTGCCGCGCTTGTCGAACTCCGGCTTGAGCCCTGCCATGTAGCCGAGTTCGGTCGTGCACACCGGCGTAAAGTCCTTCGGGTGCGAAAACAGGATGGCCCAACCGTCGCCGATCCACTGGTGAAACTGGATCGTCCCCTCCGTTGTCTGTGCAGTGAAATCGGGGGCCTCATCACCAATGCGTATTGCCATAAGCAACCTCCATAGCGTTAGTTGAACAGTGAGCCATCTCCTGGCGGTCTGGCCGGGGCAAGTGTCCGATACCGCATGCGAAGTCGACAGCCCCTGGCCCGGACCGGGACTTGAGTATAGATACGGCGCTTGCCGGTGCAAGGTGGGTTTGTGCGCGATCGAGACCACGCCGAGGCAAGCACCTTGCCGTGTCAGGGTGGCGCTGGCGTCAATGGCGATGGGCAGATTGGATGGCCCCGCAGCGGAAGGCGTTTGCCGCGCTTATCGGAGCACCAGGCCGATGGCAATCGCGCAACCGAGCACGATCAGCCACGGGATGGCAGTCTTGATTGGGCATGCTGCATTCCAACGGATTCGATCATTTCAAAAGCATGGATGAAATGCGCCAAGCAGACTACCTGTGGACGTGCATGGAGTATGCGGATGGGGCGTATGCGGCGATGTTGGTGTCAGATGGGTTGGCTGGCGATTAAGCTGCGTTGCCGATTTCGCCAGCAGGGCTGGAGCGTATCTTGACCCCCTTCAGAGCGGCTGCGCTTACCCGCTGCCTCTCACGGCACCTGTGTCAACGAGGCGCCGCCCCAAACTCCCCAATCGCCCGCCCCCCCAGCTCCAGCGCATCCATCACCGACCGCTCCACCACCGGTGCCAGCGAGGTCATCATCACCATCACCAGCATCAGCCCGACCACCAGCGTGGCGGCGATGCCGACCGCGAACGGGTTGAGCGCCTGGGCCGTGCGCGAGAGCACGGCAAAGCCGAGGTTCACCACCATCATGATGGCGATGATCGGCAGGGCGATGCGCACGGCCAGCGCGAACAGCAGGGTGCCGCCGCCGGCCAGTGTCTGCCAGCCGGTGCCGGAGAGCAGCGTGGCCGTGACCGGCAGGATCGTGAAGCTGTCGAACAGGGCATGCAGCAGCACCAGGTGGCCGTCGCCGGCAATGAAGGCGGTGATGGCGGTGAGGCTGATGAAACGGCCCAGCAGCATGGCGCTTTCGGTCTGCGTCGGATCGAGCAGGGTGGCAAAGCCCAGGCCCATCTGCACCGACATCAACTCACCCGCGCCGCTGATGGCGGAGAACACCAGCTGCACGCACAAGCCGAGCGCGAGGCCGATCAGCACTTGCAGCAGCGTGATCCACAGGCCCTCATAGGAGCCGACCGACACGCCGGCCGGCACCGGCAGCATGGGGGCCAGCGCCACCGTCAGCACCACGCCCACGGCAACCTTGATCGACATCGGGATCTCGGTATTGGCAAACGGCGGCGCAATGGCGATGAACGCCAGCACCCGCACCAGCGGCCACCAGTACATGGCGATCCAGCCGTTGAGCTGGGCGGCGGTGAACTGGATCATGTTGGCGCCAGCCGCCTCAGTTGACGTAGTTCGGGATGTTGGTGAGCACGTCGCGCGTGTAGTCGACGATCACGCTCAGCAGCCACGGGCCGGCCAGCACCATGGTGGCCGACACCGCCAGCAGCTTGGGGATGAACGACAGCGTCTGCTCGTTGAGCTGCGTGGCGGCCTGGAAGATCGCCACCAGCAGGCCGACCACCAGCGACACCAGCAGCATCGGCGCACCGACCATCATCGCGACCTGCATCGCCTGGCGGGCCATATTGAGTACGTACTCAGGGGTCACGGCCTGCTCCTTATTGCGCAAAGCTCTGGGCCAGCGAGCCCAGCAGCAGGTGCCAGCCATCGACCAGCACGAACAGCATGATCTTGAACGGCAGCGAGAAGATCGACGGCGTGACCATCATCATGCCCATCGACATCAGCACCGCAGCCACCACGATGTCGATGATCAGGAACGGGATGAAGATCGCGAAGCCGATCTGGAACGCGGTCTTCAACTCACTGGTGACGAAGGCGGGAATCAGCGCGCGCATCGGCACCTGGTCGGGGCTGGCGATCGGCGGCAGGTTGCCCATCTTGGCAAACAGCGCGAGATCCGGCTCGCGGGTCTGCTTGAGCATGAACTGGCGCAGCGGCGTAGCGGCCGTGTCCATGGCCTGCTCCACGCTGATCTTGCTGTCGCGCAGCGGCACGTAGGCATCGGTGTAGACCTTGTCCAGCACCGGCGACATCACGAAGAAGCTCAGGAACAGCGCCAGCCCGATCAACACCTGGTTGGGCGGCGTGGTTTGCGTGCCCAGCGCGTGGCGCAGCAGAGACAGCACGATGATGATGCGGGTGAAGCTGCTCATCATCAGCAGGATGGCCGGCAGGAAGCCGAGCGAGGTTAGGAAGACCAGCGTCTGCACCGGCAGCGAATAGCTCTGGCCGCCGGCGCTGCCGGTCAGCAGCGGAAAGCCCGGTTGCGCTTGCGCCAACACGGCGGGTGCGGCGCACAGCAGGGCCAGCGTGGCAGCAGCACGAAGGAGGGCGCGCACGTTCATTGCGATTTCCCCGTCAGGCGGCGCTTGATCTGATCGGCCAGCGCATCGGCAAAGGCGGGCGGCTTGGTGCCGGGCGTGCCGTCACCAGAAGCGGGCGCATCGACGTCGGCCGGGCGCGGCAGCGAGTGCAGCGTCTGCACCTGCTGCTGGGTCACGCCCAGCACCAGCCAGGTGCCTTCCACTTCCACCACCACCACTTTCTCGCGCGCGCCCAGCATCTGCTGGGCGACGACCGACAGCACGCGGCCGTGGCGCCCACCCGGAGCCATGCCGGCGCGCTGCTGGAGCCGGCGCAGCAGCCAGCCGGCTGCCACGATCATGGCCAGAACTACAAACAACCCGCCGAAGGTGCGGGCCCAATCGACTGCGTGATTCATCTCGACACCTTGCCCGGGGGGAGCGTTGGCTGTGCAGGTGCGTCAGGCTTGACGGCTTAGCGGTTCAACTTACGGATGCGTTCGGACGGCGTGATGATGTCGGTCAGGCGGATGCCGAACTTCTCGTTGACCACCACCACTTCGCCCTGGGCGATCAGGTAGCCGTTGACGAGCACGTCCATCGGCTCGCCGGCCAGTGCATCGAGTTCCACCACCGAGCCCTGCGCCAGCTGCAGCAGGTTCTTGATGGGCACCTTGGTGCGGCCCAGCTCCACCGTCAGCTGCACGGGGATATCGAGAATCATGTCGATATCGTGGCGCAGCGTGGGCGCGGCGTTGTCTACCGTCAGCGGCTTGAAGACGGAGCCGCCCGCATCGGCCGCAGCAGCCGGTGCCGCTGCCGCTGCCGGGGCTGCAGCAGCGCGCTGCGCGGCCTCCAGCGCCATGGCTTCTTCCATGGTCATCTCGGTGTCGAAGTCGTCTTCAGGTTGCGTGGTCGGTTCAGTTGTCATCGTCAGACTCCGTGGCAGGCTCGCTGCCGCTCATGTTCAGCATGCGGTTGACCCGCAGGGCATATTGGCCGTTGAAGGTGCCGTAGGCGCATTCCATGACCGGCACGCCGTCCACCTTGGCGGTGACGGTGTCGTCGATCTCGACCGGAATCACGTCACCCACCTTCATGTTGAGGATGTCGGTCACACGCACGTTGGCGTGCGTGAGGTTGGCCACCATCTCCACCTCGGCGGTCTGCACCTGCTGCGAGAGCAGGCGCACCCAGCGCTTGTCGACTTCCAGGGTTTCGCCCTGGATGGCGGAGGAGAGCAGATCGCGGATCGGCTCGATCATGGTGTAGGGCATGCACACGTGCACGTCGCCGCCGTTGCTGCCCAGCTCGATGCTGAAGCTGGTGGTGACCACCACTTCATTGGGCGTGGCCACGTTGGCGAACTCCGTATGCATTTCCATGCGCAGGAATTCGAACTCGATCGGGTACACCGGCTGCCATGCTTTGCCGTAGTGCTCGAACATCAGCTGCAGCATGCGCTGGATGATGCGCTGCTCCACCTGCGTGAAGTCGCGACCTTCCACGCGCATGTGAAAGCGCCCATCGCCCCCGAACAGGTTGTCGACCACCAGAAAGATCAGGTTCGGGTCGAACACGAACAGCGCGGTGCCGCGCAGCGGCTTCACATGGACCAGGTTGATGGCGGCGGGCACCACCAGGTTGCGGATGAACTCGCTGTACTTCTGGATCTTGACCGGGCCGACCGAGATCTCCGCGTTGCGACGCATGAAGTTGAACAGCCCCAGGCGCCAGTTGCGCGTGAACCGTTCGTTGATGATCTCCAGCGTGGGCATGCGCCCACGGACGATGCGCTCCTGTGACCCCAGGTTGTAGGAGCGTACGCCGGACGGATCGACATCCTCGGGCGTGTCGTCGCCGTCGTCGGTGACGCCCTTGAGGAGCGCATCGATCTCCTCCTGGGAAAGAAACTCTTCCTTGAGCATGTCACTGGATCACAAAGTTGGTGAACAGCACGTCCGCCACCGGCGACTCCTTGCCGACCGACTTGTAGACCTGCTCACACTGTTCGACGATTTCGCGTGCCAACTTGGTCTTGCCCTCGTTGGTGTACAGCTCGGCCGGTGCCTTGGACGAGAGCACCATCAGCACGCGGCTGCGCAGCTCGGGCGTGTAGGTCTTGATGGATTCCTCGGCGTGCTTGTCGTAGCTCTTGAAGGTGATGGCGACCTGCAGGTAGCGGTCGTTGCCTTCTTCGGGCTGCAGGTTGACGGTGAGGGTTTCCATCGATACGAAGAAGGGTTCCTTCGGCTTCTCGGGCGCGGGGGCGCCGGCGGCGGCATGGTTGCCGCCACCCAGGAAGAACCAGGCCGCCGCCCCGCCCATGCCGACGAGCACGAGCACGATCAGGATGATCAGCAGCAGCTTGGTGGAGCCGCCCTTCGCGGGGGCGGCGGGAACAGCATTGGCGGCAGCGGCTTCGGCCATGGGGATCACTCGGGGGCTAGGGGGGTGGGCCACGCCCGGCTCCAAGCCAGGTTCGGCAGAGTCGGGTTCTCGGATGGCATTCTTCCTCAGCCGTGTCCACCTCATTCCTGTAAGAAACGCGGTCAATCCCGCTCATCTCGGGGGTTTGCGGGTGGCGGCGATGGCGCTTGGAGATCATGTAAGTGCTTTTTGATGCACTTTTATGGGTTGAAGCGCTTGCCGCACACGGCCAGGCGTGGCGAAAGCGGTGCCAACCCGAAAGATTTGTCGCCAGATGCCGTATTAACTTCCGACGGGATTGCCGGACCAACCGGCGCCCACGCACAGCGCAGTCTTGCCGGAAGCCGCCTTGAATCCGTTGCCCACTCTCATCCGCGCCACCCGCGTTGCCCAGGCGTCCGCCAAAGCGGACGGGCTGCCGGCCGACTGTCCGGCACGCGGTGCGCCGCCTGGCTTCTGCCCGAAGCTGGACTTGCTGTCGATGGTCAACGCGCTGACCGAGGGCATCCTGGTGTGCGATGCCCAGCGGCGTGTCACCTACGCCAACCCGAGTGCCGCCCGCCTGCTGGGCATCCCGGTTGACGCGCTGATGGGCATGGTCCTGCCCGGTGTGGTGCAGGCGGCGGTGGACGAGTTCGACACCTCCATCCGCGAGGACGACTGGCCCGACCTGGAAGTGATGGCCGAGGGGCAGCCCCAGCTCAACCAGATCTTCGGCCTGCACTGCCGCGACGCCCGCACCGTGTGGGTCTCCAGCAACTGGACGCCGCTGTATGCCGAAGGCGGCGAATCGATGACCGCCGTATCCGACGGCAGCACGCCGCCGTATTCGGTGCTGGTGTCGCTGGTCGACATTACGCAGATCCGCGAGGCGCAGCAGCGCATCCGCCACCTGGCCACGCACGACACGCTCACCGGCCTGCTCAACCGCTCCGCGCTGGAAGACCGCCTGCAGCACGCCCTGGCGCTGGCGCGGCGCAACCGCTCGCGCGTGTCGGTGATGTTCCTGGACCTGGATCGTTTCAAGAACGTCAACGACACGCTGGGCCACCAGTTTGGTGATCTGCTGCTGCGCGAGGTGGCGGCCCGCCTGCAGGCCTGCGCGCGCGAAGCCGATACCGTCGCCCGCCTGGGCGGCGACGAATTCGTCGTCATGCTGGAGTCGCTCGACAGCCTGGGCACGCGCCGCGTGGCCGAGCGCATCCTCGCAGCCATCAGCGCGCCCTTCCATATCGAGGGGCAGGAGCTGTACCTGGGCGTGTCGATCGGCATTGCCGTGGCGCCGCACGATGGCGACGACCCCAACACCCTGCTGCGCAAGGCCGATGCCGCCATGTACCTGGCCAAGGAGCGCGGCCGCAACAACTTCCAGACTTTCACCAGCGACCTGGACGACCGCGTCTCGCGGCGCTTCCGCATTGAATCGGGCTTGCGCCGCGCTAGCGACCGCAACGAGTTCTACGCCGACTACCAGCCGCGCGTGGACGTACGCAGCGGCCGCATCGTCAGCGTGGAAGCGCTGATCCGCTGGAACTCCGCCGACTTCGGCCGCATGATGCCCGGCCAGTTCATCGAGGACGCCGAAGAGACCGGCCTGATCGTCGAGATCGACCGCTGGATCCTGCGTGCCGCCTGCGACCAACTCGCGCGCTGGCGCCGCATCGGGCTGCCGCACCTGCGCATGTCGATCAACCTGTCGGGGCAGGCCTTCAGTTCCGGGCAGTTGAGTGCCATGGTGCGCGGGGCGCTGTCCACCAGCGGCCTGCCCGGCGAGGCGGTTGAGCTTGAGATGACCGAGGGCATCCTGATCCGTGACGATCCCTCATTGCATGCACTGCTAACCGAGCTGCGCGCGCTGGGCGTATCGCTGGCGCTGGACGACTTCGGCACCGGATACTCATCGCTGTCCTACCTGCACCGCTTCCCGATCGACACGCTCAAGATCGACCGCTCGTTTGTGCAGGACCTGCCGCACGTGGCGGAGCGGGCGGCCATCACCCGGGCCATCATCATGATGGCGCAGGCGATGGGCATGAAGACCGTGGCCGAGGGCGTGGAAACCGTGGGCCAGCTCGATTTCCTGCGCGAGGTCGGCTGCGACGAATACCAGGGCTATCTGCTGACCCGGCCGCTGGAGCCGGCGGCCGTGCACGAGCTGGTGCGCGAGCACGAGCGCCGGTATGGCATACGCCTTCCGGAGTCAGGCCGCATTTTCTAGGGCTCTTCTATAGCTGCAGGCCGTTGCTGACCACGTACATGGTCAGCTCGGCGTTGTTGCGCAGCTTCATCTTGGACAGCACGCGCCCGCGATACACGCTGACCGTCTTGACGCTGATCTGCAGCGCCTCGGCAATCTCGCCCAGGGTGCGGCCCGAGCCGAGCATGCGCAGGGTCTGGAATTCGCGGTCGGACAGGACGTCGTGGCGGGGCTTGTCCCAATCGACGTTCAGGTTGTCGGCCAGGACCTCGACCAGATCGGAGGGCAGGTATTTCTTCCCCTTGGAGATGGCGTTGACGGCCGCCAGCAGCTGCGGCTGGGTGGCATCCATCGGCAGGTAGCCGGCCGCACCCGCCTTGAGCGCGCGCACGGCCAGCAGGGCTTCCGGGTGGCGGCCCAGCGCCAGCACCGCCAGACGGGCGTGCTGCTGGCGGACGGTCTTGATGGCCTGGAATTCGTCTCCGGTGGCCGATTCCACCGAGAACAGCAGGACGTCCCACTCGCGCTCGGCAAGCAGGTCGGTGCAGTCGCGCAGATCCGGCACGGCTTCGATCTGCCGGGCCAGGCGTGAATCCTTGAGGATCTGGCGCAGGCCGACACGGGCGATATCGTGCGGTTCAACAATCAGGACATTGAGCATGGCGGGTGTTGCGTTCCAAACGGGCTCGTCTCGAGCTCTTCTGACCAGCGGTGGGCCGTGGGCCGGGCCGATGGCGCTTGCAACTCCCCATCTGTGCGGCGGCGCGCTCTATATAGGATCGGGCGCCTTTGATCTGATCGGTCGAGTATAGCCGAGTGCCCCTACCGCAAGAAGGATGCCCAGCGCCTCCTTTGGTGGGGGGTAGCCCGCCGGGGCGATCCACCGATGACGCACATTTCGTCAGGATTTCCTCAGGATTTTTTCAATGTGACGCTAAATTTTCTGCCGCGGCATCCGTTATCCAGAGTACAGCGCGGGCCTGATCCCCTTCAAATTGCAGGTCACGTTGCCGGCTTCGACCGGAACAAGCAGTTCATCGGGTAGTAAAACAGGGAAAGAAACTAAGGAGCCGTCATGTCCCTCAGCCTCAGCACCAACATTTCGTCTTTGCAGACGCAGCAAGCTCTGTCGACGTCGCAGTCCGCTCTGCAAACGTCGCTGCAGCGCCTGTCGACCGGCCTGCGCGTGAACAGCGCGAAGGATGACGTGGCGGCCTACGCCGTGTCCTCCAGCTTGACCACGACCCTGAATTCGCAAACCCAGGGTATCCAGAACGCCAACAACGCCGCGTCGTATCTGCAGACGGCTGACTCGTACCTGAACCAGGTGCAGAACAACCTGCAGCGTATGCGCCAGCTGGCTGTGGAATCCAACAACGGCGGCCTGTCGACCACCGACCAGGCCAACCTGGACAAGGAATACCAACAGCTGGCCACGGCCAACAAGAACGTCGAGACCAACGCCAACTACAACGGCGCCAAGCTGTTCGACGGTTCGGTCACGTCCACGACGTTCCAGTACGGCCAGAGCGCGACGACCGATGTGACGACCGTCACCAACGCCAACCTGTCGGGTTTCGGCACGCTGACCGGTACGGGCGTGAGCACGACCGCCTCCGCCACCGCCGCGCAGGCGTCCATCGACACCGACCTGGGTAACCTGAAGTCGGCGCGTGCCAGTCTGGGCGCCCAGCAAAGCGGTCTGAACTCGACGATCAACACGCTGACCTCGAACAACACCGCGCTGTCGGCAGCCCGCTCGTCGCTGATCGACACGGACTACGCCGCGGAAACGTCGAACATGACCCGCCAGAACATCCTGCAGCAGGCTGGTACGGCGATGCTGGCGCAAGCCAACTCGGCGCCGAACAGCATCCTGAACCTGCTCAAGGGCTAATCGGCAGTCCAGCATGACGTTCCGCCCGGCAACGGTGCGGAACCCGGGCCGGCGCCTCCTCGGGGGCGCCGGCCTTTTCTTTGGTTGGATGGTTGCGCGGCTTTAGTTCGTAAAAGTGAAAAGTCAAGGCGCGTAAGAGAATTTTACTAAGGTGACTCTAAACTTTCTTCTGAGGCGACCGATAACCTGAGTACAACGCAGACCTGATCCCTTCAAGTTACAGGTCACGTTGCCCGGCTTGGGCCGGAACTAGCAGCGAATCGGGCAACCAACCACGGGAATCTTAGGAGCCGTCATGTCCCTCAGTCTCAATACCAATATTTCGTCGCTGCAAACGCAGCAAGCTCTGTCGACGTCGCAGTCCGCTCTGCAAACGTCGCTGGAGCGTCTGTCGACCGGCCTGCGCGTGAACAGCGCGAAGGATGACGTGGCCGCCTACGCCGTGTCCTCCAGCTTGACGACGACCCTGAATTCGCAAACCCAGGGTATCCAGAACGCCAACAACGCCGCGTCGTATCTGCAGACGGCCGATTCGTACCTGAACCAGGTGCAGAACAACCTGCAGCGTATGCGCCAGCTGGCTGTGGAATCCAACAACGGCGGCCTGTCGACCACCGACCAGGCCAACCTGGACAAGGAATACCAACAGCTGGCCACGGCCAACAAGAACGTCGAAGTCAACGCCAACTACAACGGCGCCAAGCTGTTTGACGGCTCGGTCACGTCCACGACGTTCCAATACGGCCAGAGCTCGGCGACCGACGTGACGACGGTCACCAACGCCAACCTGTCGGCCTACGGCACGCTGACCGGTACGGGCGTGAGCACGACCGCCGCCGCCACCGCCGCGCAGGCGGCCATCGACACCGACCTGGGTAACCTGAAGTCGGCGCGTGCCAGCCTGGGCGCCCAGCAAAGCGGTCTGAACTCGACGATCAACACGCTGACCTCGAACAACACCGCGCTGTCGGCTGCTCGCTCGTCGCTGATCGACACGGACTACGCCGCGGAAACGTCGAACATGACCCGTCAGAACATCCTGCAGCAGGCCGGTACGGCGATGCTGGCGCAAGCCAACTCGGCGCCGAACAGCATCCTGAACCTGCTCAAGGGCTAATCGGCAGTCCAGCATGACGTTCCGGCCGGCGACGGCGCGGAACCTGGGCCGGCGCCTCCTCGGGGGCGCCGGCCTTTCTTTTGGCGCACGGGCCGCGCGCCCAGAGTGCGATATCGATAACGTGAGCTAAAGAAGTGCCGTGCGCTGCCGTTGAATGGAAAGACATCCGCTGGCGCAGCCGCTTACGAGACTCCGATCATGGCGACGACAACGTCTTCCTCCTCCACGAGTAGCAATTACGTTCCGCCGATCTCCATTCCGGGCATCGGCACGAGCATCGACGTCAACACGCTGGTCACCAGCCTGATGAAGGTCGAAAGCCAGCCGCTGACGCAGCTGCAGAACCAGCAGACCTCGTATCAGACGCAGCTGTCGGCCGTGGGCACGCTCAAGAGTGCGCTGTCGACGTTTCAGTCGGCGTTGTCGAACCTGACCTCGACGTCGACGTTCAGCGGCATGAAGGCGAGCGGCTACGACACCTCGGTGCTGAACGCTTCGGTGACGACGTCGGCGCCGGCCGGCACTTACGCCGTCAACGTGACGCAACTGGCGCAATCGCAGGTGCTGGCCGCGCAGGGCCAGACCGCCACCAATACCGCCATCGGCAGCGGCGGCTCCACCACGATCTCGTTCTCGTTCGGCTCGGTGTCGGGCGGCACGCTGTCGGGCGGCAAGTACACCGGCGCCACGTTCACGCAGAACGGCAACCTGGCGGGTGGCTCGATCACCATCAACTCGTCGAACAACACGCTGGCCGGCATTCGCGATGCCATCAACGGGGCCAACCTGGGCGTGTCGGCGAGCATCGTCAACGACGGCAGCGGCTCGCCCTACCGTCTGGTGCTCACGTCCACAGCGGGCGGTGCGAACTCGGAGATGAAGATCAGCGTCTCGGGCGACGCCACGCTGCAATCGCTACTCTCGCAAGACCCGGCCGGCACGCAAAACATGACCGAGGTCACCACCGGCCAGAACGCCACGGCGACCATCAACGGTATCGCGGTGCAGAGCCCGACCAATACGCTGTCGAACGTGATCGACGGCACCAGCTTCACCCTGGCCAAGACCGGCAGCACCACGGTGACGGTGGCCGGCGATGCCGGGCAGGCCAGCACGTCCGTGCTGAACTTCGTCAAGGCCTACAACGCACTGACCATCCAGCTCAACTCGCTGACCAACATCGACACGTCCAACAGCGCCAACAACGGGCCGCTGGCGGGCGACGTCAGCACCAAGGCGCTGGTCAGCCAGATCAGCACCGTACTGACCCAGGCGGTCGGCACCGGCACGTACAACTCGCTGGGCAGCATCGGCGTGACCATGGGGTCGGACGGCACGCTGTCGATCGACGACACCAAGCTCAGCGCGGCGCTGGCTGCCTCACCTTCGCAGGTGGCGAGCCTGTTTGCCGGCACCGGAAAGGCGACCGACTCGCTGGTGAGCGTGCCGACCTTCTCGGATTCGACCCAGGCGGGCACCTACGCCGTCAATGTGACGCAGCTGGCCACGCAAGGCTCGCTGGCCGGCTCGGCCGCCGCCAATACGACCATCCAGGCCGGCGTGAACGACACGCTGTCGGTCACGCTCAGCGGTATCACCACCAACGTCACGCTCACGGCTGGAACGTACACCGCATCCAGCCTGGCTGCGGCGGTGCAGAGCCAGATCAATGCCTCGAGCGCGCTGCAGAACGCCAAGATCACGGCGTCGGTATCGTCCAACGGCGGCGTGCTGACCATCACGGACAGCCAGTTCGGTTCGGTGTCGGCGGTCTCGGTGTCGGGCAACGGCGCGTCCTCGCTGCTGGGCAGCAGCCCGACCGCCACCGCCGGCAAGGACGTGCAGGGCACCATCAACGGTGTGGCCGCCACCAGCTCGGGGCAGAACCTGTTCGGCGCCAGCGGCACCGCGGTCGATGGCCTCACCGTGCAGGTGAGCGGTGGCGCGCTTGGCAGCCGTGGCACCGTCACGGTCCAGCGCGGCTATGCGGCGCAGCTCAACACGGTGGCAACCACCTTGCTGTCGACCAACGGCATGGTGCAGAACGAGACCGATGCCATCAACAGCTCGCTCACCTCGCTGGCCAGCCAGATCACCAACATGCAGCGGCAGCTGGACAGCAAGCAGGCGCTGTATTACTCGCAATTCAATGCGCTGTCGGCGCTGGTGGCCAGCATGTCGAACACCAGCACCTACCTGACGACGCAGCTGACCGCGTTGCAGAACCAGACCAAGAGCAGCTGATCGCTTTGCGGTCAGCCCGTAACAGAAGACGAGCGAGGAATCTCCCATGTACGCAGCACACCGTGCCATCGGTGCCTATGCGCAGGTCGGTATCGAGACGTCGGTGGTGGACGCCAATCCGCACCGGTTGATCGCCATGTTGTTCGAGGGCGCGCGCGCGGCCATCAACGTTGCCGCGGCGGCGATCCAGCGCGGCGACGTTCCGGCCAAGCTGCGTGCTGTGGACAAGGCCATCTCGATCATCGGGCAGGGGCTGCAGGCCAGCCTCGACCGCCAGCGTGGCGGCGAGATCGCCGGCCAGCTCGACAGCCTGTACGCCTATATGCTGAACCGCCTGCTGTTGGCCAACGTCAACAACGACACGGCCATGCTGGAAGAAGTGGATGGGCTGCTGGCGTCGCTGCAGGATGCCTGGGCGCAAATCGGCAAGCCCGGCGCTGCTGCCCCCGCTCCGCACCTGAGCGTTGTGGGTTGACGCACCGCGCCCGCATCGCCATCGATTCTGAAATTAAGACCGGCCCCCTGGAGCCAATATGCACCGCAACCTCCCAATCAAGGACCGCGACAGTCTGTTCATCTGCTATGAAGCCATCGCGCGTTTGACCACCGAGATGGTCAGCGCGGCCGCCGTCGGGAACTGGGAAGTCGTCAGTACGCTGGAGAGCGAAAGCGCCACCTATGTGGACGTGCTGCGCCGTTCTGAGCCGCATCCGCAGCTCTCACCCGCCGATATCGAGCGCAAGCGCGCGCTGCTGGTCCGCATTCTCGAAGATGACGCACGCGTGCGCGCGATGGTGTATCCGCGCCTGGACCGCTTGCAGAAGCGGATCGACACAGCGCGCCGGGCCACCACCGCCAGCCACGCTTACGGCAGCATGGCGCGCTTCTAAGCGGCATCGCGCCGCAGCTTGCGGGCACACCAGCCGTGCCCGCCAGTGACCGCGGCCTCAACCCCTCAAGCCACGCCGCTAGCGGCGCGTCAGACCGGCGCCTGCGGCGAGGTCGCCGGTTCGTCCTTCAAGCGTTTGGACAGCGCCAGGTAGTGCTCGGCTTTGAGCGCGAGCACGTTGCCCTGCATCTGATAAACGGTCGCCAGATTGTGGGCGGCCAGGAAGCTGCCGCGCCCGATCACGCTGCCGTCCAGGTCCGCCCGGTCGCCGATTTCAAGGCAGCGGGTAAAGGCCTGCTCCGCCAGTGGCAGCCATTGCTCGCCAGCCTGCGCGGGGTGCGCGACCGCCGCATCCAGCATCACCAGTCCGAGCGCGAAACATAGATCCGGAAACGCCGGCCACGTGCGAATGCAGTCGTCCGCATGCGTGATGGCGTCTTCCAGGCGATCGGACTTGCCCAGGCTGTACAGCAGCCGCAGCGCCAGATTCTGGCGGTACGGTGCGTCCTGCGGCGCACGCTCGAATGCGCGGGCGTACAAATCCGCGGCCTTCGGGTAGTCCTCGTGGTGCAGCTCGGTTTCCTTGCCGAGCTGGTAGAGCAGGTACGGGTCGTCGGACCGGTGCTGCAGCTCGGCCAGCAGGAGCTGCGTGTTGCGCGTGCCCTTCTTCTTCATCTTGTCGGCGGTGTAGCCGTCATGCCCGAACACGATGGGCTGCCGCGCGGCGGGCAGGGTGGAGACTGGCTGTTCATGGATGCGCCCCACGTAGCGCACGCCGCGCGGCAGCAGCCGGGGCACCCACGAAACCAACCGGCTGGTAGCGTCGTCTGCGTCGGTGTCGCTCTGGATGCAGACCATCCCCAGCAAGGGGCTGGCGCTGGCGAGGGTGCGCAGGTGCTCGCCACCGCTCTCCAGCCACTCGTCTGCGTCCATGACGAGGTTCCAGTCCGCGTTTGCGAGATCGAGCACCGCATTCCGCGCGGCCGAGAAATCGTTGGTCCATGCCATCTCGTGCACGTCCGCGCCGCAGGCCTTGGCACGGGCAACCGTGTCGTCGGTCGAGCCCGTATCGAGGACTACCATGCGGTCGACGAACGGTTTGGCGCTGCGCAGGCAGCGCTCGATGCAAGCGGCTTCGTTGCGCGCGATAACGACCAGCGCGACCAGCGCCAGGGTGGGATGAGGTTGATGCACAGTGTGTCGAGTTGGATTGGGTGGTGCGGTGCAGGCATCCGGCCGGCGCGCGGATGCGGGCGCAGGAGAGGGGCGCGGGTCTATCCCCGGTCGTCTGCCGTGGCGAGCGCGTCCAGCAGCTTGCGCAATGTCGTGCGCATGCCGGCGATCTCGCCGAGTTCGAGCGGAATCTTGCAGACCAGCGCTTCCGGCACCTTGGTGGCGTGCGTGCGCAGCGTCCGGCCGGCGTCGGTCAGTTCGATCACCACGCGGCGCTGGTCGTCGGGGTCGCGCGTGCGGGTGAGCAGGCCCTGTTCTTCCAGCCGCTTGAGCAGCGGCGTGAGCGTGCCGGTATCCAGGTACAGCGTGCGGCCGAGGTCGCCCACGGCACAGGGCGCCTGCTGCCAGCAGGCCAGCATCACCAGGTATTGCGGATAGGTCAGCCCCAGCTCGTCGAGCAGGGGGCGGTACAGCCGCGTCAGCAGATGGCCGGCAGCGTACAGGGGAAAACAAAGCTGTTGATCGAGCGCCAGCGCGTCGGTCACGGAACACTCCCGGGAGGGCGCGGCGCTCGGAGTGCGGTATGGCTACCGCGGCGGCATCAGCGCGCGACCGTATTCAATTGGACGTCAATATTGCCACGGACGGCATGCGAATAGGGGCATACACCGTGTGCGGCAGACACAAGCGCCTCGGCCGTCGCCTGGTCGACGCCACCCAGCGTGGCCGCCAGCGACACCGTCAGCGCAAAGCCGCCGTCTTCGCGCGGGCCGATGCCCACCGTGGCCGTGACCGACGTGGAGGCCAGCTTGATCTGCTTGGCGCGTGCCACGTGCAGCACCGCGTTCTCGAAGCACGCGGCATAACCGGCGGCAAACAGCTGTTCGGGGTTGGTGGCCGCGGCGCCGGCGCCGCCGAGTTCGCGTGGCAGCGACAGCGGCAGGTCGAGCACGCCGTCGGCGCTGCGCACGTGGCCGGCGCGGCCGCCTTCTGCGGTGACTTGGGTTTGGTAGAGCGTCTTCATGAGCGGGTCCTGTGGAGAGGGGAACCCGGCCGGCGAAGTGTCGGTCGGGACATCGACGGGTATATCGATGACGCAATTATATTGTGAACAATGTAAATCTGCAGGGCGCGCATGGATCCCTTTCCCGGATCGGGAAAGGGGTGGCGTCAGATCGACATGCTCATGATGCTCTGGTAGGCCGACACCAGCTTGTTGCGTACCTGCACGGCGGTCTGCAGGTCGATGTTGGCCTTCTGCAGCGAGAGCATCACGTCGTGCAGGTCGACATCGGCGTTGCCGGTCTCGAAGCTGCGTGAGACGGCCTCGGCCTTCTGCTGCGAAGCGTCGACCTTGTCGAGCGACGATTTCAGAACCGCGCCAAAGTCGACGCTGGGTTTGGCGGCGTCGCCGCTGGCACTGCTGCCACCGACTTTGCTGGCCGGTGCCAGCACGCTGTTCATCAGCGAGACCACCGAATTCGCGTTGGTGAGATCCATGGTTACGTGTGTGTGCGGATTGGGTCCAGATCAGGAAAATTCAGGGGAATTTGGTCAGCGTCTCGAGTTCCGACACGAAGCGGACTTCGCGGTCGGCTGGCGGCGCAATGTCCATGGGGATCGGGGTCACGACGATGGTGTTGGGCGGAATGGCCGCGTCATCGTCGAGCACCAGGAACTCGGTCGCGGCAAAGTCCTGCGCGTGCGGGAAGATCTGCAGCGGCGCGCGGCGCAGGCACGCAAACCTGGGCGGCTCGGGCCGGAACGGGTCCTGCTTGATCAGGTATTCGAACGCCGCGTTGACGCGGTACAGGTCATACGGCGCGGCAAGGTCGCCCACCTCGCCCAGCGCCTTGATGCGGTTGGCGACGTAGTAGTTGTCGATCCAGTTCTTGCCTTCCTGCGTGCGCAGGCGCAGCGCCACCTTCATGCGCTGCAGGATGAACTGGTTGATGGCGGCCAGCCATTCCGGCCGTTCCTGCGGCGCCAGCGTGTGCGAGAACTTACCGAACACGTACTCGAGGCCGCCGCGGTAGCGGTCCCACGCGTGTTTGACTTCCTCGGTGCCGGCTTGGGAGCGGCCTTCGTCTTCGAAATAGCGCGCAACCGACCGGTAGAACGGCGTCTTGCTGAAGTAGATGGCCTGATGCCCCAGCATTTCCGCCGCATGCACGAACGCCCAGAACGCGTGGTCGATGACGCTGAAGTACAGCTGGTCGATCACCTCGCGGCGCGCCAGGTAGATCTCGGGGAACAGGTGGTGCGACAGGATCAGCGCCAGCAGCTTCGCGTGGTCGTTCTGCTCGATCAGGTAGTCGTCGTTCTGGTTATAGAAGATGGTGAGGTCTTGCCGTGTGGGCAGATCGTGGATGATCCACGGCGCGAAGATGACGCCCACGCCGGGGTTGTGCTCGAAGATGCCGAGGTTGTTGTTGATCTCGGCCAGGATGGGCAGGTCGTCGTCGGCCAGGTAGAGCACGTACTTGCCCTGCGCGCTGCGGTACAGCCGGTTCAGGTTTTCGCTGGAGCCCAGATTGGAGGGGCGGCGGAAATACCGGATGTTCAGCTTGGACAGATAGCCCGCCACCACCTGCTCCGTGGTGTCGCTGGAGGCGTTGTCGCCGATCAGGATCTCGTAGCTGTACTTCAGCGCGCCGATCTGCGTGGTCAGCTCGCCGAGCAGGCTCTCCAGGTAGCGCGCCCGGTTGTAGGTGGGGATGCAGATGCTGAGCGCGATGGTGTCGGCTGGGGCGATCGTGTCGGTGGCGGTCGTCATGGTGCGGGCTCCAAGCCTCAGGCGATGCGCTTCAGATAGCCGTCCGGCGCCACCGTGATCAGCAGTTTGTGCTGGATGTCGGTATCGATCACGAATTCCGGGTGCTCGCCCAGGTAGGCATGCACCGCCGTCTTCGGGCTGTTGCCGACGCCCCACGGACGGTCGTTGAACGATGCTTGCGGCATGTCTTCGATGGCGGTGTCGAACACCACGCAGTAGCTGCCCACGCTGGTCAGCGGCGCATACGCTTGCAGCTCGGCCAGCACGTGGTCGTGCGTGTGGTTGGAGTCCAGCGACACCATCACGCGCTGCTTGCCGGCGGCGATGCGCTTGACCTGTTCGACGATGCCGGCATCGATGCTGGAGCCCTGCAGCATCTGGATGCGGCGGCTCATCGGGTGGGCTTCGATGGCTTCGCGGTTGTGCGCGCGGATATCGATGTCGATGCCCAGCACCTGGCCATCACCATGGCCGCACTGGGCCAGCAGTTCGAGCATGGACGCGTGGAAGATCAGCGAGCCGCCGTGGGCGATGCCGGTCTCGATGATCAGGTCCGGCTTCACCTCCCAGATCAGCTCCTGCATGGCCACGATGTCTTGCGGGCATTGGATGATCGGGCGGCCCATCCAACGGAAGTTGTACGGGTACTTGTGCGTGCCGACTTCGCGCAGCCAGATGCGTGACAGGCTCTGCAGATCCTGGTCTTGCGCGAGGGATTGGATGTTGCCGCGGACTTCGGCCTGGAATTTTTCGATTTCACTCATGGATGACCTGGCGCCAGTTGAGGGTTTGAGGGCAGAGGTATGGCTTGCTTGCCGGACCGTGGTTGGCAATGAGGTCCAGGCTGCTGACAAAGGGGGTGAATTCGCCGTGCAGTTGCCGGTAAGGGCGCTTGGCGTAGTTCATGTATTCGACGGTGATGCCGTGCTGCTCGAACTCGGTATGGGCCAGGTAGTTCTTGGCGCCGTGCCCGGTGATGTAGGTGTTGCCGTGCAGGTGCCGCACGATGGCCAGCACGCGGTCGCTGTTGCCGCCCGGGATGCCGAGCGCGGCCGAGTCGCGCAATTTGTCCTGCAGCGGAATGTCCAGGTAGCGGCACACCGCCTGCATGGAGGCGAGGCCCAACTCGCCCACGTTCGCGTAATCGGCCTGGTACACCGCGCGCACCAGCGCCAGCATCTCCTGCGCATAGGGCGCGGCCTCGTAGGCCTGCTCCAGCAGGTGCAGGTGGCTCTCGCGCCAGTCCGAATCGGCAAGCTGGACCTGATCAATGCGATCGCCCAGGTGGAACTTGCCCAGCGGCACGGTCAGCCAGCGCTGGCCGGTGCTGTCCTTGATCTGCACGCGGTTGGTGAAGCTGCCCTTGGAGAACTGCACGTCGGCGTAGTGGACGAACACGTCCGCCAGCATGATCTGTTCGAGCATGCCGACCCAGGGAAACAGCATCGGTTGTGAGATCACGACCTTCATGGCTGCAACGCGCGCTCCATCAGGACGACGTCGTGCCAGCGCTGGTCCTGCAGATAGTGCTCGGCCAGGTGGCCGATCTGGCGGAAGCCCAGCTTCAGATACAGCCCGATCGCGCGCTCGTTGTCGGCCAGCACTTCCAGCAGGATCTTGCGCAGGTTCAGCGTCTGGCTGGCATAGGCAAACAGCGCTTCGCAGGCCGCGCGCCCATGGCCTTGCCCCTGGGCGCCAGGGGCCAGGCAGATGCCTAGCGCGCCGTGGCGGTTGACCAGGTCGATCTTGATCAACTGCAGATAGCCCAGCACGGCATCGGTCGCCCGGTCCGCAATGACGAAGAACACCACGTCGCTCTGCTGTGATTTCCCGACCAGCCACTCGCGCACGCTGGCGGCGGAGTTGGGCCGCGGGCGCGTCATCAGCTGCAGTTGCATGGGCACGTCGTTGCGGAGCAGCTGCAGGTGCGGGATATCGTCTTCGCGCCACGCGCGCAGGCTGACGTTGCCGGACGCGATCATGGCTGGAACTGGAAATACGTGAAGCGGTTGGGGAAGGCGGCCTCGACGGTGTGCCGGACTTCGTCGGCAATGACCGGATTGACCGCCAGATACACCAGCTCGACTTCCTGCGGAATGTCACGCAGCGCGATCACCGGCTTGCCGGCCACGGACGCGCCCTGCAGATAGGGGTTCTGGTCGACGAAGGCGCGCAGCGCCTGCTGGTGCTGCAGGTTGCTGACGGTATAGCTGCCGTAGAAGCCCGCGCCGTAGATCACGGCGGGAACCCCCTGGTGGCGGGTTTCAAACTCGGCCAGATGGCTGGCTGCCTGCTGCCAGAAAAGCGCCAGACGGCCGGCGGCGATGACGGTGTCGGCCAGCGCTTGCGGCTCGATCGCAGGCTTGGCGTGGTTGACGGCAGCGTTGCGCGCGGCCGTGACGACAAACGTGCCACGGTGGCTGCGCTCGTCCAGGTCCAGCAACTCGAAGCCGTGGGCAGACAGCAGATGCTGCAGCGACGTGCGCGTGAAGTGGTTCACGTGATCCGCGACCAGGAAGTCGGCGGTATTGGTGAACGTATTGGGCACGATGGCATACAGCCGGCCGCCTTCGCGCAGCACGCCGTGGATGGCGCGCAGCGTGGCGCTCAGTTCGGCAATGTGTTCGAGCGAGAAGAACGAGCTGACCACATCGAACGATTGCTGCCACGCTTCGGGCAGGGTGTAAGTGGCCCACTGGCCGGGGCGGAGGAATTTCTCCCAGAAGCCGACATAGCGGTCGCTCACGTCGAACAGGTGGATGGCCAGGTCCGGCCGCTGCTGCAAGAGCAGGCGCATGGTCGCGCTCTTGGCGCAGCCGAAGTCCAGCACGCGTGCCGCCTGCGGCAGCGCCAGCTTGGCCTGGAACAGCGCAGCCTGATGCTCGGCGCGGAAGATCTTGCGGCCGTTGTCGATCGCGTAGATCTGGTCTTCCTCTTCGCTGGCGGTGAGGATGTCGTAGTCGGCGTCGTAGTAGCGCTCGCTGTCATACAGCTCGGCGGTCTGGATGTGGCCGCAGGCCTGGCAGCAGAACGTTTCCAGCGTGCCGTCCATCGGCCGGTTCAGCGACGACAGCGCACTCTGCGGGGCGGTGTAGATCGGGGCTGCCAGCGGTGCCTGGCAGACATTGCAGTGGTGGACAGGCATGGTCAGTGTTCCGCGCACAGTTCGGGATGGATGGTGCGGAAGTCGACGCCGCTGGCGTGCGAGCCCTTCCAGCCGTGCGAACGTCCGGTCGGTTCGCAGAAGTTGAAGTAGCGGAACTGCATCGACCAGCGCGAGCGGCTGCTGGTGTTGAACCCGGACGCATGCAGCACCAGGAAATCGACCAGCACCAGATCGCCCGGCTGGGTGAGCGGCGCGACCTGCGGATAGCGCGAGAGATACGTCGCCTCGTCCTTGAGCATGAGCGCGTAGGCGCCTTGCTTGCCGGCGTTGGTCGGGTCTGCGCTCAGCACCGGCAGCGGGCCTTCGCGGTGCGAGCCGGGGCAGAACACCACGGGCCCAAGCTCGGGCGTGACCTCCACCAGCGGGCTCCAGAACACCAGGCCATCCAGGCTGCGTAGCTGCGCCGGATATTCCTGGTGCCAGTTGGCGCGGAATTTCTCTTCGTTCGGGTTGTCGATGCGGATGCCGTAGCCGGCCCCGGCAATGGCGGGCTGGGCGCCTGGGCGCACTTCGGCAAACAACTGCTCGTGGCGCGGATCGGCCAGCAGGCGCACAAAGGCGGGGATCTGCTTGACGGCGTCATAGACCTCGCCGCCGTATTGCCGCTTGGCCCGGATCAGCGCCTGGTAGCCATCGTCGAAGCGCTCGGGGCTGAACGGCGCGCGTTCGATGTCGAGCCGGTACTTGTCGATGATCAGCCCGATGATGTCGTAGATGGCGCGCTGGATCGGCTCGGTCTGCGCCGGTGCGTAGAAGCCGGGCAGGATCAGCAGGCCGTCGCGGCGGAAGGTGTCGAGCTGGTTGTCGTTCAGGATGCGAGACATGGTTGCCCCTCCTGCAGGTGCGTGCGCACGAGGTCGATGACGACTTGCGATACGGTGTCGATGTCGGCCTCCGACATCTCGTGATAGGACGGCAGGTTGATTGCGCGCTCCGCTATCGCGTAGCTGTTGGGCGCGCTGTGGGTCGTGCCGCCGGCCGGCGTGCCGGATGGCCCAAACAGCCCCGTCTGCGAGAGCGGGTAGAAGAACACGCGGGCGTCGATGCCGCGCTGCGAGAACGCGGCCAGCAGCGTGTCGCGCGTGATGCCCAGCGCCGCGTCGAAGACCACCGTCGGCATCCAGTAGCCGTTCTGCGTGTGCGGCGGTTCGGGGTTGAGCTGCAGCCCGGGCACGCTGCCTAAGCGCGCGCGGTACGCGGCGAAGATCTCGCGCTTGCGCGCGATCAGTGCATCGATGCGCTCCAGCTGGGCGCAGCCGAGCGCCGCCTGCAGGTTCGACATCTTGTACTTGAAGCCGATGAAGTCCGGCCAGAACTGCTTGCCGCCCGGCACCCGGCCATGGTTGCTCAGTGCCAGCACGCGCTCATACAGCGCGCGGTCATGCGTGACGAACATGCCCCCTTCGCCGGTGGTCATGGTCTTGGTGCCGTGGAAGGAGAAGGTGCCGAAGGTGCCTTGCGAGCCGGCCGGGCGCTCGCGCCAGCGCGAGCCGATCGCCTCGGCCGCATCTTCGATGACGGGCACGCCGTGGCGCTGGCCGATCGCCAGCAGGCGGTCCATGTCGCACAGGTTGCCGTAGAGGTGGGTGGCGACGATGGCGCGCGTGCGTGGGGTGATGGCGGCTTCCACCTGTGCCGGGTCCAGGCACCAGCTGTCGGGCAGGATGTCGACGAAGACGGGCGTGGCGCCCAGATGCGCGATGGGCGCGGCAGTGGCGATCCAGTTGGTGTCGGCCAGGATCACCTCGTCGCCTGCTCCGATCCCAAGCGCGGCCAGCCCCATGTGCATGGCACCGGTGCAACTGGACGTGGCGATGGCGTAGGGCGCTTCGATATGCGCGGCGAACAGCTTTTCGAAGCGTTCGATATACGCGTAGCACTGCGGGCCCCAGCCGTTGCGCGCGGCGTCGGTCACGTACGCGACTTCCAGGTCGGTGATCGACGGCTTGGTGTAAGCGATGCGATTGGCCATGGCGCCTCCTATGCCTGTACCCATTCGATCTGCTCGATCTGGGGTACGGCCACGGCCAGGCGGCCGCCCCATTCCCCAACATAGGCGAGTTGCTGGGCGAGTTCCGCTTTCAGGTTCCAGGGCAGTAGCAGCACCACGTCGGGCTTGTCCTGGCGCAAGTGGTCTTCACCCAGGATGGGAATGCGGCTGCCGGGCAGGAACTTGCCCTGCTTGGCCGGGTTGCGGTCGACCACATACGGCAGCAGCTCACTGGTGATGCCCGCAAAATTCAGCAGCGTGTTGCCCTTGGCGGCGGCGCCGTAGCCGGCCACGCGCAGCCCCTGCTGGCGGCAGTCGGCCAGCCAGGCGACGAGGTCCTGCCTGATCCGCTCCGCCTGCCGCTGCAAGTCCAGGTAGTACGCGCGGCGGGTGATGCCGACGGCTTCTTCCTTGGCCAGCATTTCGGCCACCACGGGCGCGATGGCGTGCTGGCCGGTGTCGGCGCGCTGCGCAAACACGCGCAGGCTGCCGCCGTGGGTGGGCAGCGTCTGCACGTCGAAGACCTGCAAGCCGTTGGCGGCAAAGATGTGATTGACCGCGGTCAGCGACAGATACGAAAAATGCTCGTGGTAGACGGTGTCGAACTGCATGCCCTCCACCAGGCTGCGCAACTGCGGAAACTCGAAGGTGGCCACGCCTTGCGGCTTGAGCAGCAGGGAAAACCCCCGCACGAAATCGTTGATGTCGGGCACGTGCGCAAGCACGTTGTTGGCGGCGATCAGGTCCGCCTGCCGACCGGCCTTGGCCAGTTCCGTGGCCAGTCGCACGCCAAAGAAATCCTCGACGATGTCGATGCCGCGCTCGCGGGCGGCGGCGGCGGTGCTGGCGGTCGGCTCGACGCCGTAGCAGGGGATGTCGCGCGTACGCACGTACTGCAACAGGTAGCCGTCGTTGGCGGCCACTTCGGCCACCACGCTATGCGCCCCGAGGCCAAAGCGCGCGCGCATGTCGGCGACGTAGCGCTCGGCGTGCTGCAGCCAGCTGGCCGAGTAGGCGCTGAAGTAGGCGTAGTCCGCGTTGAAGAAGGTGTCCGCGCGGGCGAAGTCTTCGGTCTGCGTCAGCCAGCAGTGCTCGCACACCATCACGCGCAGCGGGTAGCGCTGCTCGGGCTGGTCCAGCGTGCCGGCCTCCAGGTACGAGTTGGACGGCGGCGCCGTGCCGAGGTCAATCAGCGGCAGATGCAGCGGGGTGGCGCAGTGGCGGCAATTCATACGTTGAGTCCAGTGAATGCGTCTGTCAGCGCCGGGTGTTGGCGGTCGCGCTCCGAGCAGGCGGTCATGGCCTGCGGCCAGGCGATGGCCAGTGCGTTGTCCAGCGGGTGCAGGCCCCCCTCGGCACCGGCCGCATAGGGCGTGGAGTGCAGGTAGATCAGTTCGCAATCGTCTTCCAGGGTCTGGAAACCGTGGGCAAACCCGGGCGGGATCAGCAGGCTGTTGTGCCGTTCGGCGGACAGCTCCACCGCGTGCCAGTGCAGGAAGGTCGGGGAGCCGCGGCGCAGGTCCACCGCCACGTCGAACACCCGGCCCCGCACGCACGTCACCAGCTTGGCTTCCGCATGCGGCGGATGTTGGAAATGCAGGCCGCGGATCGTGCCGGTGTGGCGGGTGTGGGAATGGTTGATCTGCGCGACGGCCGGTTCAAAACCGTACGGCGCCAGTTCTTGCGCGCAGAACAGGCGCGCGAAGAAGCCGCGCTCGTCGGTCAGCAAGTGCCGGCTGACTTCATAGAGCCCGGCCAGGGGCGTTTGCGCAAGCGTCAGGCGGCTCATGCATGCACCGCCTTATCGATCTGCGTCGCTTGCGTGAAGCGTGCGATCTGGGCTTCGCACAGCGATCGCGCATCGGCGAGGCCATGGCGCAGTTGCTGATACCAGCCGGCGGTCTCGCCGAGCGCGGTGTCGAGCGGCCAGACCGTGCGCCAACCCAATTGCTGGCGCGCCTGGCTGGCATCCAGGTGCAGGAAGCCGGCTTCGTGCGGCGCAAGGTGCGCGTCGTCGGCCAGCTGCCAGGCAAGTTCGGGCCAGTGGCGCTGCAGGCCGTGCAGGATCTGCTCGACCGAACGCGCGCCATGCGTGTCGGGGCCGAAATTCCACGCCTTGGCGCAGGCGGCATCGCCCGCCAGCAGGCGCTCGGCCAGCATGAGGTAGCCGTTCAGGCATTCCAGCACGTGCTGCCACGGCCGGGTCGCGTGCGGCGCGCGGATGACGAGCGGCGTCTTGGCGCTCACGGCGCGCTCGGCATCGGGGATCAGCCGGTCTTCGGACCAGTCACCACCGCCGATCACGTTGCCCGCGCGGGCCGTCGCCAGCAGCGGGCCATTCGCATTGGCAAAGAAGGCGCGCCAATAGCTCGCGGCCACCAGTTCGGTGCAGGCCTTGGAGGCGCTGTACGGGTCATGGCCGCCCAGCGCGTCGGTCTCGCGGTAGCCCCAGGCCCACTCGCGGTTGTCGTAGCACTTGTCGGTGGTGGCCACCACGATGGCGGACACGCCGCTGCAGGCGCGGGCGGCCTCCAGCACGTTCACCGTGCCCATCACGTTGGTGGAATAAGTGTGGGCCGGGTCCTGGTACGACGCGCGCACCAGCGGCTGCGCCGCGAGGTGGAAGACGACATCGGGCCGGGCCGCCGCCATGGCCTCGGACAGGCGGCTGGCGTCGCGGATGTCGGCCAGCGTGTGACCGGACAGGGTGGACTCCACGCCAGCCACGCTGAACAGGCTGGGGGTGGTTGCCGGTGCCAGGCTGTAGCCGTGGACCTCGGCGCCGAGCTGGCGCAGCCACAGTGCCAGCCAGCTGCCCTTGAAGCCGGTATGCCCGGTCAGGAAGACGCGCCGGCCTGCCCAGGCGGCGGAGCTGGGCTTCACCACGTCTTCCATGGTGCGTTCCCCGACTGCCACAGGGCTTCGAGGCTGGTCTTGTCTCGCATCGTGTCCATCGGCTGCCAGAAGCCGTTGTGCTCGAAGGTGTTCAGCTGCCCGAGGTCGGCCAGGCGGCACAGCGGGGTGTCTTCCCAGGAGGTGTGATCGCCGTCGATGTAGTCGAGCACCGCCGGCTCCAGCACGAAGAAGCCACCGTTGATCCAGTGGCCGCCGTCGCCGGGCGGTTTTTCCAGGAAGCCGGTGACGCGCGCGCCCTCACGCTGCAGCATGCCGTAGCGGCCGGGCGGCTGTACCGCCGTCACGGTGGCGAGCTTGCCGTGCTCGCGGTGGAAGGCGATCTTGGCGCTGATGTCGATGTCGGACACACCGTCGCCGTAGGTGAAGCAGAACGGCTCGTTCTTGTCGAGGTACGGGGCGACACGCTTGAGCCGCCCGCCCGTGAGCGAATGCTCGCCGGTATCCACCAGCGTGATGCGCCAGGGCTCGGCGTGCTGCTCATGCACCGTCACCGCGTTCTTGGACATGTCGAAGGTCACGTCCGACATGTGCAGGAAGTAGTTGGCGAAGTATTCCTTGATCACGTAGCCCTTGTAGCCGAGGCAGACGATGAAGTCGTTGATGCCGTGGGCCGCGTAGATCTTCATGATGTGCCACAGGATCGGGCGCCCCCCGATCTCGATCATCGGTTTGGGCTTCAGGTGGGACTCTTCGCTGATGCGCGTGCCCAGGCCACCGGCCAGGATGACTGTTTTCATTGGACTATGCGGATTGGATCGTTGGCCCGGCCGCTTTTTCCTTCAGCTGCTTGGCAAGCTGGAAATACTGGTCGGCCTTGAGCGAGAGCGTGTTGCTGCGCGCCTTGTAGATGATCGACAGGTTCTCGGCGGCCGCGAAGCTGCCGCGCCCGAACACGCTGTCGTCGAGCTTGGGCTTGTCGCCGATCTCCAGGGCGCGCAGGAAGGCCTGTTCGGCCATCGGCAGCCACTGCTGCTCGGCCTGCGCGGGGTGCTTGACCGCCGAGTCGAACATCAGGTGGCCCAGCATGAAGAAGTAGTCGGGCGATTCCGCCCACACCTCCATCCATTCGCCCGCCAGGGCGATGGCCTGCTCCAGGCGGTCGGACTTGGCTAGGCAGAACAGCAGCCGGATGCAAAGGTCGTGGCGGTATGGCACGGTTTGCGGCGCGCGCTCGAATGCCTGCAGGTAGAAATCCGCGGCGCGGGCGAAGTCCTTGCTGTTGACTTCTGTGTCCTTGCCGAGCTGGTACAGCAGGTAGGGGTCGTCCGGGCGCTGGGCCAGCTCTTCGTGCAGCAGCGTTGCATTGCGGTCGCGTTTCTTGTCCAGCTTGGCATTCAGATAGCCGTCGTGCCCGAGTACCAGCGGCAGCCGGACCCGCTGCAATGACGCCACCGGCTGTTCATGCACGCGCCCCTCGTACCGTACGCCGCGCGGCAGCAGGCGCGGAATCCAGGTGTTGGTCTGCTCCACCGCGCCGGAGATGTCGTACTCGCTGCGCACGCATACCACGCCCAGCAGCGGACCGAAGGTGCAGGCGGTGCGCAGCTCTTCCACGCCGGCCTCGAGCCATTCGTCCGCGTCCAGGATCAGGTTCCAGTCGGCATCGGCCTTCTCCAGCGCAGCATTGCGGGCGGCGGAGAAATCGTCGATCCAGGTGAAGTGGTGCACCTGGGCGCCGCACGCGCGGGCAATGGCAACGGTGTCGTCGGTCGAGCCGGTGTCGAGCACGACCATGCGGTCGACATGGGGCTTGGCGCTCAGCAGGCAGCGTTCGATGCAGGACGCCTCGTTGCGGGCAATGACAACCAACGCGATGTCCGTACGAGCTGCGGGCCGGGTCGCTGGTCGAGTCGAGGGTCGAGCGTGATGCTTGGCGTGTTTTGACATGCGGGCTCTCAATGGCTTGGGCTGGCGTGCGTTGCGCACCGCGTTTGCCAATCGTCCGCCCACCCGTCAGCGCGGCGCGGATTGCCCGACAACCAGGGGCAAGATCGGAAGGCGCGCGGGCAGCGCACGTCAGATCGACATGCTCATGACGCTTTGGTAGGCAGAGACCAGCTTGTTGCGCACCTGGACAGCGGTCTGCAGGTCGATGTTGGCCTTCTGCAGCGACAGCATCACGTCGTGCAGGTCGACGTCGGTGTTGCCGGCTTCGAAGCTGCGCGAGACGGTCTCGGCCTTCTGCTGCGAGGCGTTGACCTTGTCGAGTGACGACTTGAGCACGGCGCCGAAGTCGACGCTGACCTTGGCATCGTCGCCGCCGCCCACCGCGCTGCCGATGCCGCCCACCTGGCCGGACGGCGCCAGGATGCTGTTCATCAGCGACACCACGGAATTCGCGTTGGTGATATCCATGTGCTTACTAATCCACTTTTGTTGGTGGCACCCCCCGGCTGGCGGTTTCTGGCCGGTCTGGCGTCACGGTGCAGCAAAGGTAGCAGCGGCGCAGGGGTGTCCAAGCGCCCAAAAGCACGGGAAAAGGCCCTCTTCTTGGCGAATTGCTTGCCAGGGCGCTGTCGATAATGCCAACACGGAGCCTTGCCTGTTTTCCGGGTTTGGCGCGCTCCGCGCAACGCAGTCAGTCAGGAGAAAGGGATGCCAACGACAGCCGATTCGGTTGCTGTCGCCGACACGCTCGGTACGGTGGAAATGCCGGCAGTAGGCCAGGGTGGGGTGGTGCGCCAGAACGCTGGGGCGCTGAGCGCGCTCGGGCCGCTGGGCCGCCTGTCGCCGCGCTTGCTGGCGATGATCGCTGCGGCCGCGCTGGTCGCCGTGATCGCCGCGGCCACGCTGTGGAGCCGGGCGCCTGACTATCGCGTGTTGTTCAGCAACGTGACCGACAGCGATGGCGGCGCCATCATCGCCGCTCTGCAGCAGATGAACGTGCCGTACCGCTTTGCCGACCACGGCACCGCCATCCTGGTGCCGGAGGCCAACGTGCACGAGGCCCGCCTGAAGCTGGCCTCACAGGGCCTGCCCAAGGGCGGCCTGGCCGGCTTCGAGCTGATGGAGAACCAGAAGTTCGGCACCAGCCAGTTTGTCGAGCAAGTCAACTACCAGCGCGCCCTGGAAGGGGAGCTGGCCCGCACCATCCAGGCCATGCAGGAGGTGCAGTCCGCCCGTGTGCACCTGGCGCTCTCCAAGCCCACGGTGTTCGTGCGCGAGCAGGCCAAGCCCAGCGCGTCGGTGCTGCTGACGCTGTTTCCGGGCCGCATGCTGGACCGCTCCCAGGTGCAGGCCATCGGCCACCTGATCTCCAGCAGCGTGCCCAACCTGCCGCTGGCCAACGTGACGGTGGTCGACCAGGCCGGTCGCCTGCTGTCGTCATCGTTCCAGGACAATGCCTCGGGGCTGGACCCGACCCAGCTCAACTACGTGCGCGAAATCGAGCAGGGCTACATCAAGCGCATCGAGGCCATCCTCGGCCCGGTGCTGGGCGATGACAACGTGCGTGCGCAGGTCACGGCCGACGTGGATCTGGACAACACCGAGCAGATGGCCGAGACGTACCGTCCGAACCAGGACCCGACGGCCGGCGCGGTGCGCAGCTCGCATACCAGCGAATCGACGCAGAACAAGGCCAATGCCCAGGGCGGCGTGCCGGGCGCGCTGTCCAACCAGCCGCCGACCGCGCCGCGCATGCTGCCGACCGCCCCGGCGCCGGCCGCGGCCTCGCAGCCGGCCGCCAATGGTCCGAACGCCCAGCAACCGGCTGCGGCCACCGCCAACAGCGCGACCACGGGCAACGGCACGGAATCGAGCACCCGCGACACCACCCTCAACTACGAAGTCGACAAGACCGTGCGCCGCACCCGCGCTGCCGTGGGCACCGTGCGCCGCCTTTCGGTGGCCGTGGTGGTCAACTACCGCGGCGACGGCAAGACCTGGAAGCCGCTGTCGGACGCCGAGATGACCAAGCTCAACGCGCTGGTCAAGGACGCCGTGGGCTACGACGCCAAGCGCGGCGACTCCGTCAACGTGGTCAACAGCCAGTTCTCGGGCACGCTGCCGCAGGCCAAGGATGACCTGCCGCTGTGGAAGCAGCCGGAGATGGTCCAGTACGGCATCCAGGCCGCCAAGTACGGGGCGCTTGCGATCGCCTTCCTGATCCTGGTGTTTGCGGTGATCCGCCCGCTGATCCGCTCGGCCGCCAAGAAGAGCGAGCCGGTTTCGCCCACCTTTGTGGGCCGCGAGGGCGACGACCCGAACGCACCGATCATCACCGGCGCGGCGGCTGCCGCCGGTCCGGGGCTGGAGGGCCCGCACCACATCGCCGGCGCGCTGGGCTCCATTGACGACCTGCCCGACGACCTGCCGCAACTCAGCAAGAACAACGATTTCGAGAAGAAGCTCGAGACCATGCGCCGCATCGCGCAGCAGAACCCGCGCGCCGTCGCGGCCGTCATCAAGCAATGGGTGAGTAACGAATGAGCGCCGAAGGACTCCAACGCAGCGCCATCCTCATGATGTCGCTGGGCGAAAGCGAAGCCGCCGAGGTGCTCAAGCACCTGGGCCCGCGCGAAGTGCAGAAGCTCGGCGCCACCATGGCCGCGCTCAAGAACGTGTCGCGCGAACGCGTGCTCGATGCCTTCGACGCCTTCTTCATCGAAGCCGAAGACCTGCCGCTGGACGTCGACTCCAACGAATACATCCGCACCGTCTTCCGCAAGGCGCTGGGCGACGACCGCGCCGCCAACATCATCGACAGGATCCTCTCGGGCGGCGACACCAGCGGCATCGAAGGCCTGAAGTGGATGGATGCCTCGTCGGTGGCGGAGCTGATCCGCAACGAGCACCCGCAGATCATCGCCACCATCCTGGTGCACCTGGATCGCGACCAGGCCTCGGAAATCCTGACGTACTTCACCGAGCGCCTGCGCAACGACACCATCCTGCGCATCGCCACGCTCGACGGCATCCAGCCCAGCGCGCTGAAAGAACTCAACGACGTGCTGACCGCGCTGCTCTCGGGCAACGACCATCGCAAGAAGAGCGCGATGGGCGGCGTGCTCACGGCGGCGGAAATCCTCAACCTGGTGCCGAGCGTGGTGGAGTCCTCCGTCATCGAAGGCGTGCGTTCGCGCGATCCGGAACTGGCCGACGCCATCGTCGAGAAGATGTTCGTGTTCGACAACCTGATCGACCTGGACAACCGCAGCCTGCAGACGTTGCTGCGCGAAATCTCGCAGGAAGTGCTGGTGGTGGCGCTCAAGGGCGCCAAGCAGGAATTCCGCGACAAGGTGTTCGCCAACATGTCGCAGCGTGCCGGCATGATGCTCAAGGAAGAGCTGGAAGTGCTGGGCCCGGTCAAGGTGTCGGAAGTCGAGGCGCAGCAGAAGGAAATCCTGCAGGTCGCCCGCCGCCTGGCCGAAGAAGGCGAGATCACCATCGGCCGCAAGGCAGAGGATGCGTATGTCTGAGCACGCGTCCCGCACTGGCCTGACGGAGCGCTGAGATGCCGCGCCCGCCCATCATTTCGCGCGACACGCTGGTCGACTGCCAGCCGTGGGAGCCGGCGGACTTCCGTCGCCCGCCCGCGCCGGTGGTTGAAGTTGTGCCGGAGCCGATCGAAGTTGCGCCGCCGGAAGACGCGCACCCGCATATCTCCGAAGAGGAATGGCAGGCCGCGCTGGACGAGGAGCTGGCCAACGCCCGCGATGAAGGCCGCCGCGATGGCTTCGCGCAGGGCTTCCAGGATGGCTTCGAGCAGGGCCGCCGCCAGGGTGAGGAAGATGCCCGCCAGATCGCCACGCTGATGCAATCGGTGCGCGACGCCGTCGGCCAGATGAATGGTGCCATCGCCGAAGAGCTGGTCGATCTGTCGTTGCAGCTGGCGCAGCAGTTCTTGCGCGGGGCGCTGCATGTGCAGCCCGAGCGCATCCTGCCGCTGGTGCGCGAAGTGCTGGGCGATGGGCCCACCGCGCCAGCGCCGGCCATGCTGCGCGTCCATCAGGACGACGCTGAACTGATCCGCCAGGTGCTCGGTACCGAACTGGCTGCCGCCGGCTGGACGCTGGTGGTCGATGCCGCCATCGAGCGCGGCGGCTGCCGCGTGCAGACGCGCTTTGGCGAAACCGATGCGACGCTGCAGACGCGCTGGGCCGAACTGACCCGTGCCCTGGGCCGCGACACTGCCTGGCTTGTCAGCGAGCGGGCTGAAGCCGAACGCGTGGCCGGAGGGGCGCTGCATGTCGCTTGAGGCCGTCCACACCCCGGCGCCCGAGGCCAACGCGAACGTCCGCCTGTGGCAGACGCATCTGCGCCAGACCGCCTCGCGTGCACGCCTGGCGCGCCCGGTGGTGACGTGCGGCAAGCTCACGCGCGTGGCCGGCCTGGTGATGGAAGCGGTGGGCCTCAAGCTGCCGGTGGGCAGCGCCTGCCGCGTGGAATTGCAGCACGGCCGCTACGTGCTGGCCGAGGTGGTGGGCTTTGCCGAAGAGCGCGCCTTCCTCATGCCGCAGACGGATCTGGTGGGCGTGGTGCCCGGCGCGCGCGTGTTTCCGCTGGAGCCGCAACGGCTGCCGGCCGACGCTGCCGACCCGACCATCGCCCACAGCAAGTTCCTGCCGGTGGGCCCGCGCCTGCTGGGCCGTGTGGTCGATGCCAACGGCGAGCCGCTGGACGGCAAGGGGCCGCTAGGCACGCATGACGAACTCGCGTGGGGGACGCTGTCGCCCGCGCCGTTGAACCCGCTCAAGCGCAAGCCGATCGAGCACGTGCTCGACGTGGGCGTGCGCGCCATCAACGGGCTGCTGACCGTCGGCCAGGGCCAGCGCCTGGGCCTGTTCGCCGGCTCCGGCGTCGGCAAGAGCGTGCTGCTGGGCATGATGGCCCGCTACACGCAGGCGGACGTGGTGGTGGTCGGCCTGATCGGTGAGCGCGGCCGCGAAGTGAAGGAATTCATCGACGAGATTCTCGGTGAGGAAGGGCTCGCACGCTCGGCTGTGGTGGCAGCACCGGCCGATACGTCGCCGCTGATGCGCCTGCAGGGCGCCGCCTATGCCCACACCATTGCCGAATACTTCCGCGACCGTGGCTGCAACGTGCTGCTGATCGTCGATTCGCTCACGCGCTATGCGATGGCGCAGCGCGAGATCGCCCTGGCCATCGGCGAGCCCCCGGCCACCAAGGGCTATCCGCCTTCGGCCTTTGCCAAGCTGCCGGCGCTGGTGGAGCGTGCCGGCAACGGCATGGTCGACGCCAGCGGCCGTGGTGGCTCCATCACCGCGTTCTACACCGTGCTGGCCGAAGGCGATGACCAGCAGGACCCGATTGCCGACGCGGCGCGCGCCATCCTGGACGGCCACTTCGTGCTCTCGCGCAAGCTGGCCGAGCAGGGCCACTACCCGGCCATCGACATCGAACAGTCGATCAGCCGCGTGATGTCGGCCATCGTGCCGCGCGAGCAGCTCGACGCCGCGCGCCGCTTTAAGCAGCTCTACGCCCGCTACCAGCGCAACCGCGACCTGATCGCCGTGGGTGCCTATGCGCGCGGCAGCGACCCGGTGACCGACCAGGCCATCGCCCGCTACCCCGACATGGAAGCGTTTTTGCAGCAAGGGATGTTCGAGAACGAAAGCCGCGCGCACACGCTGGAAAAGATGACCGCCGTGCTCGCTTGACAGTGTGAAGACAGGAAAAGCGTGGGGCACAGCGCTAAAGCCCCGCAGTTTGTGACCGATTGGTTGATGTAACGGGAATCCGGAGGGTCGACGATGACCACCATGAACAAGCCGTTCCGCCTCGAAACCGTGCTGGAACTGGCCCAGAAGGACACGGAAAAAGCCACGCAGGAAGTCGGCCGCCTGATGAACACGCGCGAGGCCGCCACGCAAAAGCTGGCGCTGCTGTCCGACTACCGGAGCAACTACCACCAGCAGCTGCTGGCCAACGCCAATGCCGAGGGTGGTATCGACATCACCCGGCTGCGCAACTACACCGCCTTCATCGACCGGCTGGGCAATGCCGTCGACCAGCAGAAGGGCACCATCAACGCCCTGGAAGCGCAGTTGCAGGCCAGCCGCGCCAACTGGCTGGAAAAGCAGCGCCGCGAGCAGTCGTTCGACGTCCTGCGCCAGCGCCATCTGGAAGAGCAGCGCCAGGACCAGGAGCGCCGCGCCCAGCGCGACAACGACGAACATGCTGCCAAGCTTATCCGCATGCGCGCCGCGCAGGCTGGCCAGTGAACGACCAAGACGGAGCCATCGTGGGTCTGAGTGCCACCCCCAACGCCGCCGCCCAGGATCTGGGCGCCATGCTGTCGGCCAGCAGTGCGCCGGCTGCCGCGTCGCAAAACACTGCTTCGGGCGGCGATTCGTTCGGCAACATCCTGTCGGGCCGCATGAGCCAGGATGCCGCGAGCAACAACACCGATGCTGCCAACCGCAGCACCAACGCAGCCAAAAAGAACACCGCCGGTGCCAACGCCGGCAATGCGGACGCCAATCAGGGCACGAAGCAGGCCGACCACGCTGGAACCGCCGCTGCGGCAACGCCCGCCACCGGCACCGCCACCAGCAAATCCGGCGTGACCGCAGGCAAGGATGGGCAGCAGGACGACAGCCAATCGACCGGGGCCGCCGCGCAGCCGACCGATCCGGCCGCACTGCTGGCCGCGCAGATTGAAGCCGCGCGCCAGGCAGCGCAGCAGGCCGCCACGCCGCCGGCTACGCAGGCCGCACAGGCCGTTGCGGCGGATGGCAATGCCGCCAGCCAGGCCGCAGCGTCCAAGATTGACGCCGGTGCGGCGGCGCTGGCTGGACTGAGTGCTGCCGCCAAGGCGGCTCAGGTGCAGGCGACAACGGGTTCGGCTGCTGCCGCGCAAGCCGAGTCGCAGGCGGCCCAGCAGGCCGCCGCCAAGGGCGGGCAGACGCAACCGCTGCCGGACGCCAACGCGCTCGTCCAGCAGATGGCGCGCACGCGCTCGCTGGGCGACAACGCTCCGGCAACCGCCCGCCAGATGGCCGGCGCATCAACGCAGGGTGCCAATGCAGAGCACGCGTCGGCGTCAGCGCGTCGCGCGGAGTCCTTCGCGCACACCAACGTCACGCAAGCCGCCACGCAAGCCGTGGCCGATGCCACCAGCAATGCCGGCTCCGGCGGCAACGCCAGCGCGCAGGCCGATGCACAGGGTGCGGGCGCCAAGTTCGGCGGCGTCTTCGCACATGCAATGGGGGATGCCAGCACGTCGGCGCCCACCTTCGCCGTCGGCGCCACGGGTGTCAGCGGCACCGCCGGCACCGCAAACGACGCGTCGATCACGCCGGCGCAAACCCACACGCTGCCGACCTTCGGCGATGCCGCCTGGCCGCACTCCATGGCCAGCCAGCTCGCTTACATGCAGGTGCATCGCCAGTCGTCGGCCGAGCTGCAGCTCAACCCGGCCGAGCTGGGCGGGCTGCGCGTCAAGCTCGATGTCGACAACGGCGCCGTCAACGCCAGCTTCGTCTGCCAGCACCAGGCGGTGGCCGAGCTGGTGCAGGACGCCATGCCGCGCCTGCGCGACGCCATGCAGCAAGGCGGCATGCAGCTCGCACAAACCTCCGTCAGCACAGGTGACTTCAACCAGCAAGGCGCTGGCCAAGGGGCGTCGGCGCAGGGCAACGGTTCCGGCAACGGCGGTGGCAACGGCAGCCGCTTCGGCGGCGGCGCGCAGGGGCAGGCGGACAGCAGCACGGTGGCGGTGTCCACGCCGCGCGTCTCGACCCACGATGGGGCGATCGATACGTTTGCCTAAAGTTTTTTGAAACGCTGCCGTTAATTCTGTCGAGCGCCGTGCAATCGGCGAGCCGCAAGGCGACGAAAGCAGCAAGAAGGACGGGAAATAACACGCGAACGTGCCACGACGGCGGATTCGCGCAGGATAACAAGGGGGTCAAGTCCGACCGGCGAAGACGGGATCAAACGGGGATCACTTCGCCACATCCGTTCTCGGACGGATGCGCATAAACGGACCGATGCGGCGTGTCCGAGCCGGGGGGCTGGCGCACCGCATGTTTGCCGTACTTACGGGAGAGCGCACCGAGAGGTGCGCTTTTTGTTTTTGCGCGCGCTTCTGTGCGGCGCGCTCAAACGCAGGGTTGGCTGCCCTGATAGGCGTAGTACAGCTGGCCCTCCTGGTTGGTTTTCGCCACTGCATACGCGCGGAAACGATCTTCCGTATTGAGCATCATGGCCAGCACGTCGCGGCTGGCATTGACGTAGTTGGCGCCGACGCGCTCACGCAGGCAGGCCAGCGATTGCAGTAGGTCTTCGGTGGCCTGGGCGGCGCCCTCCGGGGTGGTGCCTTGCAGGATCACCGCTTGCTGCGCGGCCGCGAACTGCATCATCGCGGCACGCTGGCCTGCATCCGCATAGGTGCTGGCGATGTGGCGCTCGATGTCGTCACGCACACCGTTGTGGTTGGCGTCGGTGCCGGCGATGGTGCCGTCAAAGTCGGTCGATTTGACGCCGAATTTTCCGGTATCGTCCGGCACGGCGCCGATGTGGGGGCGCAGCATGCGCTGCGGCGTATCGGTGCGTGCCGCGACGATCGATGGCGCTGTGGTCGCCTCCGCAGGCTGTTGCTGCGATGGCTCGTGCGAAGCCGCCAGGAACATCACGATCCCCACAGCAACCGCGCCGACAGCCACCGCCAGTGCATAGCGCATCTGCATGAGATTCGCCTCGTTGGACGGGTTAAGGGGTCGCGGCCAGATCGCCCAGCGAAGCCTGGATCATCTCCCGGATCGCTGCCCGTGTGGGGGTGTTTTCGGCCATGTAGGTGGCGCCGAAACCGTGGCCCAGATCGTCCTTCGGGTTTCTTGGCTGCCAGATATTGCCGGGCAGCGTGTTCCAGAACAGCAGGCGTACGTAGTTGACCATATCGTCATTCTTCAGCGTGACGTACCGGCCGTTGCCTGCCACCGAATCAGCCACCGACGCGATCGATGCCAGCTTCAGCCGCCCCTTGGGAACGCCCGCGTCCTTGTCGAGCAGGCGGTAGTCTGAATTGGCGTACAGCGTGCCCTGCGAGTTCCCCACCAGCACCACGCGCTGCTGCTTCGTCACGATGGCCTCGCGCAGGGCAGCCACTTGCTTGATGACGCGGTCGTCGATGTAGGTGCGATCGGTGTTCTTGGGCGTAAACGTGTTGCGCACCAGATCATCGATCGATGCACGCATGCCCTCGATGAGCGGGTTGTCGGTCGGAGGCAGCACGCGCAACGTTATGCGCGCGATCAGTTCCCACGGCAGGCCGCCGGGCTGCTCGGCGATCTTCTGCTGGAGTGCACGAAAGAAGGCCATGTCGTCACCACTTGGGTTGACCGCATTGCCGTAGACGATGCGCTTGCCGTTGTAGGTGTTGCCGATGAGGCGGGCGATCTCTTCGCGGTCGTTGTCCCACCAGGCCGCGTCGCTGTAGCCAATGCCGTTGCCGAAGAAGATGGCGTAGCAACCTGTGCAGGGAGCGGGTTTGGGGGCCGCCGTGGCAGGGCCGATGTTCAGGAGGAAAAGCGCTGCTGTAGCCAGCAGTGGGTAGAAGACGCGTCGCATGGCAAGTTCCATCGAGAGGGGAGGGGCGATGCAGTGGCGGCGTCCGGCCTAGCGCTAAACCCCCTTCAGGGCGTGCGGGCAATCCGTTGCGCACCAGTGCAGATCGATGGTTTGAACCGTAGCACGCGCATGCGCGTCATTCAGGTTGAATTTTGTTTTGTTTATTTCTGATTTAAACGAAATTTGCGCGATGGCGGCCAAATGTCAACGGAGCGCTGCAAGCTCCGTAGCCAAACGTCAAATGCCCGGCATCAATGCCCGATCGCCTCTGCTGTCTCCAACATGGCGGGCGTGACGGCCACCACATGTTCCACGCCATAGCCACGTGCGACCCACGCGTCGATGCCGCCATGCAGCGGCCGCACGCGCTTGAAGCCACGGCCCATCAGCGTGCGCGCCAGCACCACGGCGGAGGCCTCGTTGGGGCAGGCGCAGTAGATGATGATTTCGCGGTCGGGGCCGTCGATCTCGATGGCGTTGTCCTTGCTCGACATGTCGTAGAGCATCGCACCCGGAATGCGCTGCGGCTGCATCTGCCGCGAGCTGTCGGCACGCACGTCGATGATGACCGGCGCCGAGCCCGATGTGATCAGCGCATGCAGCTCGTCGGGGCTGATGCGCGCCATCTCCAGCATCTTGCGAAAGCGCCAGCGCTGCAGCCAGCGCCCCGCCACATACAGGGCGATCAGCACGATCACCAGCACAATGGCCTGCGAACCGAGCTGATCAAGCTGCGTGAGCGCCTGGTCGATGCTGTTGTGTGCGAAGCGGCCGAGCAGCATCCAGGCGCCCGCCCACAGCGCCGAGCCGAGCAGGTCGTACCAGGCGAAGGTGCCGAACGGCGTGCGCGTGGTGCCCAGCAGCGCCGACGACACCGTCGAAAGCCCTGGCACGAACTTGGCGATCAGCAGCATCGGCGCGCCCCAGCGCTCGAACTGCGAGCGCGTGCGCCGCACGCATGAATCCGGCGACAGCGACAGCCGGCACAGCAGCGCCATCACGTGGCGCCCGTAGCGCTGGCCCGCCAGGTACCAGATGGCATCGCCGAGCAGCGCGCCAGTGAGGGCGGCAGGCAGCAGCTCCATCCAATGCAGGGTGCCGGTGGCGCTGAGCGCACCGGCCACCAGCAGGGTCGGGACCGCGGGCAGCGGGGCACCGGCCTGTGTCAGGAAAACGCTGGCAAAGACAGCGAACACGCCGTATTCGGCAATCAGGGGAAAGAGATCGTGCATGAGAGAGCGCAGCGGCATGGGGCGGCGTGCGGCTGCCAAGGTACCGCATTCCGGCGTTGTCCGATAGACATGTCACGATGCGGGATCAAGTGGCGTGCGCATCGCCTGTGTTTGGCATGACAATGGTTGCCACGCCTGCTTGCGCATGTCGCGCGCCTTCCTGCTGACCACCATGTCCTCCGCATCGTCCGCCGCCGTTTCTGCAGCTTCCGCTTCCGCCATTGACGCCGTCGTCATCCGGCCCGCCAACCTCGTCGATCTGCCGGCGATCGTCCTGATCTATGCCCACAACGTGCGCACCGGCACCGCCAGCTTCGAGATCGACCCGCCTGATCTGGCCGAAATGACGCGCCGTTTCCAAACGCTGCAGGACGCAGGCATGCCCTACGTTGTGGCCGAGGCCGACGGCGAACTGCTCGGCTACGCCTACGCCGGCCCGCACCGCGCCCGCCCGGCCTACCGGAATACGGTGGAGGATTCGATCTACCTGGATACTGCCGCGCAGGGGCGGGGCGTCGGCACGCTGCTTCTGGAAGCGCTGGTACGCGAATGCACGGCGCGCGGGTTCAAGCAGATGGTGGCCGTGGTCGGCGGTGGCAAGGAGAACCCCGGGTCGATGCGCCTGCACGCGCGCTGCGGCTTCCGCGAGGTGGGGGTGCTGACCAAGGTTGGCTACAAGTTTGACCGGTGGTTGGACATCGCACTGATGCAGCGGGAGCTGTAAGCAGCGCTATCAGTCAATGATGTCCGCGCACGCATCCGTCGGCGCGGCGGCAACGTGGCCGACCAGCGGCACCATCTTCAGGCCGGCCGAGGCGACCCGGCAGGGCGCCGCGGCTACGCCGCAACCAGAGAGCAGCGCAGCGGCAAGCAGGGACAATCCCGAAAAGAGGCGTTTCATGTTCGTCAAGGCGAGGCAAGCGGATCGTGTAGCGGCTGGCAGCGGGCACCAGCCCAGAATGTCGCAGAGTGTGACACAGGCACCGCGCCGGACTGGTGCGCATTTGTTTCTGAAGATTGCAGTGTGCGCGGCGGTGCCGTTCGCAGCCTTTGCGCAAACACCATCGGCATCAAGCCCAGCCGGAGCAAGCGGCCCGGAGCTGCGCAACTGGTTCAACGATCCCTTCCTCCAGATCAGCCAGGACGCGCCAGGCTGCCCCACGCCGCTGGGGCCCTTCTTGACCAGGGCGCAGATGCTCGGCCAGTCGCACGACCGCATCGAGCGCGGCAACAGCTGCTACCACGCCGGCCAGTGCCGCCACGCCAGCGCCTACGAATACGACCCCGAGATTGCCGCCGCTGCGCAACAGCGGCTGCACGACGATCCGCGCCTGCGTGACAGCGCGCTGTGGATTACGGTGCAGCGGCGCTTCATCACCCTGCAGGGCTGTGCCGCTTCCGCGCGGCAGATCGACTACGTGGCCGACGCGCTGCGCCACTTGCCGGACGTCCAGCACGTCACGGTGGACGTGTCGATCCGGCGGCCCCAAGTGCATCGTTAGGCTCTCCCGCGCCGCATCAAACGCACACCAATGCCCGTGTTCGTAAGGCGTACACGGCGGGCCTGCGTCGGAATGTCGTGCATGCGATTCATTTCTCAACGGCTGTGATCGCTTGCTGGAGGCCGCAAATCCAGCGCTGGCGCGGGTTTTCCCTGAATTTCTGAAATCGCAATAATAAATTGTCTGTCGCGACATTTATTGTCGGAACGGGCTGTCCTACGATGAGTCCATCGAATGCGGCGCCGCAGCGAAAAAAGGGTCCTAGGGAAGTCATCGGACTGCTGCCAGACGTGCTGCCCCTGACACCGAAGAGGATCCATCATGAAAGCCCAACGCACCCTGATCGCCGCCCTGATCGCCCTGGCCACCGTGCCGGCACTGGCCGCCGCCAAATTCGACGTTTATGGCCAAGGCGCCAAGGCTGGCGAGCGTTTCGACGTCTATACCCAAGGCGCGAAGGCTGGCAGCAAGTTTGACCCGTACACCGAAGGCGCCAAGGCTGGCGACAAGTTTGACCCGTACACCCAAGGCGCCCTGGCCCGCGCCGGCAAGTTCGACAGCTACACCGAAGGCGCCAAGGCTGGCAGCAAGTTCGACCCGTACACCGAAGGTGCCCTGGCCCGCGCCGGCAAGTTCGACAGCTACACCGAAGGCGCCAAGGCCGGCAGCAAGTTCGATCCGTACACCGAAGGTGCCCTGGCCCGCGCCGGCAAGTTCGACAGCTACACGGAAGGCGCCAAGGCTGGCAGCAAGTTCGACCCGTACACCGAAGGTGCACTGGCCCGTGCCGGCAAGTTCGACAGCTACACCGAAGGTGCCAAGGCCGGTAGCAAGTTCGATCCGTACACCGAAGGTGCCGCTGCCTGAGCGCCGCCTACACACTCCCCTGAGACGCCCGCTTCTGCGGGCGTTTTTCATTGGTGCGCGCGAATGGTACCCGTGCCGTGCCGCGCGCGGCCGGCCTGCGATGCTGTCATCTACAACAGATATAAAAAGATTTCAGCGCGCTTTCCACGCCAATCCCCGTGATGAGGGATGGGCGCCTGCCGGCGGGCCTTTTATGATGCCCGCCCAAGTCCAACAAGGGGGGCCGACTGCCGATGCGCGAGTGGAAGCGTCCCCATGCCGTTTCAGGGGAGTTTGCAATGTGCCAGTCGGTCCATGCGGTCCGTTCCCGCGTAAGAGGCCTGCCGCTGCGGTTGTTCGAAGGGCTTCGTCGCCTGCGCATGACGCCGGCCTTGTGCCGCGGTATCGGGGTGATGTTGTTGCTGGTCGGGAGCCTGGCCAGTGCCCAGAATGACGTTGGGCCGGAGCCCGCCGGCTTGTCCCTAGACGAGTTGAAGGCGCCGGAGCGGTCGGTCGAGGTTGTCCGCAATGCCGAGCAGAGCGGATATGCGCGTGTGCTTGCTGCTTACGAGCAAGCCCGGCGGGAGCATGCGGACGACGTCATGCTGGCGGTGGCGCAGTGCGGGTTCATCCAGCGCTTTGCGTGGTCCGAGGAGTCGACTTGGGCCGATGTCGCGTCGACGGACCTGGAGGCATGTAAGGCGACGCTGGAGCGCCAGCACGCGTCTCGCCCGGAGGCGCAGCTCTATTTGCTCGAATCCCGGTATGGCAAGGCCGCTGTTGCTTATGGCGAGCCTTTGCTGGCGCGCGCGTCGACGTGGGCGCCTGAACAGCGTGCGCGGTTGCACGCTGCGCTGTCACGCGCGTATGCCGCCAACAAGGATGAGCCTCGCTCCGGCGAGCAGGCTTTGCTGGCCGTCAAGTTTGATCCCGCCAGCGACCGGCTGGTCCCAGCCATGCGCTACCTGGTCAAGGTCAAGCGCGCGGACGAAGCCGCAAAGCTGCTGGGCGCGGCGCCGGTCCCGAAACTTGCGTGGCAGGAAAGCACGCGGATCAAGGCCGCCGCGGAACTGCTGCCGGCCAATGCCGCCCGCGACGAACTGGAGCGTGCGCGGGCGGCCGGCCTGAAGATCGACGCGCATACCGCAGCGCGTGCATTGCGGCGCGCGGGCGATGTTGCCGGTGCCCAGGCCCTGCTAGCCGCTGACAGCGCCTTCCGCGCCAACGAGACAGGCGAGATGCGCCAGCTGCGGCTGGACGTGGCGTTCGATGCCGGCGCGACCAAGGCGGTGGCGGATGCGCTGGGAGATTGGGTGCGCAAATCCGGGACCAGCGAGTCACTGGGCTATGCCTATGCACGGCTGCTGCGCATGGACCCACTGGAGGCCCTCCGGATGGACCTGATGCCGCTGGTGGGGTGGTTGCTTGCCTTCACGGCGATGCTGGTACTGTCGCCGGCCGTCCTGCTGTTTCCGGCGCACTACCGTGGCACGGTCAGGGTGCGCCTGGGCAAGCCGAGCGAGCCGCTGTTCGCACGCATTGGCCTGCGGCACGCGTGGTTTGCCTTTGCCGTGCTGGCTGTGGCGCTGTATCTGGTGCCCATCATCCTGTACGGGCGGGACGTGGGGGGCGGGCTGCCGGTTGCAGGCCCGCCGTTGGCGGAATGGTCGCGCCAGCTTGCGATCACGCAGATGTGGGCCTTGGGGCTCGGTGCGCTGGGGCTGGTCTGGGTGGCGACCCGTTTGTCATGGCGGGAGTGGCTGGGCAGCGGCCGCTGGAAGTTACGGTGGTTCATACCTGCGTTGTGCTGCCTGGGCCTTGTGGCCATCGGCCTGGCCAGCGGCCGATACGGCGCGCTGGCCAACGGGGCCGACCAGCGTGTCACCTTGGTGGTCGCAATCATCTCGGGAGCCAAGGCGCTAGGCGGCGTGCCGCTCGCGTTGCTGCTGATGAGCGTGCTCGTACCGATCTGCGAGGAGCTGGTCTTTCGTGGGTGCATCTTGGGCGGACTGTCGCGTCACCTGAGCTTCGGCTGGGCGAACTTCTGGCAGGCGGTGCTGTTTGCAGCAGTGCATCAGGACATGCGCCGGGCGTTCTTCTATTTCATGCTCGCCATCATTGCCGGCTTGCTGGTCCGCAGAACCAAGGGGCTCATCGCGCCGATTCTGCTGCATGCCGCCAATAACGCATTGTTTGTGCTGGCCCTTGCGGGCTGACAACCATCGCCGCGAGACGCGCTGCGGTCGACCGAGCCCTGCAAGGCGCGCGCGTCATCGCTGAACCCGGACGGTGCTGACGCATCTGATCACTATCCGCCATCAGGAGAGGCAAATGCTTCGTGCCCATCGTCCCTGTCGCCAGAACACGCGCGTGCCGCGGCAGGGGTACGTCTGGCGTCCATTGAGCATGCTGGCGCTGGCGGCCGTACTCCTAGCCGGCTGCGCCACGGTCACCCCCGGTGCTTTCCTCATCACGGTGCGCGACGCTGACGACACGGTGCTCGAACAGTTCCAGTTCCAGGCCGGCTCGCAGTCCTCGCTGGAGGGCGCGATGATCGGCATGTGCCGCGTGTATCCCGATGCGACCATCGTCGCCGAGCAGTTGCAGACGCATGAACAGCTCAAAGAGCGCTGCAAGCGTTCCTTCGCCTCGCTCCTGACCACGTCCTGACTGGCGGGTGAAGCCGCCATCGCCCGGGAGCGGCTACCATGTTGCCTCGGCGGCCAGTATTGCGGGCCGTGGCAGACGACAAGGGCATCCGTGGACCAGCAGGCTGAACCCATCCAACCGACCGCGATCCGGCGTTTCGTGGCGGCGCGCCCGCGCCTGCTGGCGGCGCGCCCGCGCCTGCTGGCGGCGCTCGCCCTGGGGACGGTGGCAGGGGCGCTGGCGCCCGTGCACGGCAGCCGCCTGGCGCGCATCCTGCTGGGCTGGGATGTGGCGGTGTGGGCCTACCTGCTGCTGGCCGCGGTGATGATGCTGCGCGCCAACCCGCGCCGCATCCAGGCCATCGCCCGCCGGGAAGATACGGGCGCGGCCGCCGTGCTGGCCGGTGTGTGCGTGGGTGTGATCGCCAGCATGGTGGCCATCGTGTTCGAGCTGGCGACGGCCAAGGCCGCTGGGCATGCGCAGACTTCGCACTACATCCTGACCGGTGTGACGGTGGTGGGCGCCTGGCTGATGGTGCCGATGATGTTCACCGTGCACTACGCGCATCTGTATTACCACGCTGCCGGCGAGCCGCCGCTGAAGTTTCCTGACGAGCAGATCACGCCGGATTATTGGGATTTCCTTTACTTCTCCTTTACCATCGCGGTCGCCAGCCAGACGGCCGATGTCAGCATCCGCTCGCGCGCCATGCGTCGGGCGGTGCTGGGACAGTCGTTGCTGTCGTTCTTCTTCAATACGAGCATCCTCGCGCTCTCCATCAACATCGCCGCCAGCCTGTTCTCATGACGAAGCTTCCCCAAACCTCGCCTTCGCGCACGATCAACGCCATCAGCTACGTGCTGGTAGCGGCCATGATCGCGGCGGTGCTGTGGCTGCACCTGCTGCCGGCGGCCATCGCCGGTTTCCTGGTCTATGCGCTCGCGCGCAGCATCGAGCGCCGGCTGCGTGCGCGCCGCACGCTGTCCAAAAGCGCCAAATCGATTGCCGTACTGGGCGTGTTCCTGATCGCCGCGCTGATCCTGCTGGCCATCGGCCTCGGCATCGGCCGGCTGGTGGAGCACGGCCACGGTGTCGACGGCATGCTGCTGCGCATTGCCGACGTGCTGGACAACCTGCGCGCGTCGCTGCCGGCGTCGATTGCCGATGCCATTCCGCAGTCGGTCACCGAGCTGCGCGTGCGTCTGGTCGACATGCTCAAGGAGCATAGCCACCAGGTCTCGACGATCAGTATCGATGGGCTGCGCGCCAGTGCGATGGCGCTGGTCGGGCTGATCCTGGGCGCCATGGTGGCGTGGTCGGACGCACCGGACCCGGCCACGCACCGGCCGCTGTCCGCCGCACTGCTGGAACGGCTGCACCGGCTCTCCGCCGCCTTCGAGGCGGTGGTGTTTGCCCAGGTCAAGATTTCCGCGCTCAACACCGCGCTGTGCGCGATCTACCTGATGGGCGCATTGCCGCTGTTCGGCCAGCATGTGCCGTATTCCAAGTCGCTGGTCCTGCTCACCTTCGTGGCCGGGCTGATTCCGGTGGCGGGCAACCTGATCTCCAACACCGCCGTGGTGCTGATGAGCGTGACGGTGTCGCTGGAGCTGGCGGTGGCCTCGCTCGTCTTCATGGTGATCGTGCACAAGCTGGAATACTTCGTGAACGCGCGCATCATCGGCAGCCGTATCGACGCGCGTGCCTGGGAGCTGATCCTGGCGCTGATCGTGATGGAAGCGCTGTTTGGCGTGGGTGGGGTGATTGCCGCGCCGGTGCTGTACGCCTATCTGAAGCGCGAGCTGACCGACGCAGGTTTGATTGGTTCGGTGGTGACACCGCCAGCGCCCGGGCGCTGACGGCATCGGCAGAAAAGAGCGCGCCCTACGGGACGAGGGGCGCGCAATAACTCGCTGACCGAGAGACGTCAGCGAGCCGAGGGCCGGTACACGGGAAACGGTGCCTTGGGCAGCGGGCCGGTTGGGGCGGCGACATCGGCGGTCACGTCCACGGCTTCGGATGTGACGAAGCAGCAGACCACATCATCGTCGAGCAACACCTGGTAGAAGAGGTCTCCCACCACGCGGCAGATCGTTCCCGTTCGCAAAACGGTCATGCTCCCCTCCCGTCATCGTCCGGCGTGACGCGTCGGTGGCGCGCATTGCCGGTTCGGGCGGCGGATCGTTGTGCGCTTCACGTGCCGGGCGCACCGGGTCCGTCTTGCCGCCTGCATCGGCACAGTGCGCCGCGCAGCGGTTCATGCAGGCGAGTATAGAAAGCGTCTCCTCGCGAACCATGCTACGAACGGAGGAGCCCGCCGTGCGAATATGGCTAACAGGTTAGCCATCTGCCGAGGCAGATTTCATGCGGGTTTGCGGGCGATCAGCGGTGAAATCGAGTCGCAAAGCGCGCCTTGGCTGTGTCGTTTGCCCGATCAGCAATTTGTCCGGTTCACGCTAATCATTGTCGAATTTGCGGCATCACGCCTGCCCAGGATTGGCGCATGATGGAGCGCTTCTTCGCTCCTCCCAATCGATCCTTCGACCACCATGAACACCACCGCAAACGGCACGGCCGCGGCGCCCGCAAGCGCGCATGCCGAGAAGACCGGCTTTGGCGTGATCGGCGCCATCAGCTTCGCGCACTTTCTCAACGACATGATGCAGTCGTTGATCCTGGCGATCTATCCGCTGCTCAAGGGCAACTTCCATCTCGATTTCACGCAGATCGGGCTGATCACGCTCACTTACCAGATCACCGCCTCGCTGCTGCAGCCGATGGTGGGGCTCTATACCGACAAGCATCCGAAGCCGTATTCGCTGTCGGTGGGCATGGGCTTCACGCTGGTGGGGCTGGTGCTGATGTCGGTGGCGCCCAACTTCGGCACGCTGCTGTTGGCGGCGGCGCTGGTGGGCACGGGCTCGTCGATCTTCCATCCGGAATCGTCGCGGGTGGCGCGCATGGCCTCGGGCGGGCGTCATGGGCTGGCGCAGTCGTTGTTCCAGGTGGGCGGCAACGCGGGCAGCGCGATGGGCCCGCTGCTTGCCGCGGCCATCATCATGCCGTATGGGCAGCACAGCCTGGCGTGGTTCTCGATTGCCGCGCTCATCGCCATCGTCGTGCTGGTTCGCGTGGGCGGCTGGTACAAGCGCGAGCGCGCTGCCGGCCATGGCCGCAAGGCAGGCGGCCGCGCGCACGCTACCGTCAAACTGTCGGTCCGCCAGGTGGCGTTTGCGATGACGCTGCTGGTGGTGCTGCTGTTCTCCAAGTACTTCTACCTGGCGAGCCTGAACAGCTATTACACGTTCTACCTGATCACCAAGTTCCACCTGTCGGCGCAGGCGTCGCAGTTGTTCCTGTTCCTCTTCCTGTTCTCGGTGGCGGCGGGCACGATCGCGGGCGGGCCGATTGGGGACCGCCTCGGGCGCAAGGTCGTGATCTGGGTGTCGATCCTGGGCGTGGCGCCGTTCACGCTGCTGCTGCCGTATGCCAACCTGTTCTGGACGGCCGTGCTGACGGTCATCATCGGGCTGGTGCTGGCCTCGGCGTTCTCGGCCATCCTCGTGTATGCGCAGGAGCTGATTCCCGGCAAGGTGGGGATGGTGTCGGGGCTGTTCTTCGGGTTCGCGTTCGGGCTCGGTGGCATCGGCGCGGCGGTGCTCGGCAAGCTGGCCGATGCCACCGACATCTACCACGTCTACCACCTGTGCTCATTCCTGCCGCTGATCGGATTGCTGACGGTGTTCCTGCCGGATATCGAGCGCAAGGCGCGCACCGCGCTGGCTGCTTGAGCAGGCGCGGCTACGCCACCAGCGCCGCCGCAGCTTGCCTGGCGCCCAGCACCGCCAGCGGAATCTCTGTGCTCGGCAGCGCGGGCGCGAAGCGGTGGCGCGTGGTCTTGTATGGGAACAGGCCGCGGTCCGCGAGGATGCATCGCCAGATGCTGTCGACGCAGAACGGTGCGCCCGTTCGCCAATGCGTGACCGACACGCGCGGGTCCGCATAGTCCAGCAGCACGCAGGGCAGATGATGCAGGCCCAGCAACGCCGCGGCGCGGATGCGGTGGTTGCCGTCCATCACGATGCCGGTGCCGCGCTCGATGGGGATCGGCGTAGTCCACACGCCGGCGTGCGCGATGCCGGCCGCCAGCCGGTGCACTGCGCCGGCATCCACTTCTTCCGACGGCACGAAGAACGCAGCGGGCCGCAGCGCCACGCAGTACGACCGCTCAGCGTGCATCGGCCATCTCCCGCGCGAAGCTCTTGACGGCGTTGACCAGCGCGTCGATTTCGTCTTCGGTGTTGTAGGCGTGCACCGACACGCGCACCACCTCCTGCAGCCCGCGCGCCTGCATGTCGAGCATCGTCGAGCGGCGCGTTGAGCGCGAGACGTTGATGCGCCGTGTCTGCATGGCCAGCGCGCGCTCCACCGCCGTGGGGGCGCAGCCATCGAGCGCGAACGTGACGATGCCCGACTTGATGGCGCCGGTGTCGCACAGCGTCACCCCGTGGATGCGCGCCAGCCGGCTGCGCAGTTCGTGCGCCAGTGCGCGGATGCGGGCCCACATGGGCGCGATGCCGATCGCCAGCGCATAGTCGACGGCCGCGCCCAGCCCGAGCTTGGCGGCGACGTTGCATTCCCAGTTCTCGAAGCGGCGCGCGCCGGGGCGGATCTCGAAGTGCTCTGGCGTCTGCAGCGTGGCTGCGTGCAGATCGAGGAAGGCCGGCTCCAGTTGCTCGCACAGCGTGCGCTCCACGTAGAGGAAGCCGACGCCGCGCGGGCCGCGCAAGTACTTGCGGCTGGTGGCCGAGAGGATGTGGCAGCCGATCTTCTGCACGTCGATCGGCAACTGGCCGACGCCCTGGCATGCGTCGAGCAGGAACCACACGCCCGCCGCCCGCGCCAGTGCGCCGATGATCTCCACCGGCTGCACCGGCCCGCCATTGGTGGCGATGATCGGCAGCGAGATCAGCCGCACGCGCCGGTCCGCCAGCATGGTTTGCAGCGCGTTCACCGAAATTTGCCCGGCGGTGTCATTGGGAATGACGCGCACCTCGATGCCGCGCTGCCGCTGCAGTTGCAGATAGGGGATGTAGTTGCCGGCGTATTCGGTGGCGGAGGTCAGGATCACGTCGCCGGCCCGCAGCGGCAGCGAATAGAAGGCCATGTCCCACGCACGCGTGGCGTTTTCCACCACGGCAATTTCTTCCGGCCGCGCGTTGAGCAGCCGGGCGATGGAGGCATAGACGTTTTCCAGGCGGTGGCCGGCCGCGGCAGCGGCTTCGTAACCCCCCAGCACCGCCTCGCGCTGCAGGTGCCCGATGACGGTGTCGAGCACCACGCGCGGCATCAGGCTGGCGCCGGCGTTGTTGAAGTGGATCAGCTCATCGGCGCCAGGCGTGTCGGCGCGCAGTTGGACAAGGTCGAGCATGGCTACCTCGATGGATGAAGCGTTGGATACCGGGTCACGATTGGCCGGCAGGGGCTTCTGCACGCGCGGCGATGCCGTCTTCGCGCCGGACGGCGAGAATGCCGGCCACCGATAGCGCATACGCCACCGCCACAAAGAAGTACGTGTACTGCAGGCCGGCCGCTTGGCTGAGCCACCCACCCAGCGCAATGCCGGTGATGGACGAAACCTGCGTCACGCTCTGCGCCGCGCCCAGGGTGTGGCCCTGCCGCTGTGCACCCGCCGCGCGCGAGACCAGCGACATCAGCACCGGCGTGGTTGCCCCCAGCAGCACGCCCCAGGCGTAGTGGATGACGATGAAGACGGCTACGTTGCGCGTGAGTCCTGCCGCCAGGGTCAGCGCGGCGCAGGCCAGCGCGACGCACGTGATGCGTCGCAGCGCCTCGGCCAGCGGTTTGTCCTCAAAGTGGCGTGCCCACAGCGATGCGGACACGACGAAGCCCAGCGCCTGCAAGCCGTAGCACAGCCCCACCAGCCAGTTGCCGACACGGAAGACGGTATCGACATAGAGCGAGAACGGCGTCTGCGTGATCGTGCGGCTGACCAGCAGCAGCCCGATCACGGCCAGCAAGCCGGGGATGGGCGGCGACTTCCAGAGCGAGGTGCGTGCAGGCGCCGCCGCGTCTGATGTTGCGGGCTTGACCGTGCGCACATCGGGCAACATCAATGCCACCATCAGCGCGCAGCCGGCGCACAGCACCGCAGCGATCAGGTTGATCCAGAAGAACGTCGCATGGTCGAGGATCAGCCCGCCCGCCACCGCGCCCACCAGCGAGCCCAGATTGGTCGACACCTGCAAATAGGCGAACAGGCGTGCCCTGCGCAGCGGCGATTCGACGCTGACGCCGTACGTCTGCGCTGGCGCGATATAGCCGGCGCAAGCCCCCTGGATGCAGCGCAGCGCGAGGATCATCCACACGTCGGTCGCGAAGGCCAGCGCCAGCTGCGTGAGCGACAGCCCGAGCAGCGCCCGCACCATCATCAGCTTGTGGCCGAAACGGTCGCCCACGCGGCCCCAGAACGCGGCGGTCAGCATGATGCCAAGCATCGGGCCAATATAGACCGCCACGCTGGCAATGCCGAACTCCAGCGCGGACGTGCTGTGCGTCTTCAGGTGCACCGGCCAGAACGGCCCGCTCATCTCCATTGCGCCCATCGAGATGAGCTGGATGACGAAGAGCGCGTGGATCAGCCGCGCGGCGCGTGCCGGGGGCAGGAGGGCTGCCGTCATCGCTCAAGCCTCGCGGGCGGCGGGCAGCAGCGGATTGGGCAGGTGGTGCTGCAGCCGGTAGTCCGCGTACTGCAGCAGGTGCATGCGCAGGACGGAACGCGTCGGCCACGGCTGCTCCAGGAAGGCGGCGCGTTCGGCCTGCCACAGCGCCGGGTCGACGCGTGCTGCGTGGGCATCGAAGGCGCGGGCGGTCTCTTCGCGCAGGATGGCCCACAGGCGATGGTCGGGCAGGCGGTAGGTCTGTGTGAGCAGCAATGCGACCTCGTGCAGGTGGCAGAAGAAGCAAGCGTCGAGCACGAAGGCGCGCACCGGTTCGATGTCGCCGTCGAACACGGTCGGCAGGATGCCGGGGTGCACGTACGGTTTGAGCGTGTGGCCGCGCGCGTTGAGCAGCGGCGCGTAAGTGCGCCCGTCGCCAAAGTCGCGGATCAGCAGGCGGCGCGGGGTGCCGTCCGGCGCGAACAGCACGGTGGTGTTCTGCTGATGCGCTTCCAGTGCGATGCCGTAGAGCAGATAGATGCCGATGACCGGATGCGCGACGGTACGAGCATATTGTCGGAAGTAGGTTTCCACCGTCTGCGCCGTCGCCACGCCGTTGCCTTGCTCGATCAGCTCGGCAATGAGCGGGCGGCCGCCGGGTGCCGTTGTCAGCAGCGCCGCCACCGTCACGGGGAACAGGCCGTCGCTACGTTCGAACGCGTCCCTGCTGGCGCGGTAGGCGACCGACAGGTAGCGGCCCGGCCGGTCTTCCTGCCGCACCGCGTGCTTGTAGTGGAGCGCGACCTCTTCGGGAAAGATCTCCAGCGTGCCATCGAAACCATGCTCGTCGGCCAGGATGCGCTGGATGAGCGTGCTGATGCGCGGCCCCATGTGGATCGATTTGGCCTGCAGGCTGCGCTGCTCGCTGGTCAGCCACAGCGCGATCGGCAGCTTGATGAACGGCGCTGTGCCGTCCAGCTGCGGCAGCATGGTGCGGAAGGACATGGTCGGCCCGGTGTCGATGTCCGGGCCGTCGAGGATCAGGAGACCTTCTTCGATCTCGGCGGCGTATTCGGTGCGCACGAAGTGGTCGAGGTGCCAGCTGTGGATGGGCAGGGGTAGCCAGGCTTGCGGATCGAGCCCGCGCGCTTCCAGGCCGGCCTGCCATTGCGTCCACACTTGAGGGAATTGCCCCGCGAACCAGTCGAGATAGCCGCTGACGTGGGGCATGCGCTCCACGTAGGCCATGTCGGCACGTAGGGCTGCGATGCGTACCGGCACCGTGGCGTGAAACTCGGGAGATAGCGCCGCCACCTCGCTCGGGTTGAGATCGGGTTTGCTCTTCCAGGTTGGATAGAACGGGTGGCCCTCCAGCGAGCCCCATTGGTCGAGCAGGATGGCGCCGTCGCGCGCACGCGGCTGGCGGCGCAGGGTGTCGACCAGCCCATGCGCGCCGGTTGCGTCGATGTGCGCTTGCAGCTCGGCGTTCCAGGCGTCTCGATAGATGCGGGCCAGCGCGTCGTTGTCGATGCTGTTGGCGATGTCGGCCTTCAAACCGTCGACGCCGGCATCGCTGGGCGCAAAGTCGAAGCCGGGGCGCAGTACATCGAGCAGTTGAGCGGGTGTGTCGATGTGCGTGCGGGTGCCATCGCGTTCGACCAGGGTGATGTCGCCATCCAGCAGGAAGGTGTTGGCCGGGGCGCGTGTGAGGTCGCTGAAGAACACCAGCGCATGCCGGTGCCACAGCGGCAGCCACGCGCCGCGCCCTTCCGGCGGAAAGACCAGCGTGTCGGGGTTGATGATCCGCTCGGCGAACAGGCAGCGCACGAGGCGCCGCAGCGCGTTGTGCCGGGCGGCGGCGAGAGCCTGTTCATGCCGTCCGACATAGAACGCATGATCGGGTTGCAGAAGCGAGAGAGACGGTTGCATGGGTTCGATCCGATTCGGTTTCAGGCGGCCTGCCGGTGCGGCCAGGTCGCGGGGAAGTAGTCGAGCGCGGAGCTGCGCAGCCCTTCCATGTAGGTGACGCTCCAGTGAAAGATCGCTTCGATGTGCGGCAGCGGCACTTCCAGGCGTTTGCCCATTTCCACCAGCAGCGACAAGCCGTAGGCCACGTCTTCGTGGAAGGCGCGGTGGGTCTTGTCGATGACGTAGCCGGGCCGATCGCCCGCCGGCACCAGTGGTGCTTCGATGGCGTCGTAGGCACGGTTGGTGCGCAGGACCGAGAGCATCGTGCCGTGGTCCGCAATCTGCTCCGCATACGCCTCGATGATTTCCTGCTTGAGCGGCTTGACCGACGACAGGTCCACGCCCAGGCGCTGCTCGATGGCCTGGCACAGGCGTTGGCTTTCCTCGTCGCTGCGTTCCAGGAAGTAGGCGCCAAGTTCCGGGCAATCCGTCCACCAGCACAGGCGTTGCGCGAACGCTCTGTTGTGCCACTGGCCATAGGGGCCGATCAGTCCATAGATGACGGAGCTATGCATGATCGGGTTGCCGGGCGTGAGCGTGATTTCCAGGTAGTCGTCCAGCAGTTCGACGGACGACGTGTACAGCCGCCGCAGATGCGCCAGCAGCGCGGCGCGCGCCGCATCGCTCTCCCGCGCATGCGTGGCGACATAGAGCGCGCTCTTCGCGCCGCCCATGCGTACCGACACGCCGGGCTCCAGTTCGAACGCGGTGTGGGCGACATCCTTCATGCCCCAGATGACAGCGTTCGGCCGCGCGGCCAGCGCGCGCTCGGCCAGCCAGTCGAAGCCGCAGAACCCGGGGATGGCGCCGACGTACACCGGCTTGTGCGCGGGCAGATGCGGCGCAATGGCGTCGAGCAACGCCGGCCGGACATGCGCCGGCACGGTGATGACGACGACATCCGCATCGGCCAGGAGCGGCGCCGGGTCGCTGCCGAAGGCATCGAGGGCCGTGCGCAAGTCATCGCCATCCGGCATGCGCGCGGTGAGGGCGCCGTGCTCCTGGTAAGCGGCCACGGCTTCCACGTTGCCGGTCAGCAGCGACACGCGCACGCCCGGCACCTGCCTGAACAGCACCGCCGACAGATGCCCCGTGCGCCCGCCACCGCAGACGACCACGTTCAAGGTCTCCATGGCCGTCATACCGCATGCAGTCGCGGCATCTCGCGCGACATGTCCGTGGTTTGCGCCTCGGTGTTCTCCTGCGCGAGCCAGCGGTCGAGCTGGTCCCACACCTGCGCATTGAGCAGGTTGCGCTCGCGCAGCCAGTCTTCGCTGAAGACGGTGTGCAGGTATTTCTCGCCGCCGTCGGCCACTGCCGCCAGCACGTTGCCGCGGATCAGCCCGCTGTGGATGAACTCCAGCGCCTTGTAGACCACGCCGCCGGTCGAGCCGCCCACCAGCAGGCCGGTGCGCTTGGCCAGGTAGCGCGCCGTCTCGAACGCGCAGGCGTCTGGCACCTGCACGCCCAGGTCGATACAGCTGTAGTCGAGCACCAGACCCACGGTGTCGCCGTCGGGCGTGCCGGTGCCGGACTGGTAGTACGGATGCCCCGGCTGGCCGAACACGATCGAGCCGTCCGGCTCCACCGCAATGGTCTTGGTGTTCGGGTTGTGGACCTTGAGCCCGCGTGCGATGCCCGTCATCGAGCCGCCCGTTCCGACGCAGCCCACATACGCATCGACCTCGCCCACCTCGGCGATGACCTCGCGCACGAAGTCGGAATATCCGCCCGCATTGGCCGCGTTGTCCGACTGGTTCATGAACACCGCGCCGGGCACCTGTCCAGCAAGCTCGGCCGCCAGACGCTGGCGCTCGACCACGGCCACCTCGTCTTCGCGGAAGCTGCCTTCCACGTAGCGGATCTCGGCGCCAAGTGCGCGCATCACGGCAATCTTGTCCTGCGCGGCGTGATGGTCCACCACGGCAATGAAGCGCATGCCGAACTCCACCGCCGCAATCGCCAGCCCGATGCCGGTGTTGCCCGACGACGATTCGACGATCACGCCGCCCGGCTTGAGGCGGCCCGCCTTGATTGCGGCCACCACCATGTTGCGGGCCATGCGGTCCTTGATGCTGCCCCCCGGGTTGTTCTTCTCGATCTTGAGCAGCAGCCGGGTGTCTTTGGCGGGTACGGCAATACTGAGAATCGGCGTGTTGCCGATCAGTTCGGTCACTTTGGTCAGAATCATGTCGTTGACTCCAATCGATCGTCAGGGGAAACCGTCATGCCGCCCGTGGCGAGAAACGCCACGGCGATCCGGCGCGGCATGGGGTGGCGGTGAAACTGGTTTTCCAGCAGGTCCATCTGGTAGCCGGCGGTGTTCGCGTAGACCAGCAGGTCGCCCGCGCGCACGCCGTGGGGGAAATCGATCAGGCGGTTGGTGAGCACGTCGTCGTCCAGGCAGCTGTGGCCAGCGAGGTAGGCGCGCATGGGCATGGCGCCAACGTTTGCTCGCATGTTCGAATGCGGGGCCGGCACAACGATCGGGTCGACCAGGTACTCCGAGGCGAACCACGTCTCGCACGCGCTGAAGCTGCTGCCTTCGACAAACACCACGTGATCGCCCGAGGCCAATGGCTTGACGCGCGTGACGCGGAAGAGCGAGATGGCGGTCTGGTCAGCGAGGCTGCGGCCGGGTTCGATCGCCAGCGTCAGGTCGTTTGCCTTGAGGTAGCTGGCGACGGACAGGCCGTCCACGCATGGTGCCGAGAGGAATCGCTCCAGCCACGTGCAGGCATCGATGCGGCCGCCGTACGGATAGAGCGACGTGGGCACGGTGCCGTTGCGGTAGTCGGCGCCTGTCTGCGCGCGCAGGAAAGCCTCATAGGCATCCGCTTCGACATAGCGGATCGGCAGGCCGCCGCCGATGTCGAGCATGCGTGGTGCAAGCCCAAGGCTGCGCGCTGCATCGATGAAGCGCGCCACTTCTCGCACGGCCTGCGCGCGCGACTCGACGCCGTAGCCGCCGAGGTGGAAATGGAAACCCTCGAACGCGAAGACCGCCCGCTGTCCGGCCAGCCGTCGCAGGCACGCCAGCAAGTCGTCGGCGCCCATGCCGAAGCGGCTGGCGGCAGCAGACTCCGGCCGGTAGCGCAACAGCACGCGCACCGGTTGGCGGGGCGCCATCTGGCGGGCGAGGTGTTCGAGGTCGTCCAGCTCGGCCACGGAATCGACCGAGATCAGCGCGCCGTTGTCGATGAGCGTGGTGTGGAAGGCGCGCGTCTTGGCTGGGCCGGTGGCGCACAGCCGTTCGGGTTTGGCACCGGCCAGCAGCGCGTCGCGCATCTCATAGAGGCTCGATACGTCGACACCGATCCCGGCCTCCACCGCCGCCCGTACCAGCCCGGGCGACTTGTTGACCTTGGCGCCGTAGAACAGCGCATAGCCCACGCCGTGCCGCTGCAGGACCGTGCGGAACGCTTCGACGTTCTGCTTGAGCCGATCCGGAAACACTACGTTCAGCGGCGATCCGTAGTGCTCGATCCAGTCACGCAAGGCGTGCGGTGAAGCCTGGAGCAGACCGGCGATGGCCGGATCCAGCAGGGGCCGCAGTTGCCCCGGCATGCGGAGCGCCGCGCGGCCTGTTGCTGTTGTCGTTGTGGCTTGGGGAAACAGCGCAGTGCCTGGCATATGCGTGACTCCCGTTGCGGTTTAGAAATCCACCGAGGCGGATAACACCACAGTGCGCGGCGCGCCCAGTGAGACGGTCCCGAACGACGCCACGCCCGACCAGTACTTGCGGTCGAACACATTCAGCACGCTGGCGCGGAAGGTGGTCGACTTGCCTTGGATCTTGGTGGTGTAGCGCGCGCCGAGGTCCACCGTGGTCCAGGACGGCACGGATTGCGTGTTGGCCTGGTTGATGTATTCCTTGCCCGTGTAGGTCACGCTGCCGTTGAGCGACAGGCCCGGCACCCAGGGCAGGTCCCACTCCGCGCCCGCGTTGGCCATCCAGTCCGGCACGCCGACCGGCCGGTTGCCGACGGTGGCCGCGCTGGTGGTCTTGGTCAGCACGGCGTCGAGTGCCGTGACGCCGCCCAGCAGGCGTACGCCCTTGATCGGCTCGCCGGACACGTTCAGCTCCACGCCGCGGTTGCGCTGTTCGCCGTTCACGCCGTATACCGTGCCGGTCAGTTGGCCACTCGGCTTGGTGATCTGGAACACGGCCAGTGTGGCCAGCAAGCCGTTGTAATCGGCTTTCACGCCGGTCTCAACCTGCTTGGTCTTGTACGGCGCGAAGACCTGGCCGGCGTTCGACGCCGTGGTCGGCGCGATGTCGCCCTTGCTCAGCCCCTCGATGTAGTTGGCATACACCGACACGTTCTGCCACGGCTTGACGACGATGCCCGCCATCGGCGTAACGGCACTCTTGTCATAGGTCGAGGTGGCGGCGCCCGTGGCGGCGCTGAAGTTGTCGGAGTGCACCTGCTGCTGCCGGAGGCCCAGCGTCAGTTGCAGGCGGTCGTTCAGCACGCTCATCGTGTCGGCCAGCGCCACGCCCGAGAGCTGCGACGACGAGGTCTTCGGCACCGAGCTGGGCGCCGCGATGAACAGCTCGGGCGCCGCCACCGGTGCGTAGATATTCGACAGGATCGGCGAGCCCATGTTGTTGGCCGTCGCCACGCGGTCGTGATACACGCTCGCCTGCAGCGTGAACGCGTGCTTGACCGCGCCGGTATCGAAGCGCGTGCGCAACCCCGCATCGGCGGTGGTGCGGTTGACCTGGAACTTGTAGTAGCCCGGCGTCGAGCGCGTATCGCCGGCAGCGTTCAGGATCGTCGGTGTCTGGTCCGACAGCCGGCCGACGCTGGTTTGCGAGCCGCCTGCGTCGGCAAACAGCGTGGTCTTGTCGGTCAGGTCGTACTCCGCATGCGCCAGCGCCGATTGCCCGTCCGACTTCCACCAACCCCACGACTGCGTGACATTGCGCCGCCCGTCCGCGGCCGAAGGCATGGCAAGGCCCGGCGCCAGAAGGAAGGGGCGCGTTGGCGCATCCACCTGCTCGTGCTGCGTGATGAAGTCCAGCGACGCGCGCAACCGGTCACCTTGGTAGTCCAGCGACAGCGCGCCGATGTCGGTGCGCGAGCGCTGGTTGTCCAGCGCGGTTGTGCCCTGCCGGTGCGAGCCGTTGAAGCGGATGCCGAATTCGCGGCCTTCGCCAAAGCGGCGGCTCATGTCGAGATGGCCGCCTACCTGCCCATCCGATGCGTACGTCGTCGTGAAGCGCGTCAGGTCCTGCGCCAGCGCGCGCTTGGGCACGATGTTGACCACGCCGCCTACGCCACTGTTGGGCGACATGCCGTAGAGCAGCGCCGCCGGGCCTTTGATCACCTCCACGCGCTCCACGTACTCCGGGAAGATGTGATAGTTGGGCGCGATGCCATACACGCCGTCGAACGCGACCTCGCTCAGATTGCCTTCACCGACAGGGAAGCCGCGGATGTAGAACGAATCCGTCACGCCGCCGGTCTGGCCGGTAAAGCGCACCGAGGCATCCTTGTTCAGCACGTCGGCCAGCGTGGTGGCCTGCTGGTCTTCCATGCGGCGGGCGGTGTAGGTGCTGACACTGAACGGCGTGTCCATCGCTTCCTTGTTGCCGAGCAGGCCCACGCGGCCGCCGCGGGCCGTTTGCCCGCCGGCATAGGCGCGGGTCGGGTCGTCCGAGCTGCGGCCGGTGACCACCGTTTCCGACAGCTCGACGGTGTGTTCGGCAGTGCCCGTCGCGTTTGCCGCCGCGACGGTGCCCTGGCTTTGCGCGAAGGCGGGCAGCCCCAGCCCGGAGGTCAGGATGCCGGCGAACGCCATGCGGGCGGTCAGGGCCAGCGGCCGGAGCGATGTCCCGGAGCGGCGGGACCAGGACGGCGCGGCCAGGGTGGCCAGGGTGGCCTTCCGGCGAAGCGAGGGCAACATGCAGCGAACTCCTATTGACGAAACAACGTGGGTTGTTGGAGTTCGCAACGATAAGCCAAATGATAATGATTCTCAATAACTAAATGGCCATGACCGAGGCGAGGGCATCGTCAGGTTTGTTGACACGGGGGAGACGTCGGTGAATGCACAGCCGGACTAGCGCGTCCGGCGATCCGCCAGCAGGGCGATGACCTCGGCGTCTTCGGTCTGCTCGAAATCGCCGTAATACAGGCCGACGGCGCGGAACGTGTCGGAGGAGGGCGTAACCAGGCAGATGGCTTCGTCGGCTTGCTCGCGCAGGGTCAGCCAGGCATCGTCAGGCGCGACGGGCATGGCCAGCACCAGCTTGCCCGGGCCGGCGCGGCGCACGGCAGCGAGCGCGGCGCGCACGGTGGCGCCGGTCGCCACGCCGTCATCGGTGACGATGACGGTGGCGTCTGCCAGGGAGCCGGCCTGCGGCGGATGCTCGGCACCGTAGCGGATGCGCCGCCGCTCCAGTTCGGTCAGCTCATCGGCGACGACGTGGTCGAGGTAGGCCTGGGTTGGCGCGGCCAGATGCAGTAGGGAGATGTTCCACTCGATATACGGCGGCACGCCGGCACCGCAATCGGCAATCGCGCCCAGTGCCAGTTCCGGCTGGCCGGGCGCGCCGATCTTGCGCACCAGCACGATGTCCAATGCGGCATCCAATGCTTGCGCGATGGCGTGACCCACCGGCACGCCGCCACGCGGCAGCGCGAGCACGATGCGCGGCGGCGGCAGATCCAGCGTGGCCAGTTCAACGCCGAGTTGCCGGCCGGCATCGGTGCGGTTGCGAAAGTAGGCAGGCATGATGAACGCCGCCCGAGCGGCGAGTTAGCCAAACGCGCGCGCGGTGCCGCTGCGCGCCCACTTGCGCATGCGCAGCGAAGCGCTGAGGAGCGAGACGCCCCAGACCACCGCCCATGCGCCAATCCACCACAGCACCGCCAGCACACCGGCCTGCGGCTGCCACAGCAGCCAGATCGCCAGCAGCACGCTCAGGGCGCCCGCCGCGATCAGCCACCATTCGCTGGACAACTCCTCGCGCAGGCGCACGGCCACCACGATCTGCAGCACACCTTGTGCCAGCAGCCATGCCGCGATGTAGAACAACAGCCCGAGCGCCGTGACAGCCGGGTTGAACAGCGTCAGCCCACCCACCACCACGCCCAGCAGCCCTTGCAGCAGCAGCGGCCAGCGGTCCGGCGCATGGCGGTGGCTGCCAAGCGCCGTGAACAGCAGCAGGCCGCCCTCCACCAGCGCGTAGGCGCCAAACACCAGGATGAGCGCGGCCAGCGTTGCCGAGGGCACCATGAACGCGCCGATGCCGATCACGATGGCGCAGACACCGCGCAGGGCCAATACCCACCACAATTTGGAAAGCGTATGAAGCATGAGAGAGAGACTCCTTGGATTCAAATGAAAAGCGACCGCGCACCAGCTTGGCGTGCGATCGCTGTTGTCTCCAAGGTAGTGCAATGGGCCCGGGTTCTCAATCCGTGCCGGCGGCCCGATCCGTCACTTTTGGCGATTTCCGTCGCGGGATGTGCATGCGACGTTGCGCCGCTCTCCTCGTGCTACATCTTGAGGCTCATGCGTGCCCACACCGTGCGGCCGGGCTCCGTGATCGGCGTGCGCGCAGGAAAGCCAAAGCCCGCATTGCCGGCCAGGTTCAGGTGCTCGGTGTAGGTCTTGTTCAGCAGGTTGTCGACCCCGACCGTCACGCGCGCCGTCTTGCCGAAGGCGTAGCCTGCGTGCAGCGACAGGACGCCAAAGCCCGCGCTCGGCCCGAAGTCCTGGCCCACCACGTTGCCCTGGCTCAATGCATAGCGGTGCTGGGCCGCTGCCACGCGCCACAGCCCGCCGGCCGACCAGGGCCCTTGCTCGTACTCCACGCCCAGGCGCAGATCGAGCGGCGGCATCTGCGGCAGGGGCTGGCCGGTGCTGGCATTGCGCCCCCACGCATAGGCGAGGGCGCCATCGATGCGGCCCGCCCAGGCGCCACGTGCCGCCCAGCTCGCCGCCGGCAATGCGCGCATCCACGTTGGACACCTGCGACATCGCCCCCATCATGCCGGGCCGGTAGTTGAACAGGATGAAGTCGTTGACCACGCCCGCATACGCCGACACCCACGCATCGAGGCGAGCGCTCTTGTATTGCGCGCCCACATCGAGCTGCGTGGTCTTCTCCGGCTGGATGGCCGAGAACGCGTTGACTGACCCGGCCGGGCCCATGCGCGGCGAGATCAGCTCCCAGTAATCCGGAAAGCGCTCGGCATGGCCGAGGCCGGCATAGACCGTGGCTGGGAGCCCGGATACATCGTGCTCGTAGCGCACGAAGCCGCTGGGCAGCGTGCGCGTGCGGTCGTCGCCGGCGGTCGGGTTGGGGCGGGCACCCATCATGCTGCTGATGACGGTGCGGTCGTCGCGGGCAGTGGTCTGGTCGATGCGCGCGCCGGCGATCAGGCGGCGCTGTTCGGTGGCAAACCACGTCAACTCGCCAAAGGCGCCGGTGTTGAAGAAGCTGGCGCTCGGCACCCAGGGCAGCGTGCTGTACGACACCAGGTCGGTGCCGCTGCGCGAGCGCAGGCGGCTGCTCTGCATGTCGACGCCGGTGACGAGCTGCAGTGCATCGGCCCAGCGCAGCGTAGCGGCCACACGCCCGCCGAGGGTGCGCCGACCCACGTCGGAGGCCATCGCCGTCGGCATGCTGCTCATCGGGTCGGGCGCGCGCAGCGTGAAGTTGTCCATCACGTGGTCGGCATCGTTGTAGTAGACCTGCGCCTCGATGCGCTGCAGGACTTCGCCGATGTGCGATTTGTCGAAACGCAGGCCGAGGCTTTCGCGGCGGAAGTGCACGCCGTCCATGCCGCGGCCGGCGTAGCGCGCGTAGCCGTCGCCGGTGCCGGCGGTCAGCTCCAGGCGGGTGTGGTCGTCGGGCGTGAGGCCGAGCGCGGTGTCGACGTTCCATTTGTCCCACTGCGAGGGGATGGTGTTGCCGTTGCCATCCTTGTAGTCCTGTGCGTGGGCGTGGTTGGCGATGATGCGGGCGTAGGCATCGGGGTTGCCGGCGGTGAAATCGGCGTTCTGGTCATTGCGGCCAAAGGAGCCGGCCACCACGCTGCCATCGAAGCGCGCGCCCGGTTCGGCAAAGCGTTTGGTGTTGCGCTCGAACAGGATGGTGCCGGCTGAGCCCATCGGCCCGTAGATCACCGATTGCGGCCCCTTGATGACGGTCAGCTTGTCGTAGCTCTCGGGCGCGATGTACGAGGTGGGCGCGTCCATGCGGCCCGGACAGGCGCCCAGCATGGTGGTGCCGTTGGTGAGGATGTTCAGCCGCGAGCCGAACATGCCGCGCAACACCAGGTCGCCGTTGGTGCCGCCGCTGCGGATGGCGGTGAAGCCGGGGATGGTTTTCAGGTAGTCCGCGCCGTCGCTGGCGGGCAACGGCTGGCGCGGCGATTTCGGATCGGTGACGATGGTCAGCGGCGATGACGGCGCTGGTGCGATCACCATCGTCGCGGCGAGGTCGAATTCGGGTGGTGTGGGTTCGGCCGCCTTGGCGGCGGAGGTGGTCAGCAGCGTGGCAATCGCGAGGGCGATGGCGTGCCGGCCGGGCAAGGAATGATCCAGCATGGTGTGAAAGACGAAAAGGGTGAAGCCCGGCAGCGCAAGCGCGGTGCGGGCAAACGTGTCTGTGTGGGAGGGCGGATCAGCCCAGAGGTGGGGCGCGGGCGCGCTGCTGATTGGCGCGCGCGAGATGAGGTGGCTCTGCCGGGCGCTGTGCGTTGACGCTGCCGAGCAGTGCAGGCGCATTCGGTGCCGTCAGGCTTGGAGGTGCAGCGATGTCAGCCGGGACTGCGCACGCGCTGCAACAGGCTGGCGCATGCATCGATTGCTCGACGCGCTTGCGCTCGGCTGGGTCCGTCAGTGGAATGACGATGACGCCCGCGCCATGTGCGGAACACAGCGTGACCGGCAGCCGCTCGAACTTGGCGACGGCGGCATGCGCCAGCGGCATCAGTGTGGCCGCCAACAGGTAACACCACAGCAGCGCCCACGCCGCCCCGCGCGTGCGTGCAAGACGCTGGCGGGGCCGAGGTTTGCGGACGGTGCGGGTGGCGGACATCGCGCGAGGATACTGCCTGGTCAAGCATTGGCGCGGCACTGCGACGCTCGGCCGCATGCCATGCCACGGGGCGTGGTGGGTCACGCCAAGCGTGCGACCCCCAGCGCCATGCCCAGCCCGATCAGGATCACGCCGATCACGCGATCCACCACACGCTGCCGCGCCAGCAACGCCTGCCGCAGCGTGCCGGAGGCAAACACCGTGGCCACCAGCGCAAACCACGCCGCGTGCGCCGCCGACATGAACAACCCATAGCCGAACTGCGCCACCTGTGAGGTGCCGGGGTGCACTACCTGCGTGTAGGTGCTGACCACGAACAGCGTCGTCTTCGGATTGAGTGCATTGGTCAGGAAGCCCATGCGCAGCGCGGCCCCGGTCGAGAGCGAGGCGCCCGCTGGTTGCCCATCTGCCGTGTTGGCGTCTGCCGGCAAAGCCTTGGCGGCGAGCGTCTTCCAGCCGATCCACACCAGGTAGGCCGCACCTGCCAGCTTGACGGCGCCCAGCAGCGCGGGCGCATGCGCCATCAGCAGGCCCACCCCGAACATCGTATAGAACACGTGCACCTGCACGCCCAACGCAATCCCCAGCGCGCACAGCAGCCCGGCGCGCCGGCCGAACAGCAGGCTGTTGCGCGTGACCATGGCGAAGTCCGGCCCCGGGCTGATGACGGCCAGTATGGTGATGACGGCAACGGCAAGGAGTTCACTCATGGCAGAGGCGGGGGCGATGGTTTGGATGCCCCGATTCTGCAAGGCTGCACCGCCGCTGAAAATCGATTTATGATGCCGTCTTTCCGTGAGAAAAACTGACAGATGGCGCTTCCTCCGCTTAACACCCTGCGCGTCTTCGAGGCGGCGGCCCGGCACGGCAGCTTCGTGCGCGCGGCGCAGGAGCTGCATGTCACGCATGGCGCGGTGAGCCGGCAGATCCGACAGCTTGAGGAGGCCCTGGGTGTGCCGCTGTTCGAGCGCCGCAACCGTGCGGTCTTCCTGACGCCCGCCGGCGAGCAGCTGCGCGGCACAACAGCGGATGCGTTCGCCATGCTCACAGATGCATTCGACCGGATTGCGCGACGGGCGACACCGTCCGCATTGGTGGTGTCGTGCGAGCCGACGCTGGCCATGCGTTGGCTGATCCCCCGGCTGTCACGCTTCCAGGCGCGCCATCCGGCCATCCAGGTGCATCTGTTTGCGGCCGGCGGGCCAATCGATTTCAGCCGGACAGGTGTCGACGTGGCCTTGCGGCGCAACGATTTTGCGTGGCCGGCACACGTGTATGCCGAGCAGGTCTGTGAGGAGTGGATTGGGCCGGTCCATGCACCAGGAGCGGACGCGGCAGTGCGCCGCCGGCTGCTGCACACGGCCACGCGGCCGGATGCCTGGCAGACTTGGTGGCGCGTGAGCGGTGTGTCTCGCCCGCGCGGCCGCAGCCAGGAAGCGCGTTACGAGCATTTCTACCTGAGCTTGCAAGCCGCGCTGGCCGGGCAGGGTACGGCGATCGCGTCCAGGCTAATGGTGGGAGATGACCTGGCCGATGGGCGCTTGGTGGCGCCTGATGGATTTGTGCGCGACGGCTCCGCGTATTGCCTGCTGGCGCCGGCGCCCATTCAGCCCTCCAGCCCGGCGGGCGCATGGCTGACGTGGCTGCGCGAAGAAACCGCCGCCACGCTGGCGGATTGACGTTCAGGCCGCTGCCGGATGCCCGCCGACAGCGTGGCCGGCCAGCAGCGCGCGGATATTGGCGAGATAGGCCTCACCCACCGCCCGATTGATCGACCGTGACACCTGCCGGCGCGGCGGTGGCACCAGGCCCAGTGTGCGGCAGACCGCCGAGGCATACGGCTTGCCGTGTCCGTGCATGCGTATCACGACTTCGCACAGGGCTTGCTCGCCCAAGCGCTCGCGCAGCCAGGCCACGGTCTGGCGGTCGTACTCGTTTTCGATACGGATCAGGTCGTCCACGGCGGCACCCACTGTATATACGTACACTGTAAATATATACAGTAATTTGCATTTTTCAAGCCTGATCTTGTCGGGTGACAGAATTCACGCGACTGGCGACACAACTGGTGGCTTTCGCCCGGTGAGCTTGCCCTTGCTCCATGACACGCGACGAGCGACAGGGGCATTCTGCGCTCCATGACAATTTCCTTTCTAGCGTAGGGAGATCCGGTGTGCGCTGCTTCGAACAGTCGCTGTCCGATCCTTCTCCGACGTTCGACCATGTTGACGCATGATTGATATGCGACCGCCCCGTTGACCGAGGACTCGGCACAGTCCTCAACCGTGCGGGTCTGCCATCTGCGCAGAGGACCTGGAGGAAGACTCGCATTTGGTGTTGGATGCACTGTCCGCACGGAGGCGCAGAACGGATTGCAGCAGGGTTCGAGACGGCTTCTCTATCGCGAAGTAAGTCACCATCGATAGCATCAGGACGACAGTTAGGATCAAAACACTTGCCAGAACGCTTGCCCCCCAGGGGATGGAGGCTGAAAGCGTGGCGGCAAGACTTATCTGAGCGGGACGGAACGGCAGGTGTACTAAGTACAGCGAGTACGACCACAAGCCCAATGAATAGGTGGCCTTGCTGCTCAGAAAGCTCGAGATTCCAGATTTGTGGAGCGATAGGCTTGTCACCAGAGCCGGGAAGGTCATTACAACGAAAACGTCCGCGTTTGGGATGCACGCTAGGCCGAGAGTAATAATGCACAGCAAACTTGATACGTTCGAGTTTTCCAGCCATTTGCGAATACTTGGGACGCCACGCAAGCGATAGGCGGTTATCCCAAGCGAAAAGCTAGCAATGCATCGAACCATCGGGCCAAGCGAATCGAACCTAGTGACATCAAGTGGCCCGTATCCCCCTGGTCCGTTCGGCCTAATGAAATGGGAGTTGTTGAGGGCAAGAGCTGCGATACTGCCGGCGCAGATGACAGCCCAAATGCAAACATAGGTCCTTCGTCCGTGGAGGACACCAATGGCGAGCCAGGGAAACAAAAGATAGGCCGCCCACTCCGTGCTGATCGACCAGGCCGCAGGTGTGAGAGAGGGTGCCATGCCCCATGCCTGCACCAAAGCAAGGTTGGCGGCAACCACAAATGCGAAATTTTTCCCGTACACCCACTGCGCGCCGACCATCACCGCGAGGCCCGCGAAAGTGACCGTGAGAATCAAATAGAGCGGATAGACGCGGGCAAGGCGCTTCGCCAAGAAAATACCGTACGCCTTGCCCGAGAAACCCTCTCGAAACATGACACCGTAGGTCAGTGCCATGACAAAGCCGCTGAGTACAAAGAAAAGGTCAACGGCAAGATAGCCGTGGCGGAAGAATGTCGACAGCCAGTTATCACCACTTGGCTGGTGAATGTGGAGGATCGCCACAAGGAGGGCGGCGATTCCCCGTAACCCGGTCAACGATCTGATCTCGCTATTCACAGCAGTCTGCCCCCGATGATCGGGCTGTCTAGGCAAGATTAGACGACAACGTGCGCTCGCAATATTGACCAGAAGTATGTTTCACGCTTGAAGCGGCGGGCTCGCATGCAGCCCCTCGGTTACCGAAGCGATGGGTAGCTTCTCCCGCGGAAACTACCCCTGTGCCCTGCACGCCGTGCAGCTCGGACCCGGCCCGACTCAATGCGTTGACGGACGACCGAAACTGGCCCGGTTTCACCCGAAGGTGCCCCGATGGCCCGCGACCGGCTCCAATCGACCCTCAGTCGCCTCTTGGTGGCTGCGACTCCAGCTTCTTCGCCCGCCAGACGCCGCGTTTGGCGGGCCGCGCACGATCCGGCACGAGGGCCGGCATGCGCGTGCGAGGGGCAGAAACGACCCTTGAAGCTCCGGGAGATCTAGGGAGGGTGTTCAAAACTCGCCTGCAACGCTCCGTGAACCTTGAGCAGTCAAGGCGTCGAGGCCGTTGTGCCTGCGTTTTGAACGATATCCCTATGTGGAGGCGTGTCGCGTGATTCGCCTCCACGGCTCACCCCGTTGCGCGGCAAAAACGCGGCGGTGTGAGCCAGATCGATTGATAATCAAAGAACATCAATCGTTCCGAAAATTGCACTTCTCGTTTGTCGGTGTCCCGGAGAACATTGCCAAAACTACAAGCGACCGGATCACGGCGTTTTTTTTTTTGGATTCCAGGAGAGACCTCGATGCACCCCCCGTCCAGCCTTTCGACCGGGCATTCAAAGGCCGCAGCGGTTGTCCGCGTCACCGCCGGGAATTTCCTGGAGCAGTTCGACTTCTTCCTGTTCGGCTTCTACGCCACGCAGATCGCCAACGTCTTCTTTCCAACCGTGAGCGAGTTCGCCTCGTTGATGATGACGTTTGCTGTCTTTGGCGCGGGTTTTCTGATGCGACCGTTGGGCGCGATCGTGCTTGGAGCCTACATCGACGACGTTGGTCGTCGAAAGGGCCTCATCGTCACGCTCTCCATCATGGCAAGCGGTACCGTCCTGATCGCGTTCGTCCCCGGCTACGCCACGATCGGCCTTCTGGCGCCTGCGCTCGTGTTGCTCGGACGGCTCCTGCAGGGCTTCTCGGCAGGCGCCGAATTGGGCGGCGTGTCGGTCTATCTGGCCGAGATGGCTACGCCGGGCCGCAAGGGCTTCTTCACGAGCTGGCAGTCTGCTAGCCAGCAGGTGGCGATTGTCGTCGCGGCTGGCCTCGGGTTCGCGCTCAATCAATGGCTGGACGCACCGGCCATCGCCGCGTGGGGATGGCGTGTACCGTTCTTCGTCGGTTGCATGATTGTGCCTTTCATCTTTGTGCTGCGCCGCAATCTCGAGGAAACGCAGGAGTTCAAGGCTCGCGAGCATCGCCCTAGCATGAAGGAAGCATTCGGCACGCTTGTTCAGAACTGGTCCGTCGTGGTCGCCGGCATGATGCTGGTGGCGATGACCACTACGAGCTTCTACCTCATCACGGTGTATGCACCGACTTTCGGCAAGACAGTCCTGCACCTGAGCACTGCCGATAGCTTGCTTGTCACCCTGTGTGTGGGCGTGTCGAACTTCGTCTGGCTGCCCATCGGCGGTGCGCTCTCCGACAAGATCGGTCGCCGTCCGCTCCTCGTCGGCATGACGGTGTTGACCATCGCCACCGCATATCCGGCGCTCTCGCTGCTTGCTCACGCGCCGAGCTTCTTCAACATGCTGCTCGTGCTCCTGTGGCTCTCGTTCATGTATGGCATCTATAACGGCGCGATGATCGTTGCGCTAACGGAGGTGATGCCGGCGCAGGTACGGGTTGCAGGCTTCTCGCTTGCGTATAGCCTGGCGACGGCGGTCTTTGGTGGCTTTACGCCCGCGATCTCGACGGCGGCCATTCACATGACCGGCGACAAGGCCGCGCCAGGCTATTGGATGAGCTTCGCTGCCTTGTGCGCTCTCTTTGCGACGTTCGCGCTGTATCGTCGCCGCGCAGTGACGCTGACGCCGGCGCTCTGACTCTCAGCCTGTCCTGGACGCGCCCAAACACGTACCACTCTGCACGACCATCACTATGAAGAACCTGCTTCTGAAACTATGCGCGGTCGCGCTCGTCGCAACCTCGGCCGCAACGGCGAACGTACATGCCGCCGATCTGCACGTCATGAGCTCGGGCGGCTTTACCGCCGCCTACAAGCTGCTCGGGCCCAGGTTTGCATCCCAGACGGGCAACACGCTCGACACCGCGCTCGGTCCGTCGATGGGCAAGTCGCCCGAAGCAATTCCGAACAGGCTCGCGCGTGGCGAGCCTGCGGACGTCGTCATCATGGTGGGCTACGCCCTTGACGATCTGATCAAGCAGGGCAAGGTGATTCCGGGTTCGCGCGTTGAGCTGGCGGATTCACGCATCGGATTGGTTGTGCGCGAAGGTGCGGCGAAGCCCGATATCAGCACGGCGGAGGGCCTCAAGCAAGTGCTGCTCCATGCAAAGTCCATCGCCTACTCAGACAGCGCAAGCGGCGTCTATATCGAGCGAGAGTTGTTCAAAAAGCTGGGTATCGAAGAGCAGGTCAAGCCGAAGGCGAAGATGGTCCCGCGGATTCCGGTGGCGTCGGTGGTGGCAAACGGTGAGTACGAAATCGGCTTTCAGCAGGTGAGCGAGCTGCTGCCGGTCCAGGGTGCAACCTTCGTTGGCAAGATTCCCGAGTCGCTGCAATCGGTCACGCGCTTTGCTGCAGGTGTTCCCGTCGGTGCGCAGCATCCGAAGGAAGCCAAGGCGCTACTCGATTACCTTGCATCCCCGGAGGTACAAGCCGACGTGAAATCGACCGGGCTCGATTCCGCACCAGCACATTGAAGCGGGGCTTGCGGACACAGCAGGTTCACGTCATGCATTGTTTCTGGTGATGCCGCGCTTCGCTTCAATGATCATCCGGTGAAACGCCTCCGCCGCAGGCGTGAGCGCGCGCCCGCGTCGCTTTACGATGCCCACGCGTCGTTTCACCACTGGTTCGACGAGCGGCACGCTCGTGAGGATAGGGTGATCACGCCCAGGCATGGCCATTGATGGCACTGCGGCGACACCGAGCCCTGCTTCAACCAACCCCAACATGGTCGTGACGTGCCGCGTCTCGCATACGCTCGGCGCACGCGGTGCCACGGCCGACAACGCCTGGTCGAGCAACAGACGGTTGCCAGAAGTTTTGTCCACCGACACGTATTCGTGCTCGTAGAACTCGCTCCAACTCACGCGCTTCTTGCGCGCAAGGGGATGATCGCGCCGGCACGCAGCAACAAACCGCTCCTGCAGCAGCATCTTGAACTCGATCTCGGGCTCCTGGCTGCCCATAAAGCTCACGCCAAAGTCCGCCTCGCCGCTGATCACCGCACCAAGCACCTCGTTCGCGCTTGAATCCAGCAGCTTGACCTTGATGCGTGGAAAGCGGCGGTGATAGCTCGCAATGAGGTTCGGCAAAAAGTAGTAGGCCACAGAAGGCACGCACGCGATGGTCACATGGCCCAGTCGGCTCGATGAAACGTCGCGGATGCTGAGCAGCGCCACGTCGAGATCATCGAGCAATTGTTCCGCGCTGCGGGCAAATACGCGGCCGACAGTGGTGAGCTTGACGCTGCGCGTGGTGCGCTCGAACAGAGGCACGCCGAGCGCTTCCTCGAGTTTGTCGATCCGGCGACTCAACGCGGGCTGTGAAATATTGACCGCCTCAGCGGCCTTTCGGAAGCTCCCCAGCTCCGCCACCGCGCGAAACGCCTGCAAGTCCGTCAAGTCAAAGTTGATCGCCACGCGCCAGCCTCCACATCCTAGTTGGCGAGCATTCTGCATGACCTAGGGATGGTATTCAAAACTTCCTCCGGTGTGGGCAATCAAATAATGGTTCGCAAGCCGACGTGTTTGGTGATGCGGGTTACCAAGGCGTGGAAAAGCGCGACGAGACACAAGGCTTCGAGGTGGAATGGCACGTCGCGATGCGCCCGGGCAAGCGCCGCGCGCACGACAAGACCAAGCCGCTGGGCAGGTTGCAGGATGAGCTCGCACGGATCAAGGCACGTATTCGCGCCAAGGTGGAACATCCGTTCCGGGTCATCAAGCGCCAGTTCGGCCACGTGAAGGTGCGCTATCGCGGGTTGATGAAGAACACGCAGCAACTGCACACGCTGTTTGCCTTGAGCAATCTGTGGATGATGCGTCATCGGCTGCAGTCGTGAATCAGTCAGGAGCCAATTGCGTCCCGATGCGCGGTCGATACCGCTCCCGCCAATCGCACAACGTGTCGAGTTCCGGCGCAATCGTTCATCGAATGCGGTTCCGATTGCTCAGCATCTCAGCTTGGACTTGCCGGCGTTGTTTTGAACATTGTCCCTAGGCGTGTCGAACGAGACTTCAGATGTCGGCGAATGTTCGCGAACTGGCGATGTTCACCTGGCGATCGAGAGCAAGCTCCGACGTGCGACCTGACGCGGCTGCAGGTGCAGGATGCGTGCCTGGGGAGTCATGTGGTCGCCCTGGACCTCCACGGTTACCCGAGTCCGTTTGCATCTTGTCGGGTGTTGTCGTTCGATAGCGGCGTGAACGGGCGTCGGACCCATGCGCCTCCGGAAAGGCAACTGGCCGTGCCCCACGCGCTTTGCGGGACACGGCCAGTCAGATCAAGCGAGGCGTTTCGAGGCGCAGCGTCAGAACTTATGCCGCATGCCGAGCATCACGCCCAGCCGTGAGCCATTGCCGAACGTGTTGCCCGAGTTGTTGAAGCTGGCCGAGCTGTTCAGCCCGATCCAGCCGCCTTGCAGGTGCGTGTAGTCAACTTCGGCATACACATCGGTGCGCTTGCTGAAGGCGTAGTCGAGCATGCCGGCGGTGGTCAGGCGCTTGCCGCTGGTGTCGAGGTGGCGCATCCAGTCGTATTGGACCGTGCCGATGAAGCTCAAGGCGCCGGCCAGCGGCACCTTGGCACCGACGTAGGCCACCTGGTTCTTGTAGTCCGCCACGTCCAGGCGGTTGTTGGTGTAGCCCAGGTACCAGGTGGCGATGGACGTGTCCCAGCGGCCGCCCAGGCCCCACACCGTCTGCTTGCTGGCCAGGGCCGTCGGCACCGCGTTGAAGTAGGCCGACGAGACGTCGTGCGTGACTTGGTAGACCGCGCCCACTTCGGCCGAACCCATGCTGTAGACGATCGAGCCCGCGCCCGCCGAGCCCGAGCTGAAGCTGCCGGCGACGCCGCCGAAGGTCCAGGCGCCGGCCAGCTGCAGCCCGCCGAACGACTTGATGTATTTCACGGTGTTGTCGTAGCGCAGGCCGGTGTAGTTGCCGCCCTGATAGCCCACGATGGAGTTGTTGGCGAACGCCATGGCTTCATACGACGACAGCACCTCGTGCGCCAGCGTGTACTGCCGGCCGAGGTAGAGCTTGCCGTAGTCGCTCTCCAGGCCCACCACGGCGGTGCGTCCGAACAGGCGGCCGCCTTGCTGGCTGGTGCCGGTGTTCGGGGCGAAGCCGGATTCCAGGATGAACAGCGCCTTGGTGCCGCCGCCGAGGTCTTCGGTGCCGCGCAAGCCCCAGCGGCTGCCGGTCAGCACACCGTCGGTCATCTGCACCTTGTTGTTGCCGGCGGCGTTTTCGTGCGTGCTGTAGCGGATGGTGGTGTCGATCAACCCGTAGAGGGTGACGCTTCCCGTGGATTGCGCCAATGCTGGCAGGCTCGTGGCTCCGAGCGCCAGGGCGGCGATGGTGGTTTTACGCATGGTTTCCCCGTCTCCTTTGTCGTGGGTGTTGAAACTGGTCTGGTCTGCCGGCCTCCCGGTGCCGGCATGGCACGCGACGAGGGGCAGCTTAGAAGGCGCCCTCTTTGTCGCCAATCACGGTCAGGCTGCGCGGGTGCGATCATCGAACGCGAAGGCGCGTTCAATGGACGCAACGCGGGTTTTTACGAGGCGCCGTGCGCTGCGCACCTGCGGCGTTTCTGCAACTGGGTCCGTGGCTAGGTCAGTCCAACCGCGCGGCGTGGTTGCGGTTCAGTTGCGCTTGCGCCGCCATGCGCACCGCCGCGTTGGCCGCGCCGTAGCCCGCGTAGCCGTTGCGCTCCACCAGCTCGAAGAAGAAGCGCTCGTGGAAGGGCTCGGTATAGGCGTGCAGGAAGTCGCCGTGCGGGTCGCGGTCGTAGAGCAGGCCGTCGCGCTGCAGGCGGGCGAGCTGCGCGTCGTCCAGGCCGAGCCGTGCGGCCACGTCGTCGTAGTAGTTGTCCGGCACGTGCAGCATGCGGGCGGCACTACGGTCGATTGATTCGATCGTGTCGCACAGGTGCGCGGTGCGGAACGCCACGTGATGCACGCCCGAGCCCGCATAGGCAGTGAGGAAGCGGCCCGTTGCCGTTCGCCCGCTCTCGGACACGTTCAATGGAATCCGCACGCGCTGGTCGGGGCTGACCATGGCGCGGCTGCGGACCAGCCCATATGGGTCGGCGATCTCCTGCACGGCCTCGGCCCGCATGCCGAACACGGCGCGGTAGAACAGCACGAAGCTATCGAGTCGGTGCGCGGGCAGCGCCTGGGCAACGTGGTCGATCGATGCCAGCCCTGCGGTGGGGCGGTCGGTGACGGCGTTCAGGACGAAGTCGCTCTCGTAGATGCTGCGGTCGGCATCGTGGTCATCGATCAGGTAGAACAGCATGCCGTCCGGCGAGCGCAGCGCGGGGATGGTGCGCTCGTCCGGGCCCACCGACTCGCGCCATTCCTTGCACAGCAGCGCACGCGCGCGTTCCATGGCGCGCGCGGCGTCGTCCACCTTCAGGCCGATCGCACAGACCGACGGGCCATGCAGCTGGAAGTGCTCGGCGGCCGCGCTGTCCTGCTCCATGTTCAGGATCACGTTGACGTGGCCTTGCCGATAGAGGTCCACGGCCTTGGAGCGATGGTGCCCGGCATGGGCAAAGCCCAGCGAGCGCAGGCGGGTTTGCAGTTCGCGCCCGGCCACGTAGTCGACGGCGAACTCCAGGAAGTCGACGCCCTCGAAGCGCGGCGGGGCGGGCAGGGCGATACCACCCGCTTCGGACTCCAGCCAGATCAGTGAGCGCATGCCGTCCAGCGCCGTCTGCCGGGCTGGCGCGGCACGGAATTCATCGTTGAAGATTTCGAGCGACAGCGGGCCGGTGTAGCCGGCCTTGAGCACGGCACGCGCGAAGTCCGTCACGGGCAGGTCGCCCTGGCCGGGGAAGTTGCGGTAGTGCCGGCTCCAGGACAGCACGTCCATCGACAACTTTGGCGCATCGGCAAACTGGACGAAGAAGAGCTTTTCCGGCGGCACGTCTTCGATGCCATCCAGCGTGTCGCCCAGTGATAGCGTGTGGAAGCTGTCCAGGATCAGCCCGAGCGCGGGGTGATCCGCCTGCTTCACGATCTGCCACGCCTGCCGCCAGCTGCGCGTGTGCTTGCCCCAGGCGAGCGCCTCGTAGCCGAGCTTGAGCCCGCGTTGCGCCGCAGCCTCTGCCATCTGGCGCAGATCGTTGGCCGCGCGGGCCGGATCGTCGATGGCGATGTCCTGCACGTTGCTGCACACGAGGATTGTGTCGACGCCCAACTGCGCCATGACGTCGAATTTGCGCTCGGCGCGGGCCAGGTTGCGCGCGCGTAGCGCGTCGGGCATGGCCTCGAAATCGCGGAAGGGCTGGTACAGCGCGATCGCGAGCCCGAGGTCCGACGCAATGCGGCGCACGTCCGCGGGCGAGCCTTCGAAATGCAGCAGGTCGTTCTCGAAGATCTCGATGCCGTCGAAACCGGCGGCGGCGGCGGCCTCCAGTTTCTCCGGCAACGTACCGGACAAGGACACGGTGGCGATGCTCTTGGGAAGGCGTCGCGGGCTGGGCGAACTCATGTGCAAGCGCTAGCGGCAGGTGGTGATGGCGCAAGCGTAGGCGGGCCCCTCAGCTGCTCACAAGCACTATGCGCGCATCTGCGTGCGATAATCGTCCGCTTGGGAGCGAATGTCGCTCGAATCTAGGGTTATCGCCATGGAAAAGGATCCGCTGAACCGCCGCGACTGGATTGCCGGCCTGGAGAAAGGGCTCGCCATCCTGGAGGCCTTTGACCATGACCACCCGCGCCTGACGCCGACACAGGCCGCCGAGCTGACCGGCCTCACGCGCACGGCGGCGCGCCGTTACCTGCTGACGCTCGAGCACCTGGGCTACCTCACCAGCGAAGGCACGTTGTTCAGCCTGACGCCGCGCGTGCTCAAGGTCGGCTGGTCGTATTTCGACTCGGCGCGGCTGCCGCGCACGGTGCAGCCGTTCCTGCAGCAGATCACGGCGGCGCTGGGCGAGGTGGCTTACCTGAGCGTGCTCGATGGCTGGGAGCTGGTGTTCATCTCGCGCACCAGCACCAGCCGCGTGATGAGCACCGGCTTCGTGTTGGGCGCGCGTGTGCCGGCGCCGCTCGCTTCGGCCGGCGTGATGATGCTGGCCTCGCAGCCCGAGGAGAAGGTCAGGGAATGGCTGGAGACCTGCGTGCTGACGCCCTACACGCCGTACACCATCCTGCAGCGCGAGCGCCTGCTCGACGAGATCCGCAAGGCGGGCCGGCAGGATTACGCGGTGGTGGAGCAGCAGCTGCAGATTGGCGTGCGGGGCGTGGCGGTGCCGCTGCGTGATCGGCACGGCAAGGTCATGGCGGCCCTCAGCGTGAACATGCCGGTTGGCGAGGAAACCGCCGACCAGGCGCTGCAGCGTGTGCTCCAGGTGCTGCAGGACACGGCGCTGTCCATCCTGCGGGTGCTGTAGCTGCATCTTTTGGTGACCGGCAGCGGTTGCATGCGCGGGGCCGGTTAGGCTGTCCGGCGCGCGGCGCTGACTCGGGGAAACCCTCGGCACATACGCTCTTCGCACATCGATGCGCGATCATCGAACGAACTCGGGCGTTTCCTGCTTGTTGCCAACGGTCACGTCGCACTACGCTGCGGCAAATCACGACAAAACTGGAGACAACCATGACCGCCCCCGCGCCCCACGAGCCGCAAGGCTCGCACCAGTCGAAGAAAGCCGCCGCCAGCGGCTGGATCGGCTCGGCACTCGAGTACTACGACTTTTTCATCTACGCCACCGCGGCGGCGCTGATCTTCCCGCAGATCTTCTTCCCGAAGGGCGACCCGAAGACCGCCATCATCGCCTCGCTGGCCACCTACGGCGTGGGCTACGTCGCGCGGCCCATCGGCGCCTTCGTGCTGGGCCACCTTGGCGACACGCATGGGCGCAAGAACGTGCTGCTCTGGTGCATGTTCATGATGGGTTTCTCGACCATCGGCGTGGGCCTGCTGCCCACCTATGACCAGGTCGGGCTGATGGCCCCGGCGCTGCTGGTGCTCCTGCGCCTGATCCAGGGCTTTGCAGTGGCGGGCGAGATCTCCGGCGCCAGTTCAATGATCCTGGAGCATGCCCCCTTTGGCCGGCGCGGTTTCTTCGCCAGCTTCACGCTGCAGGGTGTGCAGGCGGGGCAGATTCTGGCGGCCGCCGTGTTCCTACCGCTGGCCCACTACATGCCGGTCGAGCAGTTCAATAGCTGGGGCTGGCGCATTCCCTTCCTGCTGAGCTTCGTGGTCATCATCGCCGGCTGGATCATCCGCCGCGAGGTGCACGAGACGCCGGCCTTCAAGGAAGAACTGCGGCAGCAGGGGCGCGCCCGGTCGCCCGTCGTCGATGCCTTCAAGTACAGCACGCCCGACATGCTGCGTGTGGTGTGCATGGCGCTGATGAACGTGATCCCGGTGGTGGCCACCATCTTTGGCGCGGCGTATGCGGTGCAGCCGGCGTACGGCGTCGGCTTCGCCAAGGACGTCTACCTGTGGATTCCGGTGGTCGGCAACATCGTGGCGGTGCTGGTGATCCCCTACGTCGGTGACCTGTCCGACCGGATCGGCCGCAAGCCGCCGATCATCCTCGGTTCGCTGCTCGCCGGCCTGTTCGCCTTCGCCTACCTCTACGCGATCAGCATCAAGAACGTGCCGTTCGCGTTCGTGATGTCGCTGCTGATGTGGGGCGTGGTCTACCAGGGCTACAACGCGGTGTTTCCGAGCTTCTACCCCGAGCTGTTCCCGACCCGCACCCGCGTCTCCGCCATGGCGATCGCGCAGAACGTCGGCACCGCCATCACGGCGATGCTGCCGGCCCTCTTCACGGCCGTGGCGCCCCCCGGTGCCGACAACATCTGGCTGACCGTGGGTGCCATCGCCTTCGGCATTACCGTGATCGCCGCGTTGGCCGCGCTCACCGCCCGCGAGACCTATCGCATCCACATGAACGATCTGGGCCAGCCCAGCGCACAGCCGGTAGACAAGGCCGAGTACGATCGCCAGCGGGCCGTGGCCTTGGCCGCGTGAGTGCCAGGCGCCATCCGAGAGACCATCTCCTGACCATGATTTCTGGAAAGACCACCCTCATTGCACACATCGGCTATCCGACCGAGACCTTCAAGTCGCCGATGATCTACAACCCCTGGTTCGAGCAGAAGGGCATCGACGCCGTCGTGGTGCCCATGGGCGTCAAGGCTGAAGATTATGCGCAGAGCTTGGCGGCGATCACCCGCTTCACCAACCTGCGCGGCGCGCTGGTGACCATGCCGCACAAGGTGGTCACCGTGGACTTGGTGGACGAGGTCACCCCCGCTGTGCGCATCGCCGGTGCCTGCAATGCGGTGCTCAAGCGCCCAGACGGCACGCTGCTGGGCGACCAGTTCGACGGTGCCGGCTTCGTGCGCGGCGTGCTGAACAAGGGGCGGACCCTCAAGGGCGCGCGCGTGCTGGTCTCTGGCGCAGGCGGGGTGGGCTCGGCCATTGCCGCCTCACTGGCCGCCGCCGGCGTGGGCGAGCTGGCGCTGTATGACACGCGCGCCGAATCGGCCGAGGGGCTGGCGCAGCGGCTGCGCGAGCACTATCCGGCGCTGACGGTACGCACCGGCTCCAACGATCCCGATGGCTTCGAGGTCGTGGTCAACGCCACGCCGATGGGCATGAAGGAGGACGATCCGCTGCCGTTCGACATCGCCCGCATCGCACCCGGCTGCTTCGTTGGCGAGGTGGTGATGAAATCGGAGTACACGCCGCTGCTGCGCGCGGCTCGCGACAAGGGCTGCGAAGTCCAGGTGGGCACCGACATGCTGTTCGAGATGATTCCGGCCTATCTGGAATTCTTCGGCTTCGGCAGCGCGACTGCGGAAGAGTTGCGCCGGACGGCGGCCATCGCGTACTGAGTGCGTCCATGAGGTTGGGGTCTTGTGACATATGAAACGTCTGCTCGTGGATCGACACGCATGATCCGCCGCGCGCCCCTGAGCTTCGCACTGCTGCTGCCGTTCCTGCTGTCGGCGCAGCCGGTGGCGACCGACAGCTACCTGCCGGCGTTGCCCGCGATCGCTGCCGCGCTGGGCTCGGCCAGCTCCAGCCTGACCGTGTTCGCGCTGGCCTTCGGCATTGGACAGTTGCCGATGGGCAGTCTGGCCGACCGCTTTGGCCGCCGGCCGGTGCTGCTGGCCGGTCTGGCCGGCTACGCCGTGGCGGCGCTGGCCGGAGCGCTGGCGATGAGTACGCTCATGCTGACCGCGGCACGCGCGCTGCAGGGGTTTGCGATGGCGGCGATCCTGGTGTGCACACGCGCGGCGGTGCGCGACCTGCACTCGGCCAGCGATGGTCCGCATGTGATGGCGCGTGGCCTCACGGGGTTGGGCATGGTCGCCCTGGTCGCGCCGATCCTCGGTGCCTACGTCGCGCAGCATGCGGGTTGGCGCTGGGTGCTTGCAGGCATGAGCCTGTATGCGCTTGTGCTGTGGGTGATGTGCTGGCGTGGCTTTGCGGAAAGCAAACAGGAGGCGCCCGCAACGCAGATGCCGCCAGGTGGCGTGCGCGAAATCTTTGCGAGCGCGGAGTTTCGGACATGGGCGCTGTTGGCCGCCACGACCTATGCAGGCGTCTTCTGCTTTCTGCTGCTCTCGCCGATGGTCTACATCGGCTACCTGGGCCTGTCGCCGCAGCTGTACGGCTGGATACCCGCCGGCGGCTCGCTGGTCTACATCGTGAGCACCATCGGCTGCCGGCGCCTGCTGCGCCGCCAGGGCGTGCTGCGCACCGTGCGACAGGGCGCCATGCTGAGTCTCGCGGGGGCCGTCATCCAGGCGCTGGGCTGCTGGTGGTTGCCCGGTCACGCTTGGCCGCTGCTGCTGGGCCATGGGGTGTATTGCCTGGGGCACGGTATCCACCAGCCTTGTGGGCAGGCCAATGTGGTGGGCGGTCTGCCGCACCTCGCGGCGCGCGCGGTGTCGTGGTCCGGCTTCATCATGATGTTTGCCGCCTTCTGCATGGGGCAGACGGCCGCGGCCTTTGTCGATCCGCACTACCGCTTCGGCGCCTGGCCGATGGTGGTGCCGATGCTCATCGCCGGATCAGTATTGGCGGGCATTGCGTTCGGCTGGTTGCCGAAACTCAGCCACGCGGCGCCGTCCGCGTTGCCCGCACGGGGGATGCCCGTTCAGTCTGAGTAGGGCACCCGCGGCATGGGCATGGCCAGGGCGGTCGGCAAACCTGCCGCACCGCCATGCCCTGCCGGGGCTCGGCTCAATGCGCCGCCGTCGATGCGCTTTGCGCGCTGACGATCGGTTTGCCCGCCGGATCAGCGTCGGTCGATTTGCGCAAGCGCTCCACCGCCTGGGCGGACACCGCCGGTGCCTGGTTGCCCCAGCTGCCGCGGATGAAGGTCAGCACATCGGCCACCTGCTGGTCGGTCAAGCGCCAGGCGAAGTCCGGCATCGCCAACGCGGTCGGAGCGTGCTCGGTGGAGGGCATGGCGCCGCCCTTGAGCACGATGTGGATCAGCGAGGTCGGGTCGTTGCCAATCACTACTGGGTTGCCCGCCAGTGCCGGGAACGTCTTGGACGCACCCTTGCCGTCGGAGCGGTGGCAGGCTGCGCAGTTGTCGACGTACAGCCGCGCGCCGACCGCCTGCAGATTGCCCGCACGCAGCGCCGCCGTGGCCGGGTCGACCGCATTGGCATCCGGCTTGGCCGTGGCTGCCATGGCGACTGCGGCATGGTCGGTGGTATCCGCCTTGCCCGTCAGCGACTTCAGGTAGACGCCGATGGCATGCAGGTCGGCATCGGTCATGTACTGCGTGCTGTTCTGCACCACGTCGGCCATCGCGCCAAACACGGCGGTTTTCTCGGTGCGGCCGGTCTTCAGGTACTGCGCAATTTGCTCGGGTGCCCAATCCTTCAGGCCGGTCGGCAGATTGCCGGCCAGCGTCGGGGCATACCAGTTGTCGAGCGACGCGCCGCCCAGGTAGTGGGCGCCGTCCTTGTTCGACAGCGCTTTCTCCTGCTCGGCGATGCCGCGCGGCGTGTGGCAGGCGCCGCAATGGCCGAGACCCTGCACGAGGTAGGCGCCGCGGTTCCACTGCGCATCTTGCGCCGGGTCCGGTTGATATTCGCCGGCTTCCGTAAAGAGCCAGTTCCACGCATGGATGGCGACGCGCAGGTTGGCCGGCCACATCAGGTGATCGCGCTTGTCGGGCTCGGCCACCGGCGCCACGCCATGCATGAAGTACGCATACAGCGCGCGCATGTCGTCCGTCGTGATCTTGGCGAATGACGGATAGGGCATGGCCGGATACAGTGGCTTGCCATCGCGGCGGATGCCGTGGCGTACCGCTTTGTCGAAATCCTCGAAGCTGTCGCGGCCGATGCCGTGGGTCGGGTCAGGCGTGATATTGGTCGAGTAGATCGTGCCGAACGGCGAGTTCATCGGCAGGCCGCCGGCAAAGGGCTTGCCGCCCGGCGCCGAGTGACAGGCCACGCAGTCACCTGCACGCGCGAGATATTCGCCACGCTTGATGAACTGGGCGTCCGTGCCGGCCGGCATGGCAGCGGTGAGTGCGGAGGCGTCAGCGGATTGCGCGGTGGCCTGCAAGCCCCATGCGGCGAGGCCGGCTGCCAGCGCCAGCGCCGCACCGCCCACAGTGAATCGTTGGATCGTCTTGTTCATGTCGGGCCTCGCTTACACCTGCACCAGCGGGCCGGGGTGCTTCAGATACTGTTCGCGGATCGCGCGCGCCGACCAGTACGCCAGCGCGCCGACCAGCCCGGTCGGGTTGTAGCCGATGTTCTGCGGGAAGGCCGACGCACCCATCACGAACACGTTGTGCACGTCCCAGCTCTGCAGGTAGCGGTTGAGCACGCTGCTGTCGGGGCGCTCGCCCATCACCGCGCCGCCCACGGTGTGGGTGGTCTGGTAGGGGCGCACGTCGTAATGCTCGCCGAACTGCTTGGCGCTGATGGCGATCGACGCCGGGTTCATCGCGCGGCCGATGTCCGCCACCTTGTTGGTGATGTACTGCGTCATGCGGATGTCGTTGTCCTTCCAGTCGAAGGTCATGCGCAGCAGCGGCTGGCCGTAGGCGTCGCGATAGGTCGGGTCGAGGTCGAAGTAGTTGTCCCGATACGACATCACCGAACCATGCGTGGCGATGTTGACGGTGTGGCCGTAGTGCTTCTTGATGGCCTGCTTCCAGCCCTTGCCCCAGGCCGGTGTGCCCGGTGGCAGCGTGGTCTGCTGGATCGGCCGGCCGCCGGTCTGGTTGACCATCACATACGCGCCGCCGATGAAGTTGTGGGGGGCGTGGTCAAAGTGGTCGCCGTTGAAATCGTCGATGACCTGGCCGCCGCCACCGGCGCCGATGAACGGGTTGATCGGCACGTCTTCGTTAAAGAATGCCGAGACACCGCCCATCATCTGGTACGCGTAGTTCTTGCCGACCACGCCTTCGCCCGTTTCCGGGTTGTAGGGCTTGCCGATGCCCGACAGCAGCAACAGGCGCACGTTGTTCATCTGGAACGAGCACAGGATGACCATGTCGGCCGGCTGCTCGACCTCGCGGCCCTGGGCGTCGATGTAGGTGACACCAGTGGCGCGCTTGCCGGACGCATCGAGGTTGACGCGGATCACCTGCGACTGTGTGCGCAGCTCGAAGTTGGGCCGCTTCTTCAGCACCGGCAGGATGGTGGTCTGCGGCGATGCCTTGGAGTAGTTGAAGCAGCCGAAGCGCTCGCAGTAGCCACAGAAGTTGCACGGCCCCATCTGCACGCCGTACGGGTTGGTGTAGGCCTGCGAGGCATTGGCCGCCGGCATCGAGAACGGGTGATAGCCGAGTTCCTTCGCCGCCTTGGCGAACATCGAGGCGCCGTACACATCGGCCAGCGCCGGCAGTGGGAATTCGCTCGAACGGCGGCCCTCCAGCGGGTTGCCGCCGGCGATGATCTCGCCATTCAGGTTGCCCGCCTTGCCCGATACACCGGCCACGCGCTCGAAGTGCGCGAAGTACGGTTCCAGCTCTTCATAGCTGACGCCGAAGTCCTGGATGGTCATGCCCTCGGGGATGAACTTGCGGCCGTAGCGCTCGATCACGTGGCTGCGCAGGCGCAGCTCTTCGGGCAGCACGCGCCAGTGCGCGCCGTTCCAGTGCACGCCCGCACCGCCCACGCCGTTGCCCGGCAGGAAGGAGCCGAGCTGGCGATAAGGCACCGCGCGATCGCCCACGTTGTGGCGGACGGTGACGGTCTCGCGCGCGAGGTTCTGGAACAGCTTGTAGCGGATGCCGTAGGCCAGCTCATCGGCGATGCGCGGATAGGCGAAATCGGGGTAGGTGTCGCGGGATTCGCCGCGCTCCAGCGCGACCACGTCCAGCCCGGCGGAGGTCAGCTCCATGCCCATGATGGCGCCGGTCCAGCCAAAGCCGACCAGCACCGCGTTGACGGGTTTTTTCTTGATTGTCATGTCGCGCCCCTTAGCCCTGTTGACCTTCGACGCTCACGGGGCCGAGCGGATAGGCCTCGCCGTGGCGGCTGACCCAGTCGGCGTAATCGGCCCGCGCGCCGGGGAAGCCGATCATCTTCCAGCTGCCCATGTTGCGGTTGCCGCCGTACATCGGATCGGCCAGGTAGCCCTCGCGGGTGTTCTCGAGCAGGAAGTTGAAGAAATCGCGGCCGCTGACCTGTTCGAAAGTCAGCTTGCCGCCCTCGAGCGCGAACAGCACGTTCTCCTGCTGCTCGTGCGAGGTATCGGCAAAGCGCTTGCCGTAGTGGGTCTTGCAGTGCGCATCCACCGCCGCGATGCCCAGGCGGTATGACTCGCGCGGGGTCAGCTTGGATTGGTAGCCGAGCGTGGCCGGTGCTTCGAAAAACGGGCCCTGCATGTACCAGCGCGCAGCGTGGCCGAATTCACCCTCGAGCTGGCGGTCGATGAACACCGGCACGTCGAGCGACAGGGCGCCGGGGCCGGTCTCGTCTTCGGGAATCAGCCGGTCGCACGCGGCGCGCACGAAGGCCCATTCCTCTTCGGTGAAGAAGCGCGGCTTGGCGGTGGAGGGCGGTGCTGCCGATAGCGCGGCGCTTTGCGGGGCGGAGGGCGTGCCGGTGCGCGATTCGCAGGCGGCCAGCGCCGACAACGGCACGATGGCGATGGACTGGCGCAAGAAGTTGCGCCGGCCACGCGGCGCATCGGCTGCGGGGGACTTGGGGGTTTTCATGGTGGGGTTTTGTAGGGACATTGCCGTGAGCATCGAATCCGATGTGTGGGCAATCACACGACAAAACTACCGGAGAACCCCCGCTCCACGCGGTGATGCAACCCAATTTAACAGGTGTTGCGCTGGTTTCCGGTGGCGGTTGGGGCGGGCTTAGGCTAAGAAACGCGGCTCGCTGCAACAGAGTTCACATGTCGACGACAAATGCGCACATCTGCTGGCCGAGCGCGATGGCGGTGTCGTTCAACCGGGGTCAAGCCCGCTTGCGCGCAGGCCGCCGTCCGGCTTCCTGCAGGAACGCCATCGCCCGCGCCTCGCCGGTGTAGGCCGTGTTGACACGCACCCACGGCGACACCTCCATGTTGGGTCGGAAGTAGTTGCCTGGGGCGAGCGTCACGCCGTGCCGCTGCGCTGCGGCGACCAGCTCGCGCGAATCCTCCACATGCGGCACGCGTGCCCACAGGAAGTTGCCGCCGGGCGGATGGTGGAACACCTCCCAACCGGCATCGGCGAGCACGTCGAGCGAGGCGATGACCGAATCGCCGATGCGCTGGCGCAGCCGCTCCACGTATTTGCGATACGCACCGCGCTCGAGCAGCGTAGCGACCACGGCCTCGGCAAAGCGCGAGCCGCCCACGCTGGTCAGCATCTTCACGTCGGTCAGGTCTTGCACCAGCTCGCGCTTCGCAATCAGGTAGCCCACGCGTAGCGACGCCGACACCGTCTTGGAAAACCCGCCCACGTAGATCACGTGCTCGAGCTGATCCAGCGTTGCCAGCCGCGCGGTGGGGTCGCCCTGGATGTCGGCAAAGATGTCGTCTTCCACAAACAGGAAGCCGTGCCGCCGCGCCAACTCCAGCAGGCGGAACGCTACCGGCGGCGACAGCACCGAGCCGGTCGGGTTGTGCAACACGCTGTTGATGAAGAACAGCTTGGGCCGGTGCTCGCGCAGCATGGCTTCGGTGACGTCCACGTCGGGGCCGTCGGCCGTGCGCGGGATGCCGACCAGCTTCACGCCGTGCAGCCGCAGCAGCCCGAACACGTTGTAGTAGCCGGGGTCTTCCACGAACACCGTGTCGCCCGGCTTGAGCAGGTGGCGGATGACGAGGTCGATGGCCTGGCTCGCGCCCACCGTCATCAGGACGTTGGGCAGCTCCGCCTGGATGCCGAGCTGGCGCGCGCGCATCATGATCTGGTGGCGCAGCGCGGGGTTGCCCAGCGGCATGGCGTAGTCGATCACCGCCTCCACGTCGGTGCGCGAGACCTGGCGGATGGCCTGCGTGAGGCCGGCCATGTCGCGCCAGTCGGCGGGCACGAAGCCGCCGCCGAGCTTGAGCGTGGCGTCGGGGTAGCTGAACTGTTCGAGGATGTGGTCGGATTCGATCTCTGCCCGGCGCGGGTCGGACCAGCCGCGTCCGCCCCGGCCGGTCAGGCCGCTTTCGGCCACGTAGAAGCCCGAGCCGTGGCGCGAGTCCAGCAGGCCGAGCGACACCAGCCGGTCGTACGCCTCGATCACGGGAAACCGGCTGATGCCGTATTCGGCGGCCAACTGTCGGATCGACGGCAGCTTGGCGCCGGGCCGCACGTCGTTGTCGCGGATCCACGCCTGCACGCCGGCCACGATCTGGTCGGCAAGGGGAACGCGGGTGGTGGCGTCGATCAGCAGTTTCATGGCGGGGCAGCCTCGCGGTGAAGGATGCAGAACAGTTGAGCGGAACTGTTCGTGAGTGTTCGTATTGTAGCGAGCTGTCGTGCAACGGGTGGTCGGCCACCAAACCGCCGCGCTGCCGCGGGCTTATGCGGTTGGCATCCATCGAAGGGCGGTTTTATTCGTTTTATCAAATATCACCCACGGCTAGAGTGGGCTTGTCCATCACTCACTGTTGCCTAGCCGGAGGTCCGATGTCTGTCACCACCGTTCATGCCCTTGCACCTGTGCGCGATCCGGCCGTCCAGGCCGTGCTCGACAGCGTGTTGTCCACGTCGTCCGACGCGCTGATCGGGCGTGCGCGCGCACAGGCCACGGCACGGGGCCTGCGCTATGCGGGCGGTCTGACACCGGCGGAGGCTTGGGCGCTTGTGAGCCGTGGCGAGGCCGTGCTCGTTGACGTGCGTACCGCCGAGGAACGCAAATACGTAGGCCGTGTGCCCGGCACCGCGCACGTCGCCTGGCAGACCGGCCCGGCCCTGATCAAGAACCCGCGCTTCCTGCGCGAGCTGGAGAAGGTGGCACCCAAGCATGCGGTGGTGCTGCTTCTGTGCCGCAGTGGCAAGCGTTCGGCCGCCGCTGCGGAAGCGGCCACGGTGGCCGGTTTCGCCAACGTCTTCAACGTGCTCGAAGGCTTCGAGGGCGACCTCGACGCGCTGCAGCAGCGCGGCGAATCCGGTGGCTGGCGCCGCTGGGGCCTGCCCTGGCAGCAGGACTGAACACCGCGCCGCAACCAGACCAAAACCAACGCATTGAACAAGGGGAGCGACGATGAGCGAAAGCGTCATCGCGGGGCGGCCTGCGCCTGCGCCTGTGCAGGACCCAGGCTGGCAACTGGACCGCATCGTCAACGAACTGCGCGCGGCGCGGGCCGACTGGCGCGTGCGCCACGGCCGCACCGAGGCCACCGGCCGCGAACTGCCTTCGCGTGAAGCCGTGCGGCAGATCCTGGAGGCACTGCGCGGTGCGCTGTTCCCCATGCGCCTCGGGCCCACCGAGCTGCGCGAGGAGAGCGAAGACTTCTACGTCGGCCACACGCTTGACGCGGCGCTCAATGCGCTGGTGACGCAGGCCCGGCTGGAGCTGCGCTACGCCGCCCGCCAGCAGGGCACCCATGAGCGCGATCTGGAAGCCGAGGCCGTGCAGCTGGTCCGCGATTTCGCAGCGGCCCTGCCGGCGCTGCGCCGCCTGCTCGACACCGACGTCCTGGCCGCCTATCACGGCGACCCGGCCGCGCGCAGCGTCGACGAGGTGCTGCTGTGCTACCCCGGCATCCTCGCTGTCATCCACCACCGCATCGCGCATCACCTGTACCAGGCCGGGCTGCCGCTGCTCGCGCGCATGGTGGCCGAGACCGCGCATGCCGACACCGGCATCGACATCCACCCCGGCGCGCAGATCGGCAGCGGCTTCTTCATCGACCACGGCACCGGCGTGGTGATCGGCGAGACCGCCGTGATCGGCGAGCGCGTGCGCATCTACCAGGCCGTGACGCTGGGCGCCAAGCGCTTCTCCGCCGATGCGGAGGGGCACCTGGAGAAGGGTGCACCGCGCCATCCGGTGGTGGAAGACGACGTCGTCATCTATGCCGGCGCGACCCTCCTCGGGCGCATCACCATCGGGCGCGGTTCGTCCATTGGCGGCAACGTTTGGCTTACGCGCAGTGTGCCGCCTGGGAGCACTGTCACACAGGCCAACGTACAGAGCGATGCACCGCAGGTGCGCAGCGAGGCGGCCGCCGCGCGCTGATCCATCACACACGCATCCCCCGTTTTTTTCCACCGCGCCCCTCCTGCAAAGCGGGGTGCTCTTTCGAGTGAAGTTGGGAGTCATTGCATGGCAGAAGCAGATACCTTTGACGTGCGCACGGCGCTGGGCGATACCGCCGCGCGCCAGTTGGCGAACGCGACCAAGACCGTTCCGCAGTTGTCCACCCTCAGCCCGCGCTGGCTGGTGCACCTGCTGCAATGGCAGCCGGTGGAGGCCGGCATCTTCCGCCTGAACCGCGTGAAGAACCCGCGCGACGTGCGGGTCGCGTGCTCGCAGCGCGACGAAGGCGCCGAGCTGCCGCAAACCTTCGTCGACTACGAAGACCAGCCGCGCGAGTACTTCCTCAACGCGGTGACGACCGTGCTGGACGTGCACACCCGCGTGTCCGACTTGTACAGCAGCCCGCATGACCAGATCCAGCAGCAGCTGCGCCTGACCATCGAGACCATCAAGGAACGCCAGGAAAGCGAGCTGATCAACAACCCAGATTACGGCCTGCTGGCCAACGTGGACGCGACGCAGCGCATCTCCACGCTCACCGGCGCGCCCACACCGGACGACCTGGACGAGCTGATCACCAAGGTGTGGAAGGAGCCGGCCTTCTTCCTGGCGCACCCGCTGGCGATTGCCGCGTTCGGCCGCGAGTGCACGCGGCGCGGGGTGCCGCCGCCCACCGTCAGCCTGTTCGGCGCGCAGTTCCTGACCTGGCGCGGCCTGCCGCTGATCCCGTCGGACAAGGTGCCCATCGACGAGCACGGCCGCACCAAGATCCTGCTGCTGCGCGTGGGCGACAAGCGCCAGGGCGTGGTCGGGCTGTATCAGCCGGGCGTGGCGGGCGAGCAGAGCCCGGGCCTGTCGGTGTGCTTCATGGGCATCAACCGGAACGCGATCGCGTCCTACCTGATTTCGCTGTATTGCTCGCTGGCCGTGCTGACCGAAGACGCGCTGGCGGTGCTCGATGACGTGGAGATCGGCAAGTACCATGACTATCCCGACACCTACAAGTAACCCGGCCGGCGTGAGTGGGCTGGCGCTGCCGGTGGCGGAAGTGCCGGCGGGTTTGCCGGCGGGTCTGCCTGATCCGGCTGCGCTGGCGCAATTGGCCAACGCGTTCTTCACGGCGCTGCCGGGTGCCGAGCCTGAGGCCGCGATCGACCTGACGCCCGCAGGCGCTGCGCCGCAGCTGAGCCCGCTGCCCACAGCGCAAGCCGTGCCCGTTGAGCCGCGTGTGCCCGTGCAGGGCGTGCCGACGCAGTACGCGGCTGCGTTGCCGCAGGCGGCTTCAGGGCACGGCGCGCCCGGCCCGGCGCACCCGGTGTCCGTGCAGAGTTCGCGGTACTACTTCCTGGGGGAGGCGAGCGGCTATCAGTCGGCCGTGCCGCATGCTGGCGTGGCCGCGTCGGAAGCCGGGGTGCCGGATGACCGCGTCTCCGCGCAGTCATTCCACCTGCCGGGCACCGATGCGCTGGCGCGGCTGATCGATGGCGCGGCGGGCACACCGCCTGCTGGGCCGGATGCGTTGCGGCAGCCGGGTGGGGCAGTGCAGGCAGGGCAGTTCTATTTCCTGGCGCCGCCCACGTTGGAAGCGCCGCGTGACACGAGCCACCAGCCACATCGGGCCAGTACGTTCGACGTGCAGGCCGTGCGGCGCGATTTCCCGATCCTGGCCGAGCGCGTGAATGGCCGTCCGCTGATCTGGCTGGACAACGCCGCGACCACACACAAGCCGCAGGCCGTGACCGACCGGCTGGCGCATTTCTATGCGCACGAGAACTCCAACATCCACCGCGCCGCGCATGAACTGGCGGCGCGCGCGACCGACGCCTACGAGGGCGCGCGCAACAAGGTGGCGCGCTTTCTCGGCGCGCGCTCGGCGGACGAGATCATCTTCGTGCGTGGCGCCACCGAGGCGATCAACCTCGTCGCGCAGACCTTCGGCCGCCAGCACATCGGCGCCGGCGACGAGATCATCGTCTCGCACCTGGAGCACCACGCCAACATCGTGCCGTGGCAGCAGCTCGCGGCGCAGGTGGGCGCGCGCATCCGCGTGATCCCGGTGGATGACAGCGGCCAGATCTTGCTGGACGAATACCGCAAGCTGCTCAGCAGCCGTACCAAGCTGGTGTCGGTCACGCAGGTGTCGAACGCGCTGGGGACGGTGACGCCGGTGCAGGAGATCATCGCGCTGGCGCATGCGGCGGGCGCGCGCGTGCTGGTGGACGGCGCGCAGGCGGTATCGCACCTGCGCGTGAACGTGCAGGCGCTGGATGCGGACTTCTACGTGTTCTCCGGCCACAAGATCTTTGGGCCCACGGGCATCGGCGTGGTGTACGGCAAGCAGGACCTGCTCGACACGCTGCCGCCGTGGCAGGGCGGCGGCAACATGATCGCCGACGTGACCTTCGAGAAGACGCTGTACCAGCCCGCGCCCGCGCGTTTCGAGGCCGGCACCGGCAACATCGCCGATGCGGTGGGGCTGGGCGCCGCGCTCGATTACGTCGAGCGTGTCGGCCTGGAGCACATCGCGCGCTATGAGCACGACCTGCTGGTGTACGCCACGCATGGGCTATCGCGCATCCCAGGTCTGCGGCTGATCGGCACGGCCGCCAACAAGGCGAGCGTGCTGTCGTTCACGCTGGCCGGGTATCGCACCGAAGAGGTGGGCGCGGCGCTCAATCGCGAGGGCATTGCCGTGCGCTCCGGCCACCATTGCGCGCAGCCGATCCTGCGGCGCTTTGGCGTGGAAGCCACGGTGCGGCCGTCGCTGGCGTTCTACAACACGTGCGAGGAGGTGGATGCGCTGGTGCGCGTGGTGAGCGCGCTGGCACGACGGTAGACGACACGCCGATCGGTAGGGCACGAGTGCCGCTGGCCCATGCGTTGGGCCGGCGGCATTTGCATTTTTGGGGGACGCCGATCGTCGACGGGCATGCGCAGGTTCAGGGCTGCCTGCTTCATGCGCTCAACCCGTTTGGCCAGCCTCCTTGGCCTCCGGGCTTGGGGGCGCTTTGAACACGGCCCTGAGCGCAGCGCGTGCACCCAGCGCGTCGTCGCCCGGCATGCGCCGGTTGTCCACAACTTGCTCCACCCCGCTTGCCTGGACGTCTTCCAGGAAGGCCACCATGTCACGGTAATAGGCGACATGCATCTGCACTTCGAGCAGATGGCGTTCGGCCTGGAACAAGGTCAGGCGCATTTCGCGCAGTTCCTTTTCCGCCATCTTCTCTGGGGTTGACGGACTGAACAGGCTTGTACGTGTACGCATGATGTTTCCTCCCCGAGCGTTGCAGCCCCTTTTCAAAGGCCTTTGTGGTTCAACGAATATAGCCAACAAATCCGCTTCATTGAGTGTTCGGCGGTGAAACGTGGAAAACCGCTCCAGCCTTGACTGGAGAGGAGGATGGTGTCATCGGTTTGACTCAATCGGATAAAAAATGGGTCAGAACGTTTCAGGTTTGTTACGTCAACCGTTATCCGCCATATGACCAATGGGAAGCGTGCAGGCTGAATGCTTTACTTCCCAGCATAAAAACATCCTTGCCCAATGCCGGCATCGGGATTTTAAAACCATACGGGAGACGATCATGGCAAGCTCGCTGGCCTTTGGGCGTTGTGCTGGTTTGATCGTGTTGGTGGTCGCAACGGGGGCGATGCCCATGGCCTTTGCGGATTCTGGTGCGCCGCAGACGCCAGAGGGCAAGCTGGCAGAGAGCGCGAAGACCTACCTGGGGTCTCTTGAAGGGCTGAAAGTCTTCAAGCGGTCCTACTGCGGCGATGCGCTGAGAGCGTTCCTGTCGGTGGATGCGGCCATCGCCGCCGAGGTGCTCCCTGCGTTCCCGCCCTATGTGAGGGCCGAGTTCAGCAGTCAGCTGCAAGGGCTAAAACCGTTGATGACCACGCAAGCGCAAGACTACGTGGACCACCTCATCGTCGCGGCCAAGCAAGAGCAGGACAAGAACATCGCCTGCGGGAGCGCGGCGCGCGTGCTGGCTGAATTCTCTTACAAGGCTTATCAAAACTGGCTCGTCGCGAAACAGCAATACAGCATGCGGCCTTCGCCCACGCGCTGAATCCGGGGGCGTGTCATGCCGCTTGCGCACGGGCGGGCAAGCTTGCCGTCGATGTGGTTTTGCCTGATCTGCCACAGATGCCCGCGCATGCCGAGCGAGGCACGCGGCGCTCAGATGCGATGAACGCGCCTCGATCAGTCGACTGTGCCGAGGAGCGCGAAGATTTCCGCACGCAATGCTGCGATCTGTTCGTGCTGATGCCCTGCGTCCATCTTAAGGACGCACCCGCAACGGCAACAACGAAGGATTGCGCAGATGCATCGTTGCGCAATGGCCTGCGTGCGTTGCTCAGCACGCCATCATCGCGCCTTCAACCGCCGCACCGATTGATCCCCCACCCACTGCACCAGGCTCACCAGCCCGATCAGCAGCACGATGACCACCGCCATGACGGTGGTATCGAAGCGCTGGTAGCCATAGCGGATGGCGATGTCGCCCAGGCCGCCCGCGCCCACCGCACCCGCCATGGCCGAGGCGCCGATCAGCGAAACCACCGTGAGCGTGAAACCGCCGATGATGCCCGGCAGCGCCTCGGGCAGCAGCACGTGCCAGACGATGTGGCGACGCTCGCAGCCCATGGCTTGGGCGGCTTCCACCAGGCCGCGGTCGACCTCGCGCAGGCTGATCTCGGCAATGCGCGCGAAGAACGGTGTGGCGCTGATCGCCAGCGGCACCACCGCCGCCCACACGCCGATCGAGGTGCCGGCCACCAGCCGCGTGAACGGCAGCAGCGCCACCAGCAGGATGATGAAGGGCGTGGCGCGGAAGCCGTTGACGAGCGCGCCCAGCACGCGGTGCACGCGCGGCGATTCGAGCGTGCCGCCCGGCGCCGTCAGCACCAGCGTCAGCGCCAGCGGAATGCCGGCCAGCGCGGCGATGAGGGCGGAGGCCGATACCATGGTCAGCGTGTCGAGCAGGGCCTGCCAGATGCGTTCAATCGTGAGCGGGGACATAGCCTAGGCTCCGGGTGTATTGGGACAGTGCCAGCGCTCGCAGGGCTTCGTGCGGAAGATTGCCGCCCGCTGCGGCGATCAGCAGACGCCCTTGCGTGCGACCCTGGATGCGGTCCAGGTCGGCGCGCAGCAGGCGGGTCGGGTGGCGCAGCGCGTCGGCGATCTGCGCGAGTTCGGGCACGTCAGCGGTGCCGGTGTAGCTCAACTCGATCAGTTGCTCATACGCGCCACGCGTGGGCGGCGCGGGTTGCAGGCGCGCCGCTACATCATCGGGCAGGCCGCCGCGCAGCGGCTGCAGCAGGGCGCGCGTGGCGTCGTGCTGCGGGTCGCCGAAGACGCGCCACACCGGGCCTTGCTCGGCGACGCGGCCGGCTTCGAGCACCAGCACGTTGTCGCAGATGTCACGGATTACGCGCATCTCATGCGTGATCAGCACGATGGTCAGGCCGAAGCGGCGGTTGATGTCGCGCAGCAGGGCGAGGATGGCGTCGGTGGTTTCCGGGTCGAGCGCGGAGGTGGCCTCGTCGCACAGCAGGATCTCGGGCCGGTGCACCAGCGCGCGGGCGATGCCCACGCGCTGCTTCTGCCCGCCCGACAAGCGCCCCGGAGTCACGTGCTGCTTGCCTTCCAGTCCGACCAGCGCGAGCAGGGCATCGACGCGTTGGGCGATCTCCGCTGCCGGCACGCCGGCCACCTTCAGCGGCAGGGCCACGTTCTCCCACACCGTCTTGGCCGAGAGCAGGTTGAAGTGCTGGAAGATCATGCCGACGCGCCGGCGCAGCGCCACCAGCGCACCCGTGCCGAGCGTGCCGACATCGACGCCATCGACGAGCACGCGCCCGCTGCTCGGCCGCTCCAGCCCGTTGATGGTGCGCAGCAGGCTCGATTTGCCGGCGCCGCTGCGCCCGATGATGCCGAAGATGCCGCCTGCAGGGATGGCGAGGTCGATGCCCTGCAGGGCGTGGACATCGCCGGCCGCCGCGCGGTACGTCTTGCCGACGCTCTCGAATGTGATGGTGCCGGCCGTGGGCGTGGCCACGGCGGCTTCGGCTTGCCGCGCGTGCGGGGCGGCGGCCTCGGGCCAGGTGTGTGCGGGGGTGGAGACGAGCGTGGTCATGGCGGTCATGGCGTCAGCGTTTCAGCCAGGGCAGGGTGTAGAGCTTGTCGTTGTTGGCGTACGACGTGTGTACCTGCTGCTGCACGGCAGGCGACTCCTGGTAGAGCTTGATGAAGCGCGCGATGCGCGGGTCGCCTGCGTTGTCGCGTCGTGCCACGAAGCGGATGGCGAAGTACTCGTCGTCGATGCCCGAATACAGCAGTCCCGCACCGGCGATGTCCGCCTTGCCCGCGTTGACGAAGTGGGCGGGATAGCCCTGCGCCAGGTCCAGATCGTCGAGCGCGCGGACGAGCTGCGGGCCTTCGATCTCCACGAGCTTGAGTTTCTTCGGGTTGGCGACCACGTCGTTGACGCTGCCGCGCGCGCCCACGCCGTCGCGCAGCTTGATCAGCCCCGCCTTCTGCAGCAGCAACAGGCCACGCCCCTGGTTGACCGGGTCGTTGGCCACGCCCACGCGGGCACCGTCCTTCAGTTGGTCCAGGCGCTTGATCTTGGTCGAGTACAGCCCGATGTTGCCCAGCACGCCGATGCCAACGCTCTTGAAGGCATAGCCGCGCTCCTTGATGGCGTTGTCCAGGAAGGCCTGATGCTGAAAGTAGTTGAGGTCGAGGTCGCCCGAGGCGAGCGCCACGTTGGGCGTGGTCCAGTCGGTGAATTCGATCACCTTGACGTCCAGGCCCTGCTTGCGGGCTTCGGCGGCAGCGACCTCGACGGAGTCGGCCAGTGCGCCCGGCGTGACGCCGATGCGAAGCGGCGCGGCGTGGGTCGCAGCGGTGAAGGCGAGGGTGGAGAGGGCGAGGAGGAGCTTGCTTGTCAATGTCATGGGCGGAGCTGTCGCGAAAGGAACATGCGGACATTCCAGCATGGCGCCCCACTCGATTCCCACGAATATTTGCGTAGATGGTTACTCGGTCCTGGGCGCCCCCGCCCCGCCGGGTGGTGGCGACCGCACGCCAGTGCGGCGATACTGGAGCTCCCAGGCTGGCCCCTTTCTCCGATTGGCCGGGTGCGGCTGTTCACTCTCAAGGAGCGGAATCCCCGATGAATGCATCCTTCAAAGGACGTGGTGCAATAGCCGGGCGTGCAGTCGGGCGCCTGTTGCTGGCGGTGTTGGCCGTGCTCGTGGTGCTGGCGGCCTGCGTGGCCATCAACACCTGGCGGCATGGCTCGCGCCAGCTCGAGGTGGCGCCGGTGCAGCCGGTGGCGGTCGATGGCGCGGCGGCTGCAGCGCATCTGGCGGAGGCCGTCCGGGCTCGCACGGTGTCCAGCGCGACCGATGCCCAGCTGAACGCCGACCAGTTCCGCCAGCTGCAAGCCATGCTGCAGGCCCGCTACCCGAAGGCACACGCGGTGATGCAGCGCGAGCAAGTCGGCGATTTCGCCTTGCTCTACACCTGGAAGGGCACCGACCCATCGCTGCCGCCCATCATGCTGATGGCGCACCAGGACGTCGTGCCCATCGCGCCTGGCACCGAGGGCGACTGGACCGAGCCTCCCTTCGACGGCGTGATCAAGGACGGCATGGTCTGGGGGCGCGGCGCGTGGGACGACAAGGGCAACCTGATCTCGCAGATGGAGGCGATCGAGCTGCTGGCCGCCAGCGGTTTCCAGCCACGGCGCACCATCCACCTCGCCTTTGGCGCCGATGAGGAAGTGGGCGGCGACCGCGGCGCCAAGCAGATCGCCGCGCTGCTCAAGTCGCGCGGCGAGCGGCTGGATTTCGTGATCGACGAAGGGCTGCTGATCACCGAGGGTGTGTTGCCGGGCCTGACCAAGCCGGCGGCGCTCATCGGCATTGCCGAGAAGGGCTTCCTGTCGGTGGCGCTCAAGGTGTCGGCCACGCCGGGGCACTCGTCGATGCCGCCGCCGCATGGCCAGAGCGCCATCGCCATGATGAGCGCCGCGCTCAAGCGCCTGGACGACGATCAACTGCCGGCGGGCATCCGTGGCGTGTCGCAGGAGATGTTCGAGACGCTGGCGCCCGAGATGCAGGGCTTCAGCCGCGTCGCGCTGTCCAATCTGTGGCTGTTTGGCCCGATGGTGCAGAAGCAGCTGGAGGCGTCGGCCAGTTCCAGCGCGATGCTGCGCACGACCACCGCGTTGACCATCGTGCAGGCCGGCAACAAGGACAACGTCCTGCCCGGCCGCGCCGAGGCCACGGTCAACTTCCGCCTGCTGCCGGGTGACACCGTGGCCGCAGTGACGGCGCACGTGGAAAACGCTGCCAAGGCCGCCGCGCCCAAGGGGCATTTCGAGGTGAGCACCTTGCCCGGCGTGAGCGAAGCCTCGCCGGTGTCGCCCACGCAGTCCGCGTCGTACCAGCTGATCAACAAGACCGTGCGCGAGCTGTTTCCGGGCACGGTGGTGGCGCCGGGGCTGATGATCGGTGCCACCGACTCGCGCCACATGGTTGGGATTGCCGATCACGTCTATCGCTTCTCACCGGTGCGCGCCAAGCCGGAAGACCTGCCCCGCTTCCATGGCACCAACGAGCGGATTTCCGAGGCCAACCTGGTGGAGTTGATTCGCTTCTACCACCGGCTGGTGCAGCAGGCGGCCGGCGCCTGACGGGCCGTCGCTTCACTAATGCGCCGCCGCGACCAGCGCGTCGATCTGCGCGTCGTTGGTGGCCTCGGGCCGGCGTAGCTGCGTGCTGCGGCGGCCATCCACCGAGACGGCTGTCACACCGTGCACCGTCACGCGCCGCACCACGCGCGGCTGGTTGCCGTAGTCGTTGACAGCGTAGTGTTGGGTGGCGCGGTTGTCCCAGATGGCGACGTCGTCCTGCCGCCACTGCCAGCGCACCGTATTCTCCAGACGCGTGACGCGGTGCTGCAGCAGTTCGAACAGCCGTGCCGATTCGCTGCCCGGCAGGCCAGCGAAGCGCTTGACGAAGTGCCCGAGCAGCAGGGCGCGTTCGTTGGTTTCCGGATGCACGTGCACCACCGGGTGCGAGGCCTCGTAGACGGATGCGGCAAACACGTCACGGTGATGCAGCAGGCGCGTGCCGTCGACCTGCGTGCGTTCGGCGCCGTAGTCGTAGTCGTTGGTGTGCACGGCCCAGAGCTGCTCGGCGAGCTGCTTGAGCGTGTCAGGCAATTGCGCGTAGGCGCGCGCGGTGTTGGCCCACACGGTGTCGCCACCGTAGGCGGGAATCGTGACCCCACGCAGGATGGAGACCTTCGGAAACGCATCGAGGAAGGTCACGTCGGTGTGCCACGAATCGGCGCGGCCGCCGCCTTTTGATGCATCCAGTTCGAACAGTTGTGTGCCGCTGGGGGCCGGTACCGTCGGGTGGGCGACGATGCGGCCGAAGCGCTTGCCGAAGGCCTGGTGCTGGTCGTCGTCAAGGTGCGCCTGGCCACGGAAGAACAGCACCTTGTACTTGAGCAGGGCGGCATACAGGCTGGCGAACGTGTCGTCAGGCAGCGCCGCGCCGAGCTTGAGATCCAGCACCTCGCCGCCGATGTGCCCAGCCACCCTGCGCACACGCAGGGCTCCGAAGGTGGTGTCGATGGCGGTGGGGTGATCGTTCGGCATGCGCGCTCCGGCAAGAACAGGGATGGCCCATGCTAGCCACGCGTCGCGGGCCGGGAAACGAAGCGTTCTACATATCCAAATGCGATTCCGCCGCCCGAACTGTTCGCGAAAGATTCTGAACAGTTCAGGAAAACTGTTCGCAACTGTTCATGTCAATGTGACAACGCGCCACGCAAGATGGGGTCGTGCCGACTTGCTTTACCCAAAACAACATCCACCACGAACCCCGGCACAAGGAGTCTCCATCATGCGCGAAATCAGGATCTTCGAACTGGACCGGCCGGGCGTGCCGGTGAGCTGGCGGTCGGCACGGGCCCAAACCATCGCCGCACAGGCCGGGCTGCTGTGGGTCACGCAGGAAGACCAGTTGCAGGACATCTGGCTCAAGCCCGGCCAGTCGATCGACGTGCCGGCCGGCGTGCGCTTCTGGCTCTCCGGCGAGCCCGTGAACGGTTGCCCAGCGCGCTTTGCCGTGACGGAAGACGTCAACGCGCCGCGCCGGCTGGTGCGCTTCCTGGGTTTGCTGGTGTCGGCTGCGTATCGTCAGGCGGTGCGGGACGATGGGCGCGATGCGGCGCGTACGCCCTCGGCGCTGCGCATCGGGACTTGACCGGCGCGGCCCAGAACAGCCGGGTCCTCCGCTACGCCGGAAACACCCGCCGGAACCTGGTCCGCCCACCCGGCGGGCGGTTGGCCTGCTCGGCGCATCGTGTAGGCCACCGACGGCTTTCACGATGACAAGGCGCAGGCACCGGCCGGTGGCTTGTCACGCAGCGCGGGCGCGGGGCATCGGCCCGGATTCCATCGGCAGTGCTAGACTGCGCGTCATGGTTGTGCGTTCCCGAATCCTCCGATTGCTGCTGCTCGTGCTGCTGGCGCTGGCTGTGCCGATGCAGGGCGCCGTCGCTGCGTCCATGCTGACGTGCGCCGACGCGCGCATGCCGGCGCACGCGCACGCCCAGCCGGCGATGGCGATGCATGACCACGCGGGCATGCATCACATGCAGGCGCAGCCGGATCACATACGCGCTGACGCCAAGGCATCCAAGCCGGCGGCCGCATCGTGCGCCATCTGCGCGGCGTGCTCGGTGGGTCATGGAATCGTGGTCTCCGCCGCCGCCTTCGTGCCCGCGCTCATCGCGTTGAAGACCGCGCCGCGCCTGCCGGCCGAGTCGTTCGACAGCTATATCCCCGAAGGGCCCGAGCGGCCTCCCACCTCCGCCTGACCTCCCGGCGGCCCGTTGCGGCCGCCGTTCCGACGCCTGTTCCGTCCGTTGCGTGCGCCTGCTTGCGTGGCGTGCGCGTTCGTGACGGCCACCCACCGTTTGGAGGTCATGATGACTTTCTCGAAGATTTCGCATCGAGGCGTGCACGCATTGGCGGCCGCCGTCTTCCTGCTTGCCGCATTGGCGCAAGCCGCAACCCCCACCCAGGCTGATCCGGCCGACCCGCATGCCCCGGTGCCGGAGTCACAGGCGGCAACCGGTCTGGCTGACTACCAGCGTTACCAACCCGCCGCGCCTGGCATGCGTGCACAGGACGGTGCCGCCGCCACCGTGCAAGACTCGGCACCGGCGATGGCGCACCACGACCATCACTCAATGGGCCAAATGCCGCCGACGGGTCACAGTGGCCACACGGAACCTATGGGCCCCATGGACCACAGCGGGCACATGGCCGACATGCCCGGCATGCAGCACTGAAGGGACCGCCATGCCGCAATCCAATTTTTCCCGCGCGTCACGCCGCGGGCGATGGGCGCTCGCCTTGCCGGTGCTCGCCGTGCTGGCAGGTTGCGCCTCGTTCTCGCCGGACGGCGGCTTCGGGCCGGCGCAGGACGCCGCCAAGACCCGGCTCGGCAAGGACGCCGTCTGGGTCCGCTCCGACGCCGACCGCGACCTCGTGCAGACGCGCACGCATGAACTGCTGGCCCAGCCGCTGTCGATGGAAGACGCCGTGCAGATCGCGCTGCTGAACAACCCGGGCTTGCAGGCGCGCTATGCCGAACTGGGCATCGCCGAGGCCGATCTCGTGCAGGCCGGTCGCCTGCCGAACCCGGGCTTCACCTTCTCGCGCGTGCACTCGGCCAACGACCTGCAGCTGACGCGGCTGTTCTCGCTCAACGTGCTGCAGCTGCTGACGCTGCCGCTTGCCACGCAGATCGAACAGCGCCGCTTCGCCCAGGCGCGGCTGACGGCCGCCGACCAGACCCTGCAACTAGTCGCCGACGCGCGCCGTGCCTACGTCAACGCCGTCGCCGCGCAGCAGCTCGCGGTCTATGCCGACCAGGTGAACGACGCCGCCCAGGCCGGCGCGGAACTGGCCAAGCGCATGGCCCGCGCCGGTAACTTCAGCAAGCTCGACCACCTGCGCGAACAGGCCTTCTATGCGGATGCCGCCGCCGGCGTGGCCCGTGCCCGCAACGAGGCGCGTGCCGCGCGAGAGACTCTCACGCGCACGCTGGGCTTGTGGGGCGCCGACGCCGGCTACACGCTGCCGGACCGCCTGCCCGACCTGCCGGCCGAGCGTCCGGACGTGCGCGGACTTGAGCAGGCCGCCATGGAAAGCCGCTTCGACGTGCAGGCCGCGCGCCAGCAGACCCAGGCGGTGGCGGCGAGCCTCGGGCTCACGCAGGCCACGCGCTTCGTCAACGTGCTCGACGCCGGCTTTGCCCACAACTACGAGACCGACAAGGGCCGCGAGAACGGCTGGGAAGTCCGGCTGGAGATCCCGCTGTTCGATTGGGGCGGGGCCCGCGTGGCGCGCGCGCAGGCGGTGTACCTGCAGGCCGCACAGCGCCTGCGCGAGACCGCCATCAATGCGCGCTCCGAGGTGCGTACCGCTTACGGCAGTGTTCAGACGCAATACGACCTGGCGCGCCACTACCGCGATGAGGTGGTGCCGCTGCGCAAGCATGTCTCCGACGAGACCCTGCTGCGCTACAACGGCATGCTCGCGAGCGTGTTCGAGCTGTTGGCCGATGCCCGCGAGCAGGTGGGCGCGGTGCAAGGCGCCATTGCCACACTGCGCGACTACTGGCTGGCCGATGCCGACCTGCGCACCGCGCTGGGTGGCCGTATCCCGGCTGCCACGGCCCCTTCCGAGACGACACCGTCTTCCACTGAATCCCACGCGCACTGACATGCTGACCCGTCGACAATTCATGCAAGGCTCCGGCGCCGTCGCACTCGGTGCGAGCCTGGTCTCCAAGGCCGCCGCCGCCACGCTGCCCGAGGCCGCCACGCGAGCGAATGCTGCCACGCAGGCCCCATCGCAACCGAAAACTGGCCGCCCATACAACCCCGTCGTCACGCTCAACGGCTGGACGCTGCCCTGGCGCATGCGCAACGGTTGGAAAGAGTTCCACCTGGTGGCCGAGCCCGTGGTGCGCGAGATCGCGCCCGGCATGCAGGCCAACCTATGGGGCTACAACGGCCAGTCGCCCGGGCCGACGCTGGAAGGCGTAGAGGGCGACCGCGTGCGCATCTTCGTCACCAACAAGTTGCCCGAGCACACCACGGTGCACTGGCATGGCATGCGCGTGCCGTCCGGCATGGACGGCGTGGGCGGCCTCACGCAGCCGCACATCCCGCCCGGCAAGACCTTCGTCTACGAGTTCGAGCTGCGCCGCGCCGGCACCTTCATGTACCACCCGCACAGCGACGAGATGGTGCAGATGGCGATGGGCATGATGGGCCTGTTCATCGTCCACCCGAAAGACCCGGCGCAGATGCCGGTCGACCGCGACTTCGCCTTCCTGATGGCTGCCTACGCGATCGACCCCGGCTCGTACACGCCGCGTGTGAACGAGATGACCGACTTCAACCTGTGGACGTGGAACTCGCGCGTGTTTCCAGGCATCGATCCGCTGCCCGTGCGCACGGGGGATCGCGTGCGCATCCGCTTCGGCAACCTCACCATGACCAATCACCCGATCCACCTGCACGGCGTGCCATTCGAGGTGGCGGGTACGGACGGCGGATGGATTCCACCGGCCGCGCGCTGGCCTGAGGTGACGGTGGACGTGGGGGTGGGCCAGATGCGCGCCATCGAGCTGGTGGCCGAAGACGCCGGCGACTGGGCCTTCCACTGCCACAAGGCGCACCACACCATGAACCCGATGGGGCATCAGGTGCCGACCATGATCGGCGTGGACCAGCGCGGCGTGGCCGAGAAGATCAACCGCCTGATCCCCGACTACATGCCGATGGGCGAGACCGGCGGTGCGATGGGCGGCATGGGCGGCATGGAGATGCCATTGCCCGAGAACACGCTGCCGATGATGACGGGCACCGGCCCCTTCGGCCCGATCGAGATGGGCGGCATGTTCACGGTGATGAAGGTGCGCGACAACCTTGGCCGCAACGACTATCGCGACCCAGGCTGGTACCGCCACCCGAAGGGCGCGGTCGCGCGCGAGGTGCCCGGCGGCAGATGACGACAGGATCGGGTTTTCGCGCAGTCGGGCGCGATGGCGGCTAACGCGCAGTCATCGCGCCGGCCGCGTCATGGCGGTCGTCACTCCGCTTGCAGCGCGGCGATGATCTTCTCGGCGTGGACTTTGAGCTTGTCGTGGTCCGCCTGCACGCGGGCGTGCGGCTGCAGTGGCGTGTCGTTGTAGCGCGGCAGCACGTGGAAGTGCACGTGCGGCACGGTTTGGCCGGCTGCGCTGCCGTTCAACTGGAACACGGCGATGCCCGGCGGCGTGAAGGCGGCGCGCACGGCGCGGGCCAGCTTGCGCGTGGTGCGGATGGCGGCCGAAGCGGCCTCGTCGGACAGGTCGAACAACTGCGCCGCGCCTTCCTTGGGCAGCACCAGCACGTGGCCATCGGCCTGCGGCATGATGTCCATGAAGGCGACGGTGTGGTCGTCTTCGTACACCTTGATGCAGGGCAGCTCGCCGCGCAGGATCTTGGCGAAGATGTTCTGGTTGTCGTACGTCGCGTCAGGCATGGATGTCTCCGGCAGAACGGGAAAAGGCAGCGCGCAGTATATGCGAGGCGCATTGTGCCCACTTGGCACAGGTCAAGTGGCGACGCCTACGCTTCGGGCGCGCCGGCCAGCAGCGTGTCTTCAAAGAAGCGGCGGCGGGCGTCCTTGTCGGGCTTGCTGCCATGGTTCCACAGCAGCGCCTCGGAGAGCTGGTAGGCGTAGAGCATGAAGGCGCGCGTCTTGGCTTCCTTGCGTGCGAAGCCGATCGCCTGGAAGTGCTGGACGTAGTAGTCGATGCGATGCTCGTCCACGGCGTCGACGGCCTCCTGCGCCATCGGGTCGCGGCGGGCCCAGGCGCGGATGGCGAATTCGATCAGCGCTGTGCGGCGCGCGGTGCGGCCGCGAAACGGCAGCGCCAGCAGGTCGCGCACCAGACCCTGCACCGAAGCGTTCTGCCGCTCGAGTTTGGGGCCCACGCGGGTGCGCTCGCTCCAGTCCTGCAGCACCTGGTGCAGCAGGTCGTCGCGGTTCTTGAAGTGCCAGTAGAAGCTGCCGCGCGTCACGTCCAACTGCTTGGCGAGCACGTCCACGCGCACGGCGTCGATGCTCTTGGTGACGAGCAGGTCGGTGGCCGCGCGGATCCAGTCATCGGGCGTGAGCTGCGCACGCGGCACTGATGGAGCGGCGGCTTGAGCGTCGACGGCAGGCGCGTCGTGTTCGTCGATCAGCGGGGAGGGCATGCGCACCTCGTGCGGCGTGGAGATGAAGGCGGATTCTATCCACGCACGCCGCGCTGTCCAGCGCTTAAGGCACGCCGAGGGCCCCAGGTTTGCGCGGGTTGACATGTCAACGAACGCGCTCCTACCATGCACATACGTTTGTGTATGGAAGGATCGAGCTGCCACAAGCCTCGGTTTGTGGCTTTCTGCAAGAACCATGCTCGACGATGCCTTCTGCACGGCGTCCAACGATAAAGACATCAGGAGACATTTGCATGAAGGCATTCCGACTCGCGCTGGGCGCGGCGGCGGTTGCTGGCGCGTTCTGCGCGCCCGTCGCGCACGCCGAGACCGTCAAGATCGCCTGGATCGACCCGCTGTCCGGGCTGATGGGTGCGCTGGGCCAGAACCAGCTGCGCAGCTGGCAATACGCGGCCGACCTGGCCAACCAGCAGAACTGGAGCGGCAACGGCACCAAGTTCGAAGTGGTCGGCTTCGACAACAAGGTCTCGGTGCAAGAGAGCCTGACGCAGCTCAAGCAGATCACCGACCAGGGCATCCGCTACGTCGCGCAGGGCGACGGCTCCAGCGTGGGCATGGCGCTGCAGGAGGCGATTGCCAAGTACAACGATCGCAACCCGGGCAAGGAGATCCTCTATCTCAACTACGCCGCGGTCGATCCGGATATGACCAACAACAAGTGCAACTACTGGCACTTTCGCCTGGACGCCAACTCCGACATGAAGATGGAAGCCCTGACCAGCTACCTGGCCAAGGATGCCAACATCAAGAAGGTCTACCTGCTCAACCAGAACTACTCGTTCGGCCACCAGGTGGCGCGCGCGGCCAAGGAATACCTGAAGCGCAAGCGTCCGGACATCCAGGTCGTGGGCGAAGACCTGCATCCGCTGGCGCAGGTGAAGGACTTCTCGCCGTATGTGGCCAAGATCCGCGCCGCGGGCGCCGATACGGTCGTCACCGGCAACTGGGGCAGCGACCTGGCCCTGCTGATCCGCTCGGCCAAGGATGCGGGCCTGAACACCAACTTCTACACCTACTACGCCGGTACCACTGGCGTGCCGACTGCGATGGGTGCGTCCGGTGCGGACCGCGTGAAGGTCATCAGCTATTTCGCGCCGAACGACGGCAACCCGAAGGTCAACGCCGTGCTCGACGGCTTCAAGAAGAAGTACAACGACGATTTCTTCAACGCCGACGTGTACACCGGCATGGCCTTCCTGGCCAAGGCCATCAAGACCAGCGGCTCGGCCGAGCCCGCCAAGGTGGCCAAGGTGATGGAAGGGATGTCGGTTGACAGCCTGAACGGCCCGGTCGAGATGCGAAAGACCGATCACCAGGCCCAGCAGGCGCTGTACGTCACCACCTGGGTCAAGGCCGATGGCAAGAAGATCAAGTACGACCAGGAAAACACCGGCTACGGCTGGCGCACCGATGTCACGCTTGAGCCGCATGTGGCGGCCCAGCCGACGTCGTGCCAGATGAAGCGGCCGACGTCGTAATGGGCCGATCCCCGGTCGAGGCGCAGGCTTAGACCGGGGACACCACCGCCTCGCCCGCCCGATGCAGGCGGGCGTTCTCCAGGAAGCGATCCACCGTCGCCTGCACCGACTCCGGCGACCAGCCGGCAATGTGCGGTGTCAGCACGACCTGCTCCAGGTCCAGCAAACCCGCTGGCGGCTTGGGCTCGCTCTCATACACATCCAGCCCCGCACCGCCCAGCTTGCCCGCGCGGATGGCCGCCTCCAGCGCCGCCGTGTCGACCACGCTGCCGCGCGCAATGTTCACCACATATCCGTTCGGCCCCAACGCTGCCAGGATGTCCTGGTTGATCAGGTGCTTCGTCTGCGCGCCGCCCGGCGTGGCGACGATCAGGAAATCCGCCCACGCGGCCATGTCCTTCAAACCATCGAAAAAGCGGTAGGGCACGCCTTCGCGCGGCTTGCGGTTGTGATAGCCGATCTGCATGTCGAAGCCGGCGGCACGGCGCGCGATCTGCAGGCCGATGGTGCCCAGGCCGACGATGCCCAGCCGCTTGCCCCAGACACCCGGCTGCAGCGGGAGGCCGTCGCGCCAGACGCCGTCGCGCGTCAGCTTGTCCAGCTTGGGGATGCCGCGCACGGTGGCCAGCAACAGACCGATGGCATGGTCGGCCACGCAGGCGTCATTGGTGCCCGCGCCGTTGGCGACCACCACGCCGCGCGCGCGGGCGGCCTCCACGTCGATGTTCTCGTAGCCGGCGCCCAGTGCGCTGGCCAGTTCCAGTTCGGGCATGGCGGCGATCTCGGCGGCGGTGAGGCCGGTCGAGCCGTTGGTCAGCACCACGCGCACGGCATGCCCGTCGCGGGCGATGGTTGCATCGCGCTCGGCACGGGTGGGGGCGTAGAGGACGTGGAAGTGTTGGCCGATGCGCGCCAGGTGGTCGGGCGCCATCGCAATCAGGATCAGCAGCGTCGGTTGCATGGTGAGGAGGAGAGGGGCCAAGCCGCGTCTTCGAAGTGCCGTGCGCGGCGCCTGAAGATGATAGCGCCGGGGGCCGGCACGGTGCTGATCGCCTTGCCGCGCGTGCGGTTACACGCCGTTACCTTTGAGCGGTTTTGGTTGCACGGGCCCGCGCGGGAGCGACATAGACTTTGTGGCAAGGGGCGCGGCTGCGGACCGATCGACGATCCAGCCCAGACGCCTCACCACAACGACGGGATCAATCATGCAAGCGACAAACAAGGCGGCGCACAGCAGCCGGACGAGCCGGGTGGGGCGTTGGACGGCCGTGGCCGTCCTGGCAGGTGTAGCCGCCGGGATGACGGGCTGCGTGAGCGCGCCGTACCCCGGTTACGGCGCGGGCTATGGCGCCGGCTACGCCGCAGGCAGCAGCACCGGCTACAACAGCGGCTATGGCACCACCATCAGCGGCCAGCCCTATACCAACGGGTACGGCAACGGCGCCGACAGCGGCTACAACGCGGGCAACAACCCAGGCTCCAACGGCGGCTATATGGACCAGAACCCGCCGCAACCAGCACCGCAGCCGTATCCGGGCTACGCCGCGCCGGGCTATCCGCCGGCGTCGAATGTGGGTGGCTATAACGGCGCGCCGGCCTACCAGGCACCGGCCAGCAACCAATATGGCGTGGTCGACCGCATCGACGCCGTGCCGGTGCAGGGCTCGCCGACGGGGGTGGGTGCCGTGCTGGGCGGCGTGGTCGGCGGCCTGCTCGGCCATCAGGTTGGCGGCGGGCGCGGCAACACCGTCGCGACCATCGGCGGGGCGGTGGCGGGTGCGCTGGCCGGCAACGCAGTCGAGAGCAACACGACGGTCGGTCAAACCTACCGCGTGGTAGTGCGCCTGGCGGACAACTCCATGGTCACGCTCACGCAAAACAACCCCAACGGCCTGCGCATCGGCGATCGGGCCCGTATCGACAACGGCGTGGCGGTGCCGTACTAAGCACCCACTAAGCCCGCGTGGCATGGGAGTGCTCCGCCCGACTTCAGGAATCGGACGGGCCGGCCGATATAGCCGGAGCGACAACCCGCTCCGACTCCCATGCTGAACCGACTCTCCATCCGCTTCCGACTCAACGCCGCCCTGGTGCTGCTCGCCGTGCTGCTGGCCATCATCGGCACCATCGGCGTGGTCGGCATGCGCGCCTCTGACGCGACCATCAAGGAAATCTACAGCAACCAGCTGGCATCGACCTCGCTGGTGGGCAAGGCGCAGTTGAACGCCGCCATCGTGCGTACCACGCTGGACCGCGCAGTGTTCCATCCGGATGCTGCCGACGTACCGGCCATCGTCGACAAGGCTGGTGCCTACCGCACCAAATCGGAGGACGCCTGGAAGCAATACAAGGCCCTGCCGATGAGCGCGGACGAAGCTCGCCTGGCGAACGATGTCGAAACCAAACGCGCGACGCTGTTCCGCGATGGCATCGAACCGCTGATTGCCGCGCTGCGCGCCCATGACGTCGCCGCCGTCGACAAGGCGGTGATGACCGTGATCCCGCCGCTGTTCGTGTCGCTGTCGGGCGCGGTGGAAGCGCTGGACCGCAGCCAGACCGAACAGGCCAAGGCCGGCTACGATGCGGCGGTGGCGCGTTCGCAGCAGTTCCTGTGGCTGATCATCATCGCGATCGGGGTGGGGATTGCCGCGGCGGTGTTCTGCGCGTTGGGTCTGCACCGCGCGATCTCGGCGCCGCTGTCGCGCATGCTCGGCCACTTTGGCGAGATCTCGCGCGGCAACCTGACCGAGCACATTGTCGTCACCAGCCAGGATGAGATGGGCGCGCTCACGCGCGGCCTGCAGGACATGCAGCGCGGGCTGATCCGCACCATCGAGACGATGCGCGGTGGCAGCGATTCGATCGCCAGCGCCACCAAGCAGATCGCCGCCGGCAACCTGGACTTGTCGCAGCGTACCGAAGAGCAGGCGAGCTCGCTGGAAGAAACCGCTTCCAGCATGGAGGAGCTGACCTCCATCGTGAAGCAGAACGCCGACAACGCCCGTCAGGCCCGCCAGCTGGCCGGCAACGCCTCCGACATTGCGGTCAAGGGCGGCGAGGTGGTGGGCCGCGTCATCGCGACGATGTCGGGCATCAACGACAGCAGCAAGAAGATCGCCGACATCATCGGCGTGATCGAAGGCATTGCGTTCCAGACCAACATCCTGGCGCTGAACGCGGCAGTTGAGGCAGCGCGTGCCGGCGAGCAGGGTCGCGGCTTTGCGGTGGTGGCGGGCGAGGTGCGCAGCCTGGCGCAGCGCTCGGCGGGTGCGGCCAAGGAGATCAAGGAACTGATTACCGACTCGGTGGGGCGCGTCGAGAACGGCTCGACCCTGGTCGGCGAAGCCGGTGCGGTGATCGAAGACGTGGTGGTGGCGGTCAAGCGCGTGACCGACATCATGGGTGAGATTTCCGCCGCATCGGATGAGCAGAGCTCGGGCATCGAGCAGGTCAACCAGGCCGTGAACCAGATGGACGAGGTCACGCAGCAGAACGCCGCGCTGGTGGAAGAGGCCGCGGCCGCCGCGCAATCGCTGGAAGAGCAGGCGCACGTGCTGCGCGAAACGGTGGCGTCGTTCCGCTTGCCGCCGGGTGGCGGCGCGCGTGCTGTGCCCGCTGCCGTGTCGCTTGCCGCCAAGCCCTCCGCATCGACGCCGCCCACCAAGGCGGTTGCGCGCAAGCCTGCGGTCGCTCGCAAGCCTGCGGCGGCCCGCAAGCCCGCCGCGGCGGCGCCGTCCGCCAAGCCGGCGCCGGCAGCGTCGACCGAGCCGGCCGGCGACAAGCTTGCCCTGGCGGCTTCTGCCTCGGACCAGGACGACTGGACGCAGTTCTAACCGGCGCGTTTCTCCTTTCTCTTTTTGTCGATGCGGCAGGGCGGGGCGAAGCGGCACCGCCTAAGGCCGTTCTTGCCGCACCCCGTTTCAGCGCTGCAACCGAATCGGCGTGCCAGCCGAAACGTTGTTGCGGCGGGCACGGGTTTGACCCGTTGCGTGGCACGCGTGCGGGCATTGCCGAGCCGGTTCGGCACGTCGCTCGACACCCTCGCCGGCCTACCCGCATCGAGCGGTCTGCCAAGCCTTGCCGGGCAAGGCGGCCATCTCCGCGCGATAGTTGCGCGTCGATCCGGTGTGCCGCAGGTGCGTTGAAGCACCACATTCTTCAGCCGGCGGGTCCTCCGCCAAACACCCTGCGAGTGAGGCCGCAACCCATCGGCCATTCGGACAGACGCCTTCTCCGCTACCTGGATGAGACGCGCGTTTTCAGCGCGCGATGCCGCCGCGCAAGTGCCTGCATGCTCCCTCGCTGAAACGGCCTCAGCGTTCACCCTTGCAACATCCCCAGCAGCACACGGCGAGTGCACTGTGAACCTTCTCACGGCGCACCGCGTAACGGCGCGCTCTGGCAGCAGTTGGTACGGTCCTCGCGTTGCTGCTTCCGGAAGAGAGTCAAAGAACAACGCATCGACTGTCGTCGCTTGCCCAGGCGACGACGCTCAGATGCAGCGGCGCAATCCGTTGTGCCTTTGCCGATAACATCGGGGGAAACCATGAGCGCGATCGCGCAAATTGGGGGACATGCCGCGTACTGCCTGAACGCCGGTTGGGAGGAGGCGTCATGAGTCACGCGTCGTGGGAGCTCTATCTGGCGCTGCTCAATACGATGACAGTGGCGTCTGCGCTCGTCATTCTCATCAGCACCGCCGACGACTTCTTCCTCGACGCCTTCTATTGGGTGCGCGAGCTGTGGCTGTGGCCCCGCCAGGATCGCCTGCCCGCCACCATTTCCGCGCAGGCCCTGCGCGAGCGCGAGGAGCGGTGGCTCGCCATCATGGTGCCGGCCTGGAAGGAGTACGACGTCATCGCCAAGATGGTGGAGAACACCCTGGCGACGATGGAGTACACGCGCTTCATCATCTTTGTCGGCGCCTACCGCAACGACGCGGAAACCACCACCGAGGTGGACCGCATGGTCCGCCGTCACCCGGGCCGCGTGATGCGCGCCGCCGTCACCCACGATGGACCGACCTGCAAGGCGGATTGTCTGAACACCATCGTGCAGACCATCGTCCGCTACGAGGCGGGGCACGGCATCCGTTTTGCCGGCGTGATCATGCACGACTGCGAAGACGTGATCCACCCGCTGGAGCTGAAGTACTTCAACTACTTCATCGGCGACCAGGATCTGGTGCAGCTGCCGGTGCTGTCGCTCGAGCGCAAGTGGCATGAGTGGGTGGCCGGCACCTACATGGACGACTTCAGCGAGACGCACCAGAAAGATCTCGTCGCGCGCGAGGCGCTCACGGGTACCGTGCCCGGCGCGGGCGTGGCGCTGTGCTACAGCCGCCATGCCATTGAAGCCGTGATGAAGGTGCGCGGCGATGCGCCGTTCAACACCGGCACGCTCACCGAAGACTACGACTTCAGCTTCCGCCTGCGCGAGCTCGGCATGCGTGAGGCGTTCGTGCGCTTCCCCATCTGCGAGACGACCGAGCCGGCCGCCGACAGCGACGGCAAGGCCCGCACGCGCTGGCGCATGGGGCGCCGGCGCGGCGTCCGGCCGCAGTTGCTGGCCACGCGCGAATACTTCCCGAGCACCTTCCGCACAGCGTACCGGCAGCGTGCGCGCTGGATCCTGGGCATCGCCTTCCAGGGCTGGCTGCAGATGGGCTGGGACGGAAACTTCGTCACCCGCTACTTTTTCTTCCGCGACCGCAAGGGCGTGATGACGGCCCTGTTTTCCATCATCGCCTACGTGCTGTCGCTGAACTACGTCGCGATCGCGTGGGCGTGGCACGCGGGTTGGCTGAGCCTGGAAGGGGTGCAGCTTGCCATCGGTGCCAACTGGATGCAGTACATGCTGGCCGTCAACGCCACGCTGTTGTTCAACCGGCTCGTGCAGCGCGTGTATTTTGTCGGGCGGCTCAATGGCCCGCTGCAGGGCGTCCTGTGCCTGCCCAGGCTGGTGGTCAACAACTTCATCAACTTCTTCTCGGTGTGCCGGGCGTGGAAGATCTTCCTGATCTACTGCATGACGGGCAAGCCAATCGCGTGGGACAAGACCCAGCACACCTACCTGTCCAACGATGCGCTCGGACGCACGCGCTGCCGCCTGGGCGAGATGCTGCTCAAGTGGGAGGCGCTCACGCAGGCGCAGCTCGACGCGGCGCTGGCGCTCCAGCAGCAGACCGGCAAGCGGCTTGGCCAGATCCTGCTGCAGGAGGGCTTGATCACACCCGACACGCTGGCCGACGCGCTGGCCGAGCAGGCCGACCTGCCGCGCGTGAGCCTGACCAACGTGGTGCTGGGCGCGCTGGCCGATTGCCTGCCGCGCGACATGGCGGTGCGCCATCACGTGGTGCCGTTCTCCATCGGCGAGGATGGCTCGCTCAACATTGCCGTGTCGGAGCTGCCTGACGGCGCGGTGCTGCAGGAACTGGCGCAGGCCGCCGGGCGCAAGGTCTCCTGCTTCATGGCGTGCGAGCACGAGATGCACGCCGAGCTGGCGCTGATGGCCGACCCGACCCGCCGTGCCACGGTGGTGTTCGGCCCGGCGGCGTATTCCGCCACGCTGGCGGTGGAGTCGCTCGCAAGCATGAGCCAGAACCCCGGCCAGAAACCGGCGGAGCCGGTATCGCCGGCAAACCCTGCTACCGCGCCGCTCACGCCGGCGCCGGAGCCAGGCAAGCCCCCATCCAAATCCACTGTTGCCGGAGGTGTCGCATGAGCTCCGCTCGCGCTACTCGCCGCCAGATCCTGAAGCGGTTGCGCTGGCCGATTGCGGCAGCGGTCTGGGCACTGTGCCAGGGTGTCCTGGCACAGCCCGCTGCAATGCTGCCGCTATCGCCCGAGGCGTACCACTATGCTGATCGCGCCTACCAGTCGATCGCCGCCAACCAGCTGGACGTGGCCGAGCAATCGGCGCGGGCCGCGCTCGGCAAGCAGCCCGACAGCCTGCAGCTCAACCTGCTGCTGCTGGATGTGCTGACGCGCAAGGGCCAACTGGATGCCGCGCGCGAATTGGCGGATACGCTCCGCACGCGCTTTCCAGACCAGCCGCGCGTGTATGCGCAGCACGGCTTCCTGGCGCAGAAGGCTCAGCAGCCAGAGGTGGCGGAACAGGACTTTGCCAAGGCGCTGGAAGGCACCGACTGGACCCCGCAGGAGCAACGCAACCTGCGCCTGGCATGGTCGGACAGCGCGTACGCGGCCAAGCATGTCGACGCTGCGCTGCAGGCCCTCGCCCCGCTGCAGGAGCAGCCCGCGCCGGACATCCAGATCCGCCTCGCGCAGGCGCGTCTCATGGTGGGTGACCGCGAAGGTGCCGCGCATGCCGCAGCGCTGGCCGGCGCCCAGGCCGACGACCCTGTCCGTCAGCGTTACGCGCGCGCGCTGTATGCCCAGGCGACCGAGCCCGATCAAGGGCCCGCCACGTCGCCCAACGATCCGCGCGTGATCGGGCAGCGCGCACTGAACGAGGCCTACGACCACTTGCGCGCGCACGACGATCGCGCCGCATTGGAGGCCTTCCAGCGTGGCTTCGCAACCGGTGAGGGCAACTGGGGCCACTACGCCGATGCCGCCTACGCCGCCAAGCGCCTGGGCGACAACCCGACTGCCATCTCGCTGTTCCACGCGAGCCTTGACCACGCCGACAGTGACGGTGCCAACGGCGACGGTGACCAGCATCTCTCGGCCGACAGGCGCTTTGGCTATCGGCGCGAGGTCGAGCAAATGCAGCGCACGTGGGGGGCGGTGCTGTCTACCGCGTATCAAGCCTCGGCATTCGGCCTGCCCACCAACAACAGCATCCTGCAGGGCGGCGCCGAGGTGTATTGGCAGCCTCCAGGCATCGGCTACCAGGACGGCCGCATCCTGCAGTTCTTCGTGCGCGGTTACGACAACCTCTACGACGGCTCGAGCGCGCCGGCAGGCCTGCCGACCGCGCAGGGTTCGGTGGGCGCGCGCTACAAGCCGATCAAGGACACCAACCTCGTGTTCACCGCCGAGCGGCTGATCAAGGTCGGCTCGCAGTCGATGAACGACACGCTGCTGCGCATTGGCTATTCCACCGACCAGGGCATCGACCTGCAGGTTGCCAAGCCCCGCTGGCAGACCTGGCAGGCCTATGGCGAGGGCGCGTACTTCGTCAATGCCGGACGGTTGATCGTGAGCGGGGAGGCGCGCTATGGCCACACCTGGCGCCTCGACACCGTCAGCGACCGCCTGACCGTCTACCCGCACATTGTGCTGGCGGGCGATCACGACAACAAGGCCGTCAACCAGATGGCGCTGGGCGTGGGGCCGGGCCTCAACTTTCGCTACTGGTTTCGCGAATCGAAGTACGCCGCACCGGCCAGCTGGCTGGATTTCACAGTGCAGTTTCGCGCGCCGCTGACGCATGCGGACCGTGCAAAGGGTTTGGTGGTACGCGCCATCTTGTGGTTCTAGCGAGATTGCGTGTCACGCATGAAACGATTTTGAATCGACTGGCGGGCCGCGCACCGAGAGGTGTCGCGGCACCTGTCCGGCAAAGGCGTCGCGACACCGTGGGATGCGGCGCCGGGGTACATGGCATGGCCTTCGCTCAACAGCGAGGCCTGCCTTTGACATCGGGACAGGTGCGTCTGCCGCGGCACTTCCATGAGGGGCCAGCGCGCAGGCAGCAGGGGGAGTCGATGATGAGGAAGATCTTGACTGTGTTCGGCACGCGCCCGGAGGCCATCAAGATGGCGCCGCTGGTGCAGGCCTTGCAGGCCGAGGCGGGCATCGCGTCCGCTGTGTGCGTGAGCGCGCAGCACCGCGAGATGCTGGACCAGGTGTTGCGGCTGTTTGACATCGTGCCGGCGTTCGACCTGAACGTGATGCGCAAGGGGCAGACCTTGTCGGAGGTCACGTCGGCGGTGCTGGTGGGCATCAACCGCGTGCTGGATACGTATGCGCCCGATGCCGTGCTGGTCCACGGCGATACCACCACCACGCTCGCCACCAGCCTGGCGGCGTTCTACCGGCGCATCCCGCTGGGGCATGTGGAGGCGGGGCTGCGCACTCGCAACATCTGGTCGCCATGGCCGGAGGAGCTGAACCGCCGGCTGACCGATGCGGTCGCCACCTGGCACTTCGCCCCCACCGCGCAGTCCCGCCAGAACCTGCTGGACGAGGGCATCGAACCAGAGCGGATCACCATGACGGGCAACACCGTCATCGACGCGCTGCTGGCCGTCAAGTACCGGCTCGATTCGGATCCGGCGCTGGCCGGCGAGATGGCTGCGCTCTATCCGTTCCTGCAGGCAAGCCGCAGGCTGATCCTGGTGACGGGGCACCGACGCGAGAACTTCGGCGAGCCGTTCGAGCGCTTCTGCGTGGCGCTGCGGCTGTTGGCGGCGCGCCATCCGGACGTGCAGATCGTCTATCCGGTGCACCTGAACCCGAACGTGCAGAAGCCCGTGCGGGCCATCCTCGGCGGGCACGACAACATCCACCTGATCGCCCCGCAGGGCTACCTGCCATTTGTCTACCTGATGGACCGCGCCTACCTGATCGTGACCGATTCGGGCGGCATCCAGGAAGAGGCGCCCGCGCTGGGCAAGCCCGTGCTGGTCACGCGCGACACCACCGAGCGGCCCGAGGCCATCGCGGCCGGCACCGCGCGGCTGGTGGGCACCGATACCGGCTGCATCGTGCGCGAAGCCGAGCTACTGCTCACCAACACATCCGAATATCTGCGCATGGCGCATGCGCACAACCCTTACGGCGATGGGCAGGCCTGCCGGCGCATCGTCGATGCGCTGAAGGCGGCGCTCACCGCGCCCGAGCAGGACACGCAACGCGGCCCCCGGCATCTCCATGCCGATTCAGCGGCTGCGGATGCACAAGTCATCAAACTGGAAGCGGCACGCGCCACGGCGCCAGGGCCGTCCATTCATCGCCTGAACGGCTAGGAGGCTCTGATGAAAGCGCAACGAATCGTCGGCGGATGGCTGCTCGCCTCCGCCCTGGCAGCGGGCTGGATGTTCTCGGTGCCCGCCCAGGCAGCGGGCTCGGACACCACGATCACCGTCAAAGGCAAAGCGGAGCACGGGCCCAAGAAGCCCGGGCCGGGTGTGATGGACGTGGACGGCCGCGTGTTGCCGCCTGAGCGTCCGACGGCGGGCCAGGTCGAGATCCATCCTGGCATGCCGCAAGAGGACCTGAGGGAAGCGGACCACGAGCGGGGTCCGAACTTTAACGCTGGGCAGTTCCGCAAGGCGGATGGCTCGGTGCATCGCGATTGAGCCGGAGAGCCATCATGAAGACATTGCTGCGCAAATTTGCTTTGGCGCTGACGCTCGGGATCGGGCTGTTCTGCACCTCGCTGACGCTGACGGCGCCTGCGCAGGCGCAAACCTGCACGGTCGGCCTTGGGCCCGTGTGCGTGTCGCTGGGCCTGGGCACACCCGCCTCGGCGCAGACCACGCCGGCCAAGATGCTGATCCTGTATGACGCGCCACCCAACGACCAGTACACCAACCTGGGCATGTCGTACGCGATCATGCTCGACAACCTGCTCGGCCACTTCAATACGGCCGTCACGCTGCTGCCGGTGCAGAACTACACCGCCGGCATGACCGAGCAGTACACCGCCACGTTCTACATGGGGAGCTACTACAACAACCCCATTCCGGCGGCGTTCCTGGCCGACGTGATGAGCACCAAAACGACCATCGTCTGGTTCAAGTACAACCTGTGGGAGCTGGCCTGGAACACGGCCTACACGTTCACCGCCCGCTATGGCATCAACTATGTCAGCCTGGCCGGCATGAATGCGCCACCGTCGTCGACCAATCCCAACCCCGGGTTCTACGATACGGTCTCGTACAAGAACCAGTCGATGGTCAAGTACTACGCCTTCAATGCCACCACCGGCGTGATCAGCGCCGACCCCGACATCGGCGTGACCTCGGTGGCCGATGCGACCAAGGCCACCAGCCTGGTGACCATCACCAACTCGGTGAGCAAGGCAACCGCGCCGTACGTGATCCGTTCGGGCAACTTCTGGTACTTCGCCGACATGCCGTTCTCGTACATCGGGCCGCGTGACCGCTACCTGGTCATCTGCGACATGCTGCACGACATCCTGGGCACCAACGCGCCGACGCAGCACCGCGCGCTGATCCGGCTGGAAGACGTGGATGCGCTGGTGTCGGTGCAGACCATGACCACGCTGACGGACTGGATGTACAGCAAGAACATCCCGTTCTCGATCGCGGCCATTCCGCTGTACAAGGACCCGAACGGCGTCTACAACGGCGGCGTGTCGCAGACCATCCACCTTGTCCATGCCAGCGGGCTCAAGCAGTCGTTGAACTATGCGCGAGCGCGCGGCGGCAAGGTCCTGATGCACGGCTACACGCACCAGTACAGCAACATCCCGAACCTGGTCAACGCCGTCAGCGCCAACGACTTCGAGTTCTGGCTCGCCACGCAGAACCGTCCGGTGAATGAAGACTCGACGCAGTGGGCGTCGCAGCGGCTGTCGTCGGGCCTGCTGGAGCTGGAGCTCAATGGTTACGTGCCGTTTGCATTCGAGGCGCCGCACTACCAGTCGTCGCCGCTGTCGATCAAGGCGGTGCCGAAGTATTTCGGCTCGGCATACCAGCGGGTGGTGTACTACACGTCCGATAACCCGCAGACGCTGAACTCGACGGCAGCCGGGCATGACTTCTCGGTCGGCCAGTTCTTCCCGTACATCATCAACAAGGACTACTACGGCCAGCGTGTCATTCCGGAGAACCTGGGCAACATCGAATACAACATCTGCAACATCGACCCGTCGTCATGCCTGACGTACACCGCGCAGGACATCCTGACCAACGCGCAGTACGCGGTGGCGGTGCGCGATGGCTTTGCGTCGTGGTTCTTCCACCCGTTCTGGCTGGAGCCGAGCATCAACGAGCCGGGCTTTACCGACTTCCAGGCGGTCATGAACGGCATCAGCGCGCTGGGCTTCACCTGGGTGGATCCCAGCACGGCGCAGTAGCCATCGCGGTGGCTATGAAAGGGGCACGTTTGATACTGGCGATGGCGGCGCTGGTGTCGAGCGTGTCCACCCAGGCGGCCGAGCCGGCCGGCGCCTTGCCCGCCGGCTTTGCGCCGTTGTATGGGGTGACGGTCGATGCGGTGGACGACGTCGATGGCGTGGTCGACGCACTGCGCCACCTGTCGCGCACGCCCACGGCGCGCATCGTGTTCGACGAAGGGATGGGCGCGCAATACTATGCCGCCCCGGTGGAGGCCATCCGCCGTGTCGCCTACGTGATGGGCGAGCTGGTCGATTCGTCCACGCTCACGGAGTACTCCGCCCCGCAGGTTGGTGCCCGTGCCACGGCTTACCTCGACGTGCTTGGCGAGCACGTCGATCTCTGGGAAATCGGCAACGAGATCAACGGAGACTGGACCGGCCGCACGCGAGACGTCGTCGACAAGACGCTGGCGGCCTACGACGCCGTCAGGCAGCGCGGCGCCCGCACCGCGCTCACGCTCTACTACAACGAAGGCTGCGCCGAGTCCCCGTCGCGTGCGATGTTCGCTTGGGTCGAGCACAACCTGCCGCCGCGCCTGCGCAACGGTGTCGACTACGTGTTCATCAGCTTCTATGAAGACGACTGCAAGATCGCCGCGCCCGACTGGGATACGGTGTTCCAGCGGCTCGGCCATCTGTTCCCGCAGGCCGCGCTCGGCTTTGGCGAGGTCGGCACCCGGCACGCGTCACGCAAGCGCGCCTTGATCGCCCGCTACTACGGGCTGACAGTGCATCACCCGCGCTATGTCGGCGGCTACTTCTGGTGGACGTTCCGGCAAGACATGGTGCCGCGCTCGCGGCCGCTGTGGCGCGACATCGAGGCGGCCTTCCAGGCCATGCCGACGCGGCCGCCTCAGTTGCCCGATTCGGTCACGCGTTAGCGCGGGGTGTCATGCCGTGCGCCGTGCCAGTACCCGGCCGCGGTGGTGGCGTGTCGGACAGTACCGCTTCGTCTTCCTGGCGCGTCACGCGGATGGTGCGCGTGGGCAGCGCAAAGGCCGTGCCCAGCGCCTCCAGCCCCTCCAGGATGGCCAGGTTGATGCGCTGCTGGATGTCCATGTAGAGATTGAAATCCGGGCTGGTGACGAAATACACCACTTCGAAGTTGAGCGCGTTCTCGCCAAACTCCTTGAAGTGCGCGCGATCGAAGCGCGTGTTGCCGGTAGCCTCCACCGCGGCGCGCACGATGCCGGGAATCTTCTGCAGCTGCGCCGCGTGCGCGTCGTACGTCACGCCGAAGGTAAAGACGATACGTCGTTCCGACATCCGTTTGTAATTGTGGATCGTGCTCTTGAGCAGCGCCGTGTTGGAGGTCACGATCTCCTCGCCCGACAGGCTGCGGATGCGCGTGGTCTTGAGCCCCACATGCTGCACCGTCCCCGCGATGCTGTCGAAGACGATGAAATCGCCGATCTCGAACGGCTTGTCCAGCCCGATCGCCAGCGAGGCGAACAGGTCGCTCAGGATGCTCTGCACCGCCAGTGCCACGGCCACGCCGCCCACCCCCAGGCTGGCGATGAAGGCGGTAATGTTGACGCCTACGTTGGCCAGGATGGCCAGCAGCAGCATCGACCACAGCACAAAGCGCAGCACCCACGCCAGCATCGAGGTGATGACCGGATTGCGCGCCGCCGGCCCCTGCGCCGCAAGCTTCTCGCGCATCCACAGCGTGACGCCGCGGTTGAGCCACAGCGCAATCTGGAAGCCGATGATGACGAACCAGATGTGGTCGAGCCTGCCGGCAACGCGCGCCGGCAGGTCGATGAAATACGACCCGGCCAGCAATGCCGCGAGCCCGATGAACAGCGGGTGCGTATCGTGCAGGACCGCCGCAGCCGTGGTGTCGAAACGAAGGCCGGTGCGCCGGGCGCGCGCCTCGAGCCGGTTGCCGATCAAGCGCAGCACGTTCGAGAGCAGCGCATAGACGATCACGACGGTCAGCGCCGCCGCCGCCCAGTCGCGCGCCGGCACGCGCAGGAAGGTGTGGGTATTGAGCCACTCCATGAGCATCCCCTGACAGCAGTCACGGGAGGTGGCGCCGCACAAAACGTGCCCGACCCGGGGCGTGGCCGGGGTCGGCTAGTTTGCGGACGCGGCGGTGTTGGCCGCTTCGTCATCGTTGGCGCTGATCTTGCTGGAGGGCACGCACACCCGATTGCGGCCCTGGCGCTTGGCCTCGATCAGCGCCAGGTCGGCGTCGGCCAGCAGGTGGGCGAGATCCTGCCCAGGCTGCAATGGCGCGGCGCCCACGCTGATCGTCAGCGGACCCGCCGGGTGGCGGTGCGGGGCCACGGCCACCTTCAGTCGCTCGACCACGGCCAGGGTGGCGCCCAGGCTGCAGCCCGGCAGCAGCACCGCAAATTCGTCGCCACCCAGGCGCCCGAAGATGTCGTTCGGACGCAGCGCGCCGGCCAGCGCTTCGGACAGCGCCACCAGCGCTTCGTCGCCGGCGGCGTGGCCCCAGGCATCGTTGATGGACTTGAAATGGTCGACGTCCAGATACAGCGCGCACAACGGCTCGCCGTGGTGCTGGGCGCGCTCCACCGCGAAGCCGCCCAGCTCGAAGAAGCGCTGGCGTGCCAGCTGGCCGGTCAGGTGATCGGTATTGGCGCGGTCGGTCAGGTGGAGCTCGGCAGCAAAGTGGCGCGCCATGGCCCGCAGCAGGTAGCGGTGGATGACCGCGCTGGCAGCGATGCAGATGGGCAGGTACAGCGCCAGCCCAAGCCAGGCATGGCGCATCACGGTTGCGGGCTCGTTGGCGGTTAGCAGGGCCACGACCGGCCCAGCCGCGCAGAGCGACATGGCGATGGCGAAATCGCGCCGCGTGAGCCACGCCGGGGCGGTCGCCAGCGGCATCAGGTAGAAGGCGGGCAGCACCCACTCGATCCCGGCCTGATGCCCGAACGCGATGATGGCGACTTCCTCCGCCAGCAGGTGCGCCAGCGCCAGCGTGGGCCAGGCACCGGTATGCCGGTTGCGCTGCGCCACCAGCACGATGGTCGTCAGCAGCGCGAGCATGGCCAGCAGCGGTGCCAGTGCATGCAACAGCCCCGCCGCCCAGCCCAGCGCCACCGCAAAGCCGTACGCCAGCACCCCGCACTTGCTGAGCGCAAGGATCATCGGCACGAAGTGGCGCGCCTGGTAGTCGCGCGAAGGCGCGCGTGCGTCAGGCAGGACGGAGAGGAGGGGAGGATTCGCGCTCAAGACAGTTTTAAAAAGCGTCCTGGCGCGTATGAGTGATGCGGGCGCTGGAGGCTTGTGGCCGGGGTAGTGCGCTACCGAAGCGCGCATTCTAACGGCGGGTTGGGCCGCCGTGCGGCCTTTTTCGTGGGGTCCCGCCCAGCGTGGGGTGCGGCAATGTTGCACGGCGCGGACGCCCGCGGTAGATCAGCCCGCCAGCACCTGCCGCACCAGCCACACATTGGCGACGCTGATGATGCCGAACAGGCACCACGCCAGCATCGACGTTAAACGGGTGTTAACAAATGCGCCCATCAAGGTTTGGTCGTTTGTCATGCGGATCAGCGGAAACATCGCGAAGGGCAGCTGCAAGCCGAGCACCACCTGACTGATCACCAGCAACTTGCCCACGGCATGGTCGCCCAGCATCGCCACGCCGATGAAGGCCGGGATCAGCGCCAGCGCCCGCGTGATGAGACGCCGCTGCCAGCAGGGGATGCGCAGGTCGAGAAAGCCTTCCATCAGGATCTGGCCGGCGATGGTGCCGGTAAAGGTGGAGCTTTGCCCGGACGCCAGCAGCGCAATGCCGAACAGCAGTCCGGCCGCGGCGGTGCCCACGATGGGTTCCAGCAGGCGGTAGGTGTCCTGGATGTCGGCCACGTCCTGGTGGCCGTTGGCGTGGAAGGCCGCCGCCGCCAGCACCAGGATGGCGCCGTTGATCACCAGCGCCAGCGCCAGCGAAAAAATCGTATCCAGCCGCGACAGCCCGACCGCCTCGCGGCGTGCGGCCTCGGTGTCGGCCACCACGCGGGTCTGCACCACGGATGAATGCAGATACAGGTTGTGCGGCATCACCGTCGCGCCGAGGATGCCGATGGCGAGGTACAGCGGCTCGCGTGTGCTGATGGCCTGCCAAGAGGGCATCAGCCCGGCCGCCACCGACGGCCAGTGTGGGCGGATCAGCGCCAGCTCGACGAAGTAGCACAGCCCGATGGTCAGGATCAGCCCCAGCACGATGGCTTCGAGCTGGCGGAAGTTCTTGCCCTTGAGGCCCAGCACGATCAGCGTGTCCAGCGCGGTCAGGGCCACGCCGGCCAGGATGGGCACCCCCAGCAGCAGGTGGAAGGCCAGCGCGCAGCCGAGTACCTCGGCCAGGTCGCAGGCGACGATCGACAACTCCGCCAGCAGCCATTGCACGCGCACGGCGCCGGGGCGGTAGCGATCGCGCGAAAGCCGCGCCAGGTCCTTGCCTGTCACGATGCCCAGTCGCGCTGACAAACACTGCAGCACCATCGCCGCCAAGCCGGAGAGCAGCACCACGAACAGCAGCGCGTAGCCGTAGCGCGAGCCGGCCTCGATGTCGGTGGCCCAGTTGCCGGGGTCCATGTAGCCGACTGACACCAGCAGGCCCGGACCGGCAAAACGCAGCAGCTTTTTCCACAACGGCGCGTCCACCGGCATGGCGACGGTGCCGCGTACCTCGGACGGGCAGAACGGCGCGGTGGCGGTGGTGGGCAGGGCGGGTAGGCGGAACATGGCGCAAAGGCAATCGGAACTGCGCCATGATAGCCAAGCGTGGCGATTGGCATGGCACGCGTGCGGGCCGAAGCATCTCGGGCGACGTTATGCTCAGAGAAGTCTGACGGACCGGCCATCCTTGCCTTGGCTGGCAAGCACCGGCGAACCCAGTACTGTGGCGAGGGGGGCGGCGCGGGCAGGCATCGGGCACCTCCGACTTGTGTCTGACTGTGCCTATTTTTGTTACGCAACTTTAAGGAAATGCTCAGACCGTTGCGGTAGATTGCGCTGTCTGCCGGCGCGTGTCGCCGGCGTTTTTGTTGCCTCGAGCGCACACAACGTGCTCAGGAGTTGCCGCACATGAATGCCATCCTGCTGATCGAAGATGACCTGCCTCTCGGAACCGCGCTGGCGCGAGCACTGCGGCAGGCGGGCTACAACACGACCTGGGTGCGCCGCCTGATGGACGCCCAGAAGTGGATGTCCACCAACAGCTTCGAGGCCATCGTGCTCGACCTGGGCCTGCCCGATGGTGAGGGCCATACCTTCCTCGAAGAACTGCGCGCGGCGCACAGCGACGTCCCGGTCATCATCGCCAGTGCGCGCGATGCGCTGTCCGAGCGCCTGCAAAGCCTGGATGCCGGCGCGGACGATTTCCTCGTCAAGCCCTTCCCCGTGGATGAGCTGATCGCCCGCCTGCGCGCCGTGCTGCGCCGCCATGCGGGGCAGAGCACCAACCGCTGGAGCGTTGGCTCTCTGGTGGTGGAGCCCACGCAGAAGCGCGTCACGCAAGACGGCAACGTGGTCGAGCTCACGCCGCGCGAATACCAGCTGCTGTTCGAGCTGGTGCGCCGCGCCCACCGCTGGGTCACGCGCGAGACGCTGATGGACGCGCTCTACCGCGAAGGCAACCGCGTCAGCGCCAACGCGCTCGAAGTGGTGATCCACCACCTGCGCAGCAAGCTGGGCGAGGGCGTGATCCAGACCATCCGCGGCGTCGGCTACATGATCGGGGGCAACCGGTGAGGTTGACGGTTCCCGCCATCCTGCGGGTCCGCTCGCTCTCCTTCCGTCTTTATGTATTGATCCTGCTGGCGCTGATCCTGATGCTGCTGGTGCAGCTGGTCATCGCTTATCTGGAAATCTCGCGCAGCAACAGCCGGCAGGTCGTCAGCGAGCTGCGCATGTCGGCCCAGGCCTATGCTGACCTGACCTCGTTCAACCTGGACGACGTGCCGCGCCGCGAAGAATTCCTGCGCCGCCTCACTGACATCAAACTGGGCCTGTCGCAGCCCGACATCCTTCCCGGCGAGTTCCGCTACGTGCTGTGCGATCGCGCCGGCAACGTCGTCACGGCGTTTCCTGGTGCACCAACCATGCAATGCGGCAAGGCGCACGGCAAGGTGGTCGAGATCATGCTTGAGGGCGCGCCGTGGCGTGCCTATACCGTCGACAGTGTGGACGGCAAGCTGACCGCCACCGTCGCCCAGCCGATGTCGGCGTACGACCGCGCCATCCGCGACCTGTTCCACGAAGTCGCGCTGACCATGGCCGTGCTGGCCGCGGTGCTGATGGTGATGGTGGGCTGGGCCGCGCATCAGGGCTTGAAACCGTTGCGCATACTGACCCGCCAGGTCGAGTCGCGTGACAGCACTGACCTGGAACCCGTGCAGCGCGTCGAGCATGCCGAGCTCAAGCCGCTGGTGGAGGCGCTCAACGGCCTGTTTGCGCGCGTGCGGCGCGGTATCGACGCCGACCGCCGCTTCTTCGCCGATGCCGCGCACGAGCTGCGTACGCCGCTGGCGGCCATCCAGGCGCAGGCCTACGTGGTCTCGCATTCCGACAGCGAGGAAGACCGCGCTACCGCCCTGCGCGAATTCGATCGTGGCATCTCACGCGCAACGCAATCGCTGTCCAAGCTCCTGGCGCTCGCGCGGCTGGATGCGCGCCGCACCGAAGCGCAGCTGACACAGGGGGCGCTGTCCGATCTGGCCGGTTGCGCGCGTAGTGGCGTGATCCAGCAGGCGTCGCGCGCGGAGCGCCGCAACATCACCTTGTCGTACGACGGCGAGAGCCAGGCGTGGGTGCCGGTGTCGCATGAAGACGCCGCCACGCTGGTGGAGAACGTGCTTGACAACGCCGTGCGCGAAACGCCGAAAGGCGGCGAGGTGCATGTGAGCGTGCAACGCCTCGACATCGATGGCCTGGTCACGATCGAGCTGCGCATCGAGGATACCGGCCCCGGCATTCCCCCCGACGAGCGCGAGCGTGTGTTCGAGCGCTTCTATCGGCCGCGCGATAGCCAATCGCAGGGCAGCGGGCTTGGGCTGGCGATCGTGCGCCGCATTGCCGAGCTCGGCAATGGCTCGGCGACGATCGAGGATGGTATTGGTGGCAAGGGCTGCGCCGTGGTGATCCGCCTGCCGGCACTGGCCGACGTGCCTGAGCCGCTCGAGCCGGACGGCGCGCCCCCCGGCATGGCGGACTGACGCGCGGCCGGTGCGAGGGCCGCGTTGGCGCGCCTCGCACCGCCAGCCACCTCGACGATCAATACCCGACCGTAAAGCGCTGGCGCGGGTGCGCCGGATGCTCGGTCTCGTCCAGGAAGGCGATCGCAAAGTCTTCCATCGAGAGCCAGCTCTTGCCGTTGGCATCCGCCAGCAGCGTGTCGTGCCCCAAGCGGAAATGGCCGGTGCGCTCGCCCGGTTCGAAGAACGCTGACGGCGACACGAAGGTCCAGTTCAGTTCCGTCTCCTTACGCAGCGCATTCAGGAAATCGCGGCCAGCCGAGGCTTCGGCGTGATACTCCTTCGGGAATTGCGGCGTATCGACCAGCGCCACGCCCGGCGCCACTTCCAGGCTGCCTGCGCCGCCGACCACCAGCAGGCGCGGCACACCGGCCTGCTTCACGGCACCGACGATCTGGTCGGCGCTGGTCTGCAGGAAGCGCACCGTGCTGTAGGCCACGTCGTTGCCCGCCAGCGCCGCCGCCAGTGCGGCCTGGTCGGCCACGTCGACGTCCTGGGTGGTCAGGCCTGCACGAGCCGGCAGCTTGGAGGCGGTGCGCGCGATGGCCGTTACCTGGTGGCCGCGGCGCAGCGCTTCGTCGATCAGGCGGGTGCCCACGCGCCCCGTGGCGCCGATGATTGCGATCTTCATGTTCAACTCCTTATCGAGTGGTTGGTCATTTATATGTAATTAATGCAGTTACATATGCAGGTAAAAAAACACGCCGGCACGCCAAGCCTCAAGCCCGGCGACGACGGCGTTGAGCGTGTTCCACCTCATCGAGCATGCCGGCGATGGTCTGCCCGGCAAGTTCGGCTTCCATGGCAGCCTGCGCGCGTTCGGTCACGCGCTCCAGCACGCCGGTGATCTCGCGGCCCACCTCGCACGCCGGATTTGGCGCATTGGGCGGCAGCGCGATCAGTACCGATGATTCCACCACCCGGAACACGTCGAGCAGCGTGATGCGATCGGCCGGCCGGGCCAGCATGGCGCCGCCCGTCGCGCCCATCTGCGAAGTGATGAAACCGGCCTCGGCCAGTTGCGCCACCAGGCGGCGGATCAGCGCCGGGTTGGTGCCCACGCTGCCTGCAATCAGCGACGACGGCACGGGGCCCTCCGCGCTGGCAAGCAGCGTGAGGATGTGCACGGCGACGGCGAAACGGCTACTGGTGGACATGGCGATCAATGAAACTGTTACCAGTGTAGATACAGTTCGATGCACGGTCAACCCCGCTCGGGATCACCCTGGCCGGGCAGCAGCGAACCCGGCCAAGTGGGTGTTCCGCAATGCATTTGCGCTGGCGATCACCAGCCGGGGCGTGTTCGCCGCGTGAGCACCAAACGATCTATGCGCGCGGTCCGCAAAAACGCAATTCGCTGCCGTGCCGTGGTGTGCGAACGGTACCATCGTCGGCGCCGCTGCTTCTACAGTTGGAGCCATATGCCGTGGCTGTGCCACTGGCCCCGCGTTTCTCTTGGCATCCAAACACACAGGAGTGTTCTCATGGCCCTTCGGGATTTCAAAGTGCTGACCTTCGACGTCGTCGGGACGTTGATCGACTTCGAGGGTGGCATGCTCGCCTACCTGCGCCGCGCGGTGCCCGACAGCACGGTGACGGACGACGCGTTCCTCGCCGCCTACCGCGCCGCGCGCAAGCGGGGCCAGACCGAGTGGTATCCCGATGATCTCGTGCCGTGCTGGCACATCGTCGCGCAGCAGCTTGGCCTGCCCGATACCGATGCGCTGGCCCGCGGTTTTCGCGATTCAGTGGCGGACTGGCCAGCGTTTCCCGATTCTGTTGAAGCGCTGCAGCGCCTGCACAAGCACTTCAAGCTCGTGACGATGACCAACGCCCAGTCCTGGGCGCTCGCGCATTTCCAGAAGACGCTCGGCTCGCCGTTCGACATGCTGCTCGCCTGCGACGATGCGCTGTGCGAGAAGCCCGACGCGCGCTACTTTGCGTATGCGCGTGGCCGCTACGAGGGCGCCTGGGGCTTCAAGCAGGCCGACAACCTGCACGTGGCGCAGAGCCAGTACCACGACATCGGCATCTCCAAGCGCTTGGGCATCACCACCTGCTGGATCGAGCGACGCCACGGCATGAAGGACTCCGGCGGCACCATCGAATCCGAGCACACCGTGCCCGACTACCACTTCCACACGCTCGCGCAACTGGCCGACGCGGTCGAGGCCGGGCAGTGATCTGATGCACGATTGCCGCACCGGTGGTCGACATGCCACCGGTGCGCGCCGGCGACTCTCCCTTCCAATTCCATTGCGCGACACCTCATGGGTATCACCATCCTTCATCAGTCCGCCGCGCTTGACGGCTTTGAGCACCAGGGCACGCCCGCCCGCGCGCTGACCCAGCCACCGTGTGAGTTCAGCGGCATCGACATCGATCTCGCGGGTGCCGGCGAGAATCGCACCGGCCTGTGGGAATGCACACCGGGCCGCTTCGAGCGGCAACTCGCGAACGCCGAGGTCATGCATATCCTGGCGGGCGCCTGCACCTTCACGCCAACGGGCGGCACGCCGCAAGCCATCCGCGCTGGCGACACGCTGTTCTTCCCGGCCAACACGACCGGTGAATGGCACGTGACGCAGACGCTGCGCAAGGTGTTTGTAGTCCTGGCGGCCTGACCACCGCCGCCTGACCTGCTGACAGGTCAGGCGGTTGCCTGCAGGATCTGTGGAAGGGCAAAGCGCCCGATGGCATACGGCTCCAGCGGAATCGACGTATGCCCAGTGGCAATCAGCTCAGCCATGGTCTCGCCCACACCGGGGCTGATGGCAAAGCCCTCGCCGTTGAAGCCGAAGGCGTAGTGCAGGCCGGGCACCTTGGCGCTTGGGCCCATCACCGGTTGCCAATCGGCGGTATAGCCTTCGATGCCGCTCCACACGCGGATCAGCTGCACATGCTCGAAGGCCGGCACGAAGCGGCGCAGTTCGCGCAGCTGGCGCAGCACGTTGTCGGGTTTGACGTACGCACGGATCGTGTCGGTATGCGCCGGCCCCTTGAGCCCGCCGCCAAAGACGATGTTGCCGCGCGAGATCTGGCGGAAATACAGCCCCTCGTATTCGATGGGCGATGACAGTCCGATGGATGGGCCGATGGCATACGGCAGTGGCTCGGTTACGCCCATCTGCGGGCCGCGCGCCTCCAGCGGCACGGGCTCGCCAAACTGCTCGGCCATGCGGTTGGACCAGGCGCCGCAAGCCACCAGCAGTTGCGGCGCGCGAAAACGCCGGCCGTCGGCGGTATGGGCGATAAAACCGTTGGTGTCGCGCTCGACGTGCATCACCTCGGCATGCTCGACGATGTGCGCACCGGCGCGCCGTGCTGCACGCGCGAAGGCGGGGCCGGCCAGGCGCGGATTGGCGTGGCCGTCCTGCGGCGAATACGACCCCGCCACCACGCCAGGCGCGAAGATGCCCCAGCGCTGACGCAACTGCTCGGCATTGAACAGCTCCAGGTCCAGTCCGAGCGGCTTCACGTCGCGTGCATGCTGCTCCAGCACGGCGGCCTGCGCCTCGGTGTAGCACACGCGCAGATGGCCATAGGGGACGAACTCCAGATCCTCGCCCAACAAGGTCTTGACGCGGCCCCACACGTCGCGCGCGCGGTTGGCGAGCGGCATCTGGTGCAGTGCGCGGCCCTGGCGGCGCACGTTGCCGAAGTTGGTGCCGCTGGCCTGACGGCCCACCAGCTCGCGCTCCAGCAGCGTGACCGACAGGCCGTGCTGGCGCAGGAAGAAGGCGGTGGTGGTGCCCATCAGCCCGCCGCCGAGCACCAGCACGTCGGTGTCGTACGCGCTTGTGGTGGCTGTCGTTGCCGCGCTGCTCATGCCTGCACCTCGCGTGTATTCATCATCAGTGGCTTGACCGGCGCTTGCGAGCGCAGGCGGCCGACCTGTTCCACCGGCACGCCGCAGGCATGCGCCACGATCTCGGCAGCGGCATGCCCGCAGAAGCGTCCCTGGCAGCGGCCCATGCCGACCCGGCTGAAGGCCTTGGCGCGGTTGACTTCCTGGCTGTCGAGTTCGGTCACGCAGCGGCGCAGCTCGCCGGCGGTCACGGCTTCGCAGCGGCAGACCACCGCGGTATCGGGCAGCGCGGCGGCCTGCGCATGCGGCCACGGAAAGGCGCGCGCCAGCCCCTGGCGGAAGCGGTCCATCTGGCCGAGTGTCTTGCGCAGCGTCGCCGATTCCACGGCGTACTGCACGCGGCCGGTCTCGTGCCCCAGGTCAGACAGCGCGGCGAGTGCCGCGAGCCGCCCCGCGGCTTCCGCGCCATCAGCCCCGAGGATGCGCGCGCCGTCGCCAGCGAGATAGACGCCGGGCGTGCTGCTGCGGCCATCCTCGTCGATACGCGGAAGCCATTGCCGGCTCACCGGTTCGAAGGTGAAATCGCAGCGCGCGAGGTCGGCGAGTTGCGTCTCAGCGCGCAGATGCCAGCCCAGGCCGACGGCGTCGCAGTCGAAGCGCTGCTCACGGCCGCGGGCGTCGCGTATGGTCACGGCCTGCACACCGAAGGCGTCATCGCCATCGATGGACGACGGTGTCACGCCTTGCAGTAACGGCACGCCCGCCGCCTTGAGCGCACGAATCAGCCCGAGCCCGCGCAATGCCAGACGCGGGCGTGCCAGCAATCCGGCGATGGCACTCCACGACTTGCTGGCCGGCGCGGTGTCGAGCACTGCCGCCACGCGCGCGCCAGCCTGCACGTACTGCGATGCCACGAGGTAGAGCAAAGGCCCGCTTCCGAGGAAGACGATCCGCGAGCCGATGGCACAGGCCTGCGCCTTGAGCGCGATCTGCGCGGCGCCCAGGCTGTAGCAGCCGGCACGGTGCCAGCCGGGCACGGGCATGAGGCGGTCGGTGGCGCCAGAGCAGACCAGCAGCGCGTCGAAGGGCAGCGTCTGCGGCCGGCCGTCGCGCACCACGTGCAATGCGCCTTGGGTCAGGTTCCAGGCCAGGGTTTCGTGGCGGTAATCGATGTGCGCGCGCAGGGCGTCGAAATCGTGGTGCAGCGCCTGCGCCTTGTCGGCCTCGGTGCCGTAGAGCTTGGCGTAGGGGCGCTTGAAGCCCTCGGGCTGGCGGCGATAGATCTGGCCGCCATCACGCCGGCCCTCATCGATCACGATCGGGCGCAGGCCCGCTTGCACCAGGGCCTGGGCGGCGCGCACACCGGCCGGACCGGCGCCGACGACGACAACGCGCGGCGCAGTGGAGGGCGTGCTCATGCGGCAGCCTCCGGCGCGTGGCGCGCTAGCGTCTCCTGCAGGTCGAGCGTCACCGGCCAGTGGTGCGCGGGTGGCCGGGTCAGCAACTCCATGCCGGCCTCGGCAGGGGTGGAGCAGGCGCGCAGGCGCTCGCCGGCGGGCGTCCACACCCAGCAGTCCTGGCAGGCGCCCATCAGGCAGAAGCCCGCGCGCGGGCCGTCGCCAAACTCGCTGTCGCGCACGCGCCGGCCCTGCGTCAGCAATGCCACCAGCACCGTGTCGCCCGCCAGTGCGGTGGCGCTCTGGCCATCGATGCGCAGCGTGATGGCGGGGCGATCGGCTTCGGCCAATCGCACGAAGCGCGCGGGCGGGTGGTGGGCGTCGTCGGGCATGGGGCGCGGATCGGGCTAGCGTTGGTTGGGGAACAACCGTTCGATCGGGCAGTGCGTCTTGATGAACGGCGATTTGATGACGATGTAGCTGAAGTACTTGGCGATGCCGATGTTGCGCTCCAGCAGGCCCTCGATCACTTCCTGGTAGTGGTTGACGCCCCGCGTGATGAAGCGCAGCAGGTAGTCATAGCCGCCGCTCAGGAGGTGGCATTCGAGCACCTCATCCACCTCGCGGATGGCGGCCTCGAAGCGCACGAAGGTCTCGCGGTGGTGGTCCGACAGCGTGACCTCGGTAAAGACGGTGAGCGTGTCGCCCAGCTTTTCCAGCCGGATATGCGCACCGTAACCGGCGATATAGCCGGCTTGCTCCAGGCGCTTGACGCGGATCAGGCACGGGCTGGGCGACAGGCCCACGGCGTCGGCCAGGTCCACGTTGGTCATGCGCCCGTTCTTCTGCAGTTGGGCGAGGATGCGCAGGTCCAGACGGTCGATCTTGAGGGCTTCGGTCATGGCGAGGGCGAAGGCGTGGAAGATAGATCCGATTCTGCGGCAGCCAGCGTCTGTTGTGTGCGTTCGTGTGACGTCAGGCCAGCGCGGCGCGCACGGTGGGGAAGGCCAGTACGTCGTCCAGCGTTGTCTTCAGCCGCGCGAACAGTTGCGCGAATTCGTCCTCGGTGTACGTGAGCGCAGGGGCAAAACCCAGGATGTTGTCGCCGAACGCCCGGAACACGATGCCGTTGCGGTAGGCAGCCGAGGCAATCAGATCGGGTAGGCCGAGCGCCGCATCGAAGCCGCGCTTGGTGGCCTTGTCGCTCACCAGTTCCAGCGCACCCAGCAGGCCGCGGTGGCGCGAGTCGCCCACTAGCGGATGATCGAGCAGCCCGTCCAGCCCCGCGCCAAAACTGGCCGCGCCACGCTGGCCGTTGGCGAGGATGCCGCCTTCCTCATACAGGCGCAGCACTTCCAGTGCCACCGCCGCGCTGACCGGATGCGCCGAGTACGTCGCGCCATGGCCGATGGGTGCGCCAGCGGGCGCGCCGTCGGCAATGCCGGCGTAGATCGCATCGGAGATCAGCGTCGCGCCCATCGGCACGTAGCCCGCCGTGAGGCCCTTGGCGACGGTCATGATGTCGGGGTCGACGCCCTCGGCATCGCACGCGAACATCGGCCCGGTGCGGCCGAAGCCGGTGATGACCTCGTCCACCACGAACAGGATGCCCAGCTCGCGCGCCGCCTCGCGCATGGCCTTGAGCCAGCCCTTGGGCGGCACGATCACGCCGCCCGAGCCCTGGATCGGCTCGCAGAAGAACGCCGCCACGTTGTCCGCGCCCAGCTCGGCCACCTTGGCGTGCAGCGCCGCCACTGATGCGGCGATGATGGCCTGCGCATCGGTGGGGTCGGCCGCGCGGTACGGATTGGGCGAAGGAATGGTGTGCTGCGTCGGCAGCGGCAGGTCGAAGCCGCGATGGAACGCCGGCAGCGCCGTGAGGCCCGCGCCCGTGGACGAGCTGCCGTGGTAGCCACGTTCCAACGAGATGAAGTGCTTCTTCTCGGGTTTCCCGATCGAATTGAAGTACTGGACGATGAAGCGCACCGCCCCATCTACCGCCTCGGAGCCGCCCAGCGTCAGGTACACGTGGTTGAGCGAGCGCGGCGTGATCTGCACCAGTTTGTCGGCCAGGCGGATGGCCGGCTCGCTGCTGAAATGGAAGTAGCCCGTGGCGTAGGGCAGGCGGCGCATCTGCTCGGCGGCGGCCTGCACCACGCTCTCCTGGCCGTAGCCGACGTTCACGCACCACAGGCCCGCGAAGGCGTCGAGCAGTTCGTGGCCGTTGGCATCGGTCAGCCATGCACCCCGGCCCGAGGCGAGCACGGTCGGGCCACGCTGCTCGTGGGTGCGCCACGGCGCCACCGGGTGGATCAGGTGCGCACGGTCGATGGCATCAAGCGAGGCGAGCTGGGGCAGATCGGTGAGCTGGGTCATGGCGAGGTCCGTTCGTGCGGGAGCGCAATGGGCGCTCAATAGGCAATCGATGGGCTCAAGCGTAGGACGAGCGTGCCAAGGCTTGGTGCTGCTTTGCGGGGGTGGAACGCAGTGGGCTGCTGTTGTTCGGGCTGTCGCAGCAGATCGTGCGGCGAGCGGTTTCAGTAGCCGCGCGTGCGGTCCACCAGCCCGACCATCGGCTCGCCTGCGGCAAAGCGGCGGAGGTTGTCGATCACCACGGCGGCGGCGCTCAGCGGTTGCGTCATGCTGGCGATGTGCGGTGTGAGCTGGATGCGTGGATGGCGCCAGAAGGCGTGCCCAAGCGGAAGCGGTTCCGGGTCGGTCACGTCGAGCATGGCATCGGCGAGCTGGCCGGATTCCAGGGCAGCCAGCAGATCGTCACTCACAAGCTGCGGGCCCCGGCCCACATGCACCAGTGCCGCACCGCGCGGCAATTGCGCGAACAGCGCCGCGTTGAGCACGCCGCGCGTGGCGTCGGTCAGCGGCAGCAGGCAGACGAGGATGTCGGTGCGCGCGAGGAAGGCGCCCAGCTCGTCCTGGCCCGCGAAGCAGCGCACGCCATCGATGGTGTGCTGCGAACGGCTCCAGCCGGCGCAATCGAAGCCGAAATCCTGCAACTGCGCGAGCACGGCCTGCCCCAGCGAGCCGAGCCCGAGCACGCCAACACGACGCTCATTAGCCGGGCGCACCGGCAGCGGGCGCCACTCGCCGGCCTGCTGCTGGCGCCGGTAGGCCGGGATGTCACGGTGCAGGCTTAGCACGGCCTGCGTGACGTACTCGACCATGCCGCGCACGATGCCGGACTCGACCATGCGCACGACGGGCAGGGCGGCGGGTAGCGCCGCAAAGTTGAACTGGTCCACCCCCGCGCCCGAAGAGAACAACACCTCCAGATGCGGGAACTGCGTGGCGATGTCGGCGGGCGGCTCCCATGCCGCCAGAAAGCGCACCCGCTGCGGATCACCGATGTCGGGCCAGATGCGGAAGTCGATGTCGGGGGCGTGCTGGCGGAAGACCTCGGCCCATTGCCGGCCGCGCACGGGGTCGGACTTGTAGAGGAAGGTGGTGGTCACGGTTGGGGCGGCTAGATCGGGCGATGGGTGCGGTGGCTGGGGTTCAGCCCATCGCCTGAGTCACGATGGCGAACAGCGCAGGCGCATCCGCCGGCGTGCTCAGCGGCGCCCCGCGCACCATGGTGGTGGGCGCGTCCACGCGCAGCAGGCCGATGCTCTCCAGCCATTCGGCCAGGCCGCTGTCGAAATCGATATCGATGCGCGTGAAGTGCCCAGCGTTGACGCCGGCCAGATGGGCGATCAGCGCCTTGGCGCCCTGAACGTCGGGGGCGACCACCGGGCCGATGGCGTGGCCGCGTCCGAAGCGGCGCAGCATGGCGAAGCCGCGCGGCTCGCCGTCGTCGTCCAGCACGACGCAGGAATCGGCGTTGGCCAGCAGGTCTTCGAGCAATGCGTCGCGCGGCATGCCGCGTGCCTCGGCGTCGAGCTTGGCGAGCGCATCGGCCTCGTTGAGCCCGGCCGGGCGCAGGCGCCAGCCGGGGGGCAGGGCGATCAGCGGCGTGGGCTGGGCGATGCCCTGGTGCTGGCGCACCTCGCCGGTGCGCACGAAGCCCAGTCGCTCGTACAGGCCGCGCCCTTCGGCGGTGGCATGCAGCAGCACTGTGCTGTCGTCCAGGCCTTCGAGCAGCGCGCTCATCATGCGATGGCCGATGCGCCGGCCCTGGCACGCCGGCGTGACGATCACCAGGCCGATGGTGGCGTGGTGCGCGCCCCAGCGCCAGCGCTGCGCCGTGGCGATGATCTGGCCGTCGCGCTCGGCGACGATGCCCTCATCGGCGTGCGCAAACATCTGCGCCCAGTCGGCCGGGCGATGCGGCCAGCGTTGCTCTTCCGACAGGGCATGCGCCGCGGCCAGGTCATCGGCGGTCATCGGGCGCAGCACCACGCCGTCGTCGGCAAGGGTGTCTTGATCAGGCGCAGCTGAGGCAGGCATGGGCGATGTCCTTCTTACGAAAGCGAGAGCGAGTACCGGCAATTATCTTGGACGACATCGCCCGGCGCGGCCAGAACGAATTCGGGTTTGCCCGCAATTTGCAAGCATCGTCTGCCGAGGGTGTCGGTTTCGCAATTCGATGCGGTGGCGCTCGCGGTTACGAACACAAATGCCGAGCCTTCCTGCCTAGCATCAATGACCTTATTTCGATACGGGTGCCGGCCTGCGGCACCCCGCCAACTTGTGCCGACGCTCGTGCCAGTTTTCGACCCTCAGACCATCCGCGTGCCCTCGGGCCACTTCATCGGCGGGCAGCTTGTGCCTGATGCCGGTCGCATCGCCGTGCGGCGCCCTTCCGACAACGAGGTGCATGCCGAGTTGCCGCTGGCCGATGCCGCCATGGTGGACGCCGCCGTGCAGAACGCGTGGCAGGCCTGGCGCACCAGCGATTGGGCGCGCCGCGCCCCGCGCGAGCGGGCCCGCGTGCTTCGCCGCTGGGCCGAGCTGATCGAAGCCGACATCCCGCACCTGGCGCCGCTCGAAGCCGTGTGCTCCACGCGCCCGGTGCACGATGCGGCTGCGTGGGACGTGCCGTTCACCGCCGAGGGGTTGCGCTTCTTTGCCGAATATGCCGACAAGCTCGGCGGCGACGTGGCCGCCACGCGGCACGATCACCTGGGCATGGTGGTGGCCGAGCCGTATGGTGTGGTGGGCGCCATCACGCCGTGGAATTTCCCGCTGGTGATGGTGTCGTGGAAGGTGGGCGCGGCGCTGGCCGCCGGCAACGCGGTGGTGCTCAAGCCGTCCGAGATGACACCGTATTCCGCCATCCGCCTGGCCGAGCTGGCCGTCGAGGCCGGCGTGCCGGCGGGGTTGTTCAACGTGGTGCAAGGCGACGGCCGCACCACGGGCGATGCGCTCACGCGGCATCCGCGCATCGCCAAGATGACCTTTACCGGATCGACCCGCACAGGCGCCGCCATCATGGCGACGTGCGCATCGCACGGCCCCAAGCCAGTCACGCTGGAGCTGGGCGGCAAGAGCCCGCAGCTCGTGTTCGATGACGTGCCGGACATCGACCGGCTGGCCGGAATCATCGCCGGTGCCATCACCGGCAACGCGGGGCAGGTGTGCGTGGCAGGCTCGCGGCTGATCGTGCAGCGGGGCATTGCCCAGGCATTGATCGAGCGTATCGGAGTGCGCTTTGCCGCCCTGCGGCCGGGTGCAACCTGGGACAACACCGCCACGCTGCCGCCCATCATCTCGAACGCGCAGGCAGCCCGCATCCTCGACATTGTGGAGCGTGCGCGCGATGCCGGCGCTGAGGTGCGCTGTGGCGGCGGCCTGTTTGGAGACGGCCCGGGCGGCGCGTACTTCCAACCCACGCTGCTCGATGGCGTGCATGCGGACAACCCTGCAGTGCAGGAAGAAATCTTCGGCCCCGTGCTGACCGTGCAGACCTTCGACGATGAGGAAGAGGGCCTGGCGCTGGCCGCGCACGAACACTACGGCCTGGCGGCTGGCGTGCACACCGCCGACATCGGACGCGCGCTGCGCGCCATGCGCGGCATTGCCGCCGGCACGGTGTGGATCAACCGCTATGGGCGCAGCGCAGACTTTGTTATCCCCACCGGCGGCTACCACCAATCGGGCATCGGCAAGGACCTCGGGCGGCAGGCCGTGGAGGCCAACCTGCGCTTCAAAAGTGTGCTGATCGATTTTGCTGCGGCGCATTAGCGGTGCAGCCGTGGCGCGTTGGGCACGCCAGCGGTGCAGACCGCATGGCATGCCGCAGGCCCCATTGCAAACAGCAGCTTTCTGACGTAGGGCCCTGCATTTCCCTACAACCGCTGCGAGCCTGCGTGCTTCAATGATTTCGTCATAACCCTGTTGCCGAGACCGCATAAGCGCGTCGCACTTCAAGGACCCGAGGACCCGAGACCATGACCTTCCGCCCCAAGTACGTCACCTTCGATTGCTACGGCACGCTCACGCGCTTCCGCATGGGCGAGTTGACGCGCGAGCTGTTTGCCGACCGCATCCCGGCCGAGCAGATGGAGCAGTTCATCGCCGACTTTACCGCCTACCGTTTCGACGAGGTGTTGGGCGACTGGCAGCCCTACGAGGTCGTGCTCAAGAACGCCGTTCGCCGCCTGTGCAAGAAGTGGAAGATCCAGTACTTCGACGCCGACGGCCAGACCTACTACGACGCGGTGCCCACCTGGGACCCGCATGCCGACGTGCCAGAGGGATTGGCCAAGGTGGCCAAGGAGATCCCGCTGGTGATCCTGTCGAACGCCGCCGACGACCAGATCCAGAAGAACGTGGCGATGCTCGGTGCGCCGTTCCACCGCGTGTACACCGCCCAGCAGGCCCAGGCCTACAAGCCGCGCCTGAAGGCCTTCGAATACATGCTCGACTCGCTGGGCTGCAACCCGGAAGACGTGCTGCACGTGTCGTCGAGCCTGCGCTACGACCTGATGTCGGCGGACGACATCGGCATCGTCAACAAGGTGTTCGTCAACCGAGGCCACGGCCCGGGCAACCCGGCGTACCGCTATACCGAGATCCAGGACATCGGCGGGTTGCCGGGTGTCGTCGGTCTCTGAACGGCATGCACTACGATCCCGCCCCCACTGCCACAATGAAGCTCGACTCCTACTGGACCGATTCGGTGCCGGCGCTGGCGCTGGAAGCGCACGATCTGCCGGCGCAGGTGGATGTGGCGATCGTCGGTGGCGGCTTTACCGGGCTATCGGCTGCCCTGGCGCTGGCGCGGCGCGGCGCTAGCGTGGTGGTGCTGGAGGCGGGTGACACCGTGGCGCCCGAGGCGTCGGGGCGCAATGGCGGCCACGTGAACAACGGCCTGGCCGTCGACTATGCCGACTTGGCTGCCAAGGTGGGCGTGGAGCGCGCCCGCGCCTGGTATCACGCCTATGACGCCGCCGTCGATACGGTGGAGCGCATCGTGCGCGAAGAAGGTATCGCCTGTGACTTCCAACGCAACGGCAAGCTCAAGCTCGCCACCAAGCCGCATCAGATGGATGCGCTACGCCGCAGCGCCGATCGCCTGATTGCCGACGGCGTGGACACCGACGTGGAGATTCTCGACGCCTCCCGCGTGCGCGCCGAGGTGCAGAGCGAGCGCTTCCACGGCGGCCTGCTGTACAAGCGCAGCGGCCAGATGCACATGGGCCGCTTTGCGCAGGGCTTGGCGCTGGCTGCGCAGCGCCAGGGCGCGCAGATCCACACGCGCACCTGCGTGCAGCGCATCGAGCGCGTGCAGGGTCAAGTGCACCGCCTGCACACGGCGCGCGGCACGGTGCAGGCCAAGCAGGTGCTGCTCGCGACGGGCGCTTCACGGCACGGCGGCTATGGCACCTTCGGCTGGCTGCGCCGGCGCATCGTGCCCATCGGCAGCTTTATCGTGACTACGGAGCCGCTCGGTGCGGAACGTGCTCACGCGCTGCTGGCCGCACGCCGCACGTACGTGACGGTGGCCAATATTCACCACTACTTCCGCCTCACTCCGGACCACCGGCTGGTATTCGGCGGCCGGGCGCGCTTTGCGGTCTCCAGCCCGCAGCAGGATGCCGCCAGCGGCGAGATCCTGCGCGCCGGCCTGGCCGAGACCTTCCCGCAGCTCGGTCAGGTCCGCCTCGACTATTGCTGGGGCGGCCTGGTCGACATGACGCAGGACCGGCTGCCCCACGCCGGCGAGCACGACGGCTTGTTCTATTCGATGGGCTACAGCGGCCATGGCACGCAAATGTCTGTGCATATGGGCGAGCGCATGGCTGCCGTGATGGCCGGCGACGCTGCCGCCAACCCGTGGCGTGATCGCGCATGGAGCGCCATTCCCGGCCACTTCGGCCCGCCGTGGTTCCTGCCGGCGGTGGGCATGTACTACCAGCTCAAGGACCGGTTCAGTTGAGCCTCCTGGCCAATTTTCTTCCTATCGCAACGCAGTCTTCGCTGTTTTCTTTTCAGATCCATCAGGAGCCCCACCATGAGCGACAGCCGTAAAGAGTTCGAGACCCTTGTTGGCCCAAGCGAAAGCCTGCGTGTGATGGAGTCGCTCAAGCGCGGTGCCTCGCGGCGCGACGTGCTGAAGATGCTGATGGCGGGCGGTATGCAGGCCGCGCTGGCCGGCAGCCTGGCGGGTACCGCCGTGAGTGCCTACGCGCAGACGCCACGCCGTGGCGGGCGCATCCGCGTGGCTGCCGCCACCGCCGCTGCCACCGACACGCTGGACCCCGCCAAGCAGTCGAACCAGAACGATTACGTCCGCTGCAACATGGTCTACAACGGCCTGTTCGTGCTCGACGGCAGTCTCACGCCGCGCCCCGCGCTGGCCGAGTCGTACCACACCGCCGATGCCAAGACCTGGGTTTTCACGCTGCGCAAGGGCGTGACCTTCCACGACGGCAAGGCCCTGGCCCCGGCCGACGTGGTGTACTCCGTCATGCGTCATAAGGACCCGGCCACCGCCTCCAAGGCCAAGGTGCTGGCCGACCAGATCGAGAGCATCAAGGCCACCGGCCCGAACGAAGTCACGGTGGTGCTAACCGCCCCCAACGCCGACCTGCCGGTGATCCTGGGCACGTTCCATTTCCACATCGTCAAGGACGGCACGACCGACTTCAGCGCCGGCATCGGCACTGGGCCTTACAAGATCAAGGAGTTCAAGCCCGGCGTGCGCACGCTGGTGGTGCGCAACGATGCGTACTGGAAGCCTGGCAAGCCCTACCTCGACGAGATCGAGTTCGTCGGCATCGGCGACGATAGCGCGCGCGTCAACGCACTGCTCTCGGGCGGGATGGACCTGGTGGCTTCGGTCAACCCGCGCGCAGTGGCACGCGTGAAGAGCACGCCCGGATACTCCATCTTCACCACGCAATCGGGCCAGTACTCTGACCTCATCATGCGTAAGGATATGGGCCCCGGTGCCAGCCCGGACTTCGCCCTGGCGATGAAGTACCTGTTCGACCGCGAGCAGATGAAGAAGACCATCGCGCTGGACTACGCAGTGCTCGCCAACGACCAGCCGATCGACCCGACCAACCGCTTCTACTTCAAAGACCTGCCGCAACGCCCATTCGATATCGAGAAGGCGAAGTTCCACCTGCAGAAGTCCGGCGTGAGCGGCAAGATTCCGGTGGTGGCATCGCCGGCCGCCCAATATTCGGTGGAAATTGCGCTGGTGCTGCAGCAGACCGCGCAGCGCATCGGGCTGGACCTCGATATCAAACGCATGCCGGCCGACGGCTACTGGTCCAACCACTGGCTCAGCAGCCCGGTGGGCTTCGGCAACGTCAACCCGCGCCCCAGCGCCGACACCATCCTCACGCAGTTCTTCAAATCCGATGCGGCGTGGAACGAGTCGCGCTGGAAGAATCCGAAGTTCGACCAACTGCTGATGTCGGCCCGCGCCGAGACGGACGTGGCCAAGCGCAAGCAGATGTATGCCGATATGCAGACCCTGATCCACGACGAGGCGGGCATCGGCATTCCGCTGTTCCTGGCCAGCATCGACGGGCATACGTCCAAGCTCAAGGGGCTCTCGCCGATTCCGCTGGGCGGCCTGATGGGCTATTCGTTTGCCGAGAACGTCTGGCTCGAGGCCTGACGGTGCTGCAGCCGGCATTGCATTGAAGGGGCTTTCAATGAATCGCGTCATTCTCAAGCTGCTGGCCCGGCGCGTGCTGCTGGCGCTGCTGTCATTGCTGGCGGTGTCGGTGATCGTCTTCTCGATCACCGCCGTGCTGCCGGGCGACGCCGCGCAGGAGCAACTGGGCCAGGACGCCACGCCCGAGGCGCTCGCCGCGTTGCGCGCGCAGATGGGCCTCGATGTGCCGGCGCCGCTGCGCTACCTGCACTGGCTGGGCGGCATCGCGCACGGTGATCTGGGCCAGTCGACCACCACGCAGATGCCGGTGGCGGAGCTGGTGGCGAGCCGCCTGCCCAACTCGCTGCTGCTGGCGGCGGTGACCGCGCTGTTCTCGGTGCCGATCGCCCTGAGCCTGGGCATTGCCTCGGCGGTGTGGCGCGGCTCGTGGTTCGATCGCGTGGCCTCCACGGCTGCAGTGGCCGTGGTGTCGGTGCCGGAGTTTCTGGTGGCCACGCTGGCGGTGCTGGTGTTTGCGGTCAAGCTGCACTGGCTGCCCGCGCTTTCGTACGTGAACGACATCGCATCGCTCGGGCAGATGCTGCAGGCCTTTGCCATGCCGGTGCTGAGCCTGTGCTGCGTGATCGTGGCGCAGATGATGCGCATGAGCCGCGCGGCGGTCATCGATCAGCTGGAGGCGCCCTACATCGAGATGGTGCGCTTGAAGGGGGCATCGCCCATGCGCGTGGTGCTGGCGCATGCGCTGCCCAACGCGGTGGGGCCGATCGCCAATGCGGTGGCGCTGTCGCTGTCGTACCTGCTGGGCGGTGTGATCATCATCGAGACCATCTTCAATTACCCCGGCATTGCCAAGCTGATGGTCGATGGCGTGTCACAGCGCGACATGCCGCTGGTGCAGGCCTGCGCCATGATCTTCTGCGCAGGCTACCTGCTGCTGGTGACCACGGCCGACGTGTTGGGCATCGTCGCCAACCCCCGCCTGCGTTACCGCTGATCCCATGAACGAGAGCCTGACGATGGAATCCACGCCTTCTTCCCCTCCGCTACCAGCCGCGACACCGGTGTCGCGCCACCGGATACGGCGCGTGCTGAGCGGCTTTGGCGCAATGGGCCTGATCAGCCTCGCGGTGCTGCTGTTCTGGCTGTTGGCGGCGGTGGTCGGTCCTGCACTGTTGCCGGCCCACCTGATCACCAGCGGCGACGGCAACGGCGATGTGTTCGGGCCCATGAGCGCCGCCCACTGGTTTGGCACCGACTACCTCGGGCGCGACATGTTCGTGCGCGTGGTGGAAGGCGCGCGCTATACGGTGGGCGTGGCGCTGGTGGCCACCTTGCTGGCCAGCGGCATGGGCACGGTGCTGGCGCTGTTCGCAGCGGCCATGGGCGGGCTCGTCGATGCCGCATTGAGCCGCGTGCTCGATACGCTCACCGCCATCCCCAGCAAAATGTTCGCGCTGATCATGGTGGCGGGTTTCGGCTCGTCGGTGACGATGCTGGTGCTGACGGCGGCCATCATCTACGTGCCGGGCGCCTACCGCATCGCGCGCTCGCTGGCGGTCAACATCAACGCGCTGGATTACGTGACCGTGGCGCGCACGCGCGGCGAGGGCACGTGGTACATCATGCTGCGCGAGATCCTGCCCAACATCCTCGGCCCGATGCTGGCCGACCTGGGCCTGCGCTTTGTCTACGTCGTGCTGCTGCTGGCCAGCCTGAGCTTCCTGGGCCTGGGCATCCAGCCGCCCTCGGCCGATTGGGGATCACTGGTGCGCGAGAACATCGGCGCGCTGCCCGATGCAGGTGCGTCGGTCATCGTGCCGGCGCTGGCCATCGCGAGCCTGACCATCGCGGTCAACCTCGTCATCGACAACCTGCCGGGCCGCGCGGCCCGCGAACGCGGAGGGCGTTGATCATGGGCGCATCCGTTGTTGTCGAAGGCCTGCACATCACCGCAGGCGAGCAGACCCTGGTGGACCACCTGAGCTTCGCCATCCAGCCCGGCGAGGTGCTGGCGTTGATTGGCGAATCGGGCTCCGGCAAGACCACCACCGCGCTGGCGCTGATGGGCTACGCGCGCCATGGTTGCAGCATCGCCGGGGGCAGTGTGCGGATCGGCAAAGGAGCGGGCGCGATCGATGTCCTGCACCTGCCGCCCGCCGAGCAGCGCGCCCTGCGCGGGCGCACCGTGGCCTATATCGCGCAGAGCGCGGCGGCCTCGTTCAATCCGTCGCGCACCATCCTGGACCAAGTGGTCGAGCCCACCCGCATCCACAGCACGATGACGCGCGCCGAGGCCGAGGCCAAGGCGGTGCAGTTGTTCCGCGAGCTCGCGCTGCCCAATCCGGAGACCATTGGCGAGCGCTACCCGCACCAGGTGTCGGGCGGGCAGTTGCAACGGCTGATGGCTGCGATGGCGCTCATCACCGATCCGGACCTCGTGATCCTGGATGAGCCCACCACGGCGCTGGACGTGACCACGCAGATCGAGGTGCTGCGCGCCTTCCGCCGCGTGGTGCGCGAGCGCCGCGCCACCGCCGTGTATGTGAGCCACGACCTGGCCGTGGTGGCGCAGATGGCCGACCATATCCTGGTGCTGCGCGGCGGCCAGATGCAGGAGCTGAACCCGACAGCGCATATCCTGGCCACGCCCGACCACGATTACACCAAGAGCCTGCTGGCCGCAGCCCGACCCGCACCGCGCCCGGCGGAGCGCTGCATGGGCGAGGGCGAGTTGCTGCTCGACGTGCACGAGCTGGGCGCGGGCTATGGGCCGGTGGATGCCCAGGGCCAACCGGCCATGCGCATTCTCGACGACATCAACTTCAAGCTCTATCGGGGGCAGGCCATCGGCGTGATCGGTGAGTCGGGCTCAGGCAAGACCACCCTGGCGCGCGCCATCGCGGGCCTGATCGCGCCGTGTCACGGCAACATGACCTTCGCCGGCCGGGAGCTGAAGCCGATGCTCGCCAACCGCACGAAAGAGGAGCTGCGCCGTATCCAGATCGTGTTCCAGATGGCCGACACGGCGCTCAACCCATCGCACACCATCGAGCGCATCCTGGCGCGGCCGCTCCAGTTCTACAAGGGCTTAAAGGGCGAAGCGCTGCAGCGGCGCATCCGCGAGCTGCTCGATCTGGTCCGGCTGCCGCACAGCGTGGCGCAGCGCCTGCCCGGCGGGCTGTCGGGCGGGCAGAAGCAGCGCGTGAACCTGGCCCGCGCCCTGGCCGCCGAGCCCGACCTGATCCTCTGCGACGAGGTGACTTCCGCGCTCGATACCGTGGTGGGCGCGGCCGTGCTCAACCTTATGGCCGACCTGCGGCGCGATCTGGGCGTGTCCTACCTCTTCATCAGCCACGACCTGCACACCGTGCGCGCGGTGTGCGACGAGATCGTGGTGATGCAGCACGGCCGCAAGCTCACGCAGGTGGCGCGTGCCGACTTTGATCGCGGCCCGCATCATCCGTACTACGAACAGCTCGCCGCCTCGGTGCCTGAACTGCGCCAGGGCTGGCTTGAAGAGCGGGACCACGCGATACCCCATCCTGCGGCCCTCTCCGCCTGAATGCACAAGATGAACCAGACAAGGAACGACATGATCCCCGCTTTCCGCATCGCGATCATTGCCGGAGACGGCATCGGCAAGGAAGTCATGCCCGAAGGCCTGCGCGTGATCCAGGCCGCGGCCGAGCGCTTCGGCTTCGAGCTGGAGTGCCACCACATCGAATGGGCGAGCTGCGACTACTACCTCCAGCACGGCAAGATGATGCCGGACGACTGGAAGGCCCAGCTCAAGGGCATGGATGCGATCTTCTTCGGCGCGGTGGGCTGGCCCGCCACGGTGCCCGACCATATCTCGCTGTGGGGCTCGCTGCTCAAGTTCCGCCGCGAGTTCGACCAGTACATCAATCTGCGCCCGGTGCGCCTGTTTGAAGGCGTGCCGTGCCCGCTGGCCAACCGCAAGCCCGGCGACATCGACTACTACGTCGTGCGCGAGAACACCGAAGGCGAGTACACGTCGCTGGGCGGCATCATGTACGAAGGCACCGACCGCGAGGTGGTGATCCAGGAATCCGTCTATTCGCGCAAGGGCGCCGAGCGCCTGCTCAAGTTCGCCTTCGACCTCGCGCAGAGCCGCGCGCGCAAGCACGTGACGCTGGCCACCAAGAGCAACGGCATTGCCATCAGCATGCCCTGGTGGGACGCGCGCGCCGACGAGGTGGCGCAGGGCTACCCGGAGGTCACGCTCGACAAGCAACACATCGACATCCTGACCGCGCGCTTCGTGCTGCAGCCGGGCCGCTTTGACGTGGTGGCCGCCACCAACCTGTTCGGCGACATCCTCTCCGACCTGGGCCCCGCCACCACCGGCACCATCGGACTCGCACCCTCGGCCAACCTGAACCCGGACCGCAGCTTCCCGTCGCTGTTCGAGCCGGTGCACGGCTCGGCGCCGGACATCTATGGCAAGAACATCGCCAACCCGATCGCCATGATCTGGTCGGGAGCGCTGATGCTGGACTTCCTCACGCAGGGGCAGGGCGCGGGCCGTGCGGCGCACGATGCCATCGTCGCGGCCATCGAGGCAGTACTCAAGGAAGGGCCGCGCACACCCGACCTGGGTGGCTCGGCCAACACCACGCAGGTGGGTGAGGCGATTGCCGCGCTGGTCGCTGCCGCTTGATCCCTGAACTGCTGCTTTTATTCGCCAAGCCATGCCTCTTACGCTCACCCGCCCCGACCTGATCCGCAGTGCCAACTACATTGCCGGCGAATGGCTTGCCACTGCCGGCCCGCTGCTCGACGTGACCGACCCGGCCACCGGCTACCTCATCACCCGCGTGCCCGACTCGGGGGCCGCCGAGGCACGCGCCGCGCTCGACGCAGCCCACGCTGCCTTCCCCGCGTGGCGCAAGGTGCCGGCCAAGCAGCGTGCGCAGATCATCAAGCGCTGGAACGACCTGGTGCTGGCCCATCAGGATGACCTGGGCACGCTGATCTCGCTGGAGCAGGGCAAGCCCCTGGCTGAAGGCAAGGGCGAGGTGGCCTACGCCGCCAGCTACATCGAATGGTTTGGCGAAGAGGCCACGCGCATGAACGGCGAGACCATTCCCGCGCCCGTGCCGGGCCGGCGCATGTTCGCGCTCAAGGAGCCGGTGGGTGTGGTGGCCGCCATCACGCCGTGGAACTTCCCGGCCGCGATGATCGCGCGCAAGATCGCCCCGGCGCTGGCGGCAGGCTGCACCGTGGTCTGCAAGCCGGCCGAAGACACACCGTTGACATCGCTGGCGCTGGTGCGGCTGGCACAGGAGGCGGGCGTGCCGCCCGGTGTGCTCAACATCGTCACCGCCTCGCGTGAGCGCACGCCCGAAGTGGTGGATGTGTGGCTGGACGATGCACGGGTGCGCAAGATCACGTTCACGGGGTCCACGCCCGTGGGCAAGCACCTGGCACGCCGCAGCGCCGACACGCTCAAGAAGCTGTCGCTGGAGTTGGGCGGCAATGCGCCCTTCATCGTGTTTGAAGATGCCGACATCGATGCTGCCGTCGACGGCTTCATGGCCGCCAAGTTCCGCAACGGCGGGCAGACCTGCGTGTGCCCCAACCGCGTGTTCGTGCACACCGCTGTGCACGATGCGTTTGCGACCAAGCTCGCCGCGCGCGTTGCTGCGCTCCAGGTCGGCCCGGCCAGTGATCCGGCCTCGCAGATCGGCCCGATGATCAACGCGCGCGCCGTCGAGAAGATCGAGCGGCATGTGCAGGACGCCGTTGCCAAGGGCGCGCGCGTGCTGACCGGTGGCGAACGCCTGACGCAACTGGGCCGGAACTACTACGCACCCACCGTGCTGACCGGCGCCGATGCCACCATGTCCTGCGCCTGCGAAGAGACCTTCGGCCCCGTGGCGCCGCTCACGCGTTTCACTACGGAAGACGAGGTGATTGCGGCGGCCAACGACACACCCTTCGGGCTGGCTGCCTATTTTTACAGCCGAGACGTGCGCCGCATCTGGCGCGTGGCCGAAGCACTCGAGAGCGGGATCGTCGGCGTCAACGAAGGCGCGTTGGCTTCGGAGGCGGCGCCGTTTGGCGGCGTGAAGGAATCCGGCTACGGCCGAGAGGGCTCCACGCATGGCCTGGATGACTACCTCCACACCAAGTACGTTTGCCAGGGGCAGCTCGACTGACTGGCAAAAATAAAAAAACGGCGGACAGTGTCCGCCGCTCTCAAACCGGGTAGCGGGCCGCATCACAACAAGCGGCCCGTTGGCTTTGCGCTTACCGCTTCAAGTCGCTCAGATGCTTCATGATCCCCTGGTACTTGAAGCTGTGGATCGGGCGATCCAGCGCCTGCGCCTGTTGCAGCGCCTGCGGACGCAGCGTACCGGCCGGCGCAACCGCCTGCGCCTGCAGCGTCTTCAGCGCCGGCTGGAAGTGCTGGATGGCGACGATCTGGTTGTACTGGTCCTGGCTGATCAGGCTCGCGTTATACAGCTGCGTCGCATCCCCGGCGATGTTGGTGGTGGCCGCCTTGTTGTTGATCGAACCGGCCTGCGCCAGCAGCGCGCTCCACAGCGTGGGGCTGTAGTTGGTCACGTAGTAGTCCAGCCCGGTCGGGTTGGCCAGCACCGCCGAGCACGTCGGCAGCGTGACCTGCGCGGTCTGCTGGTCGAGCACGATGGTCTGCGTCTGCGCCAGGTTGTCGCCGTAGGCCAGGGTCAGCGGAATATTCCACTGATAGCCGGAGTAGATGTTCTTGTTCGGCATGGCGCGCTGCGTGATGGTCAGCACGTTCTGGTTGGTGGCGGGGTTGCATTGCGCGTCGATGGTGACCAGCGGCACGCCGGTCTGGCGCACGAAGCTGTCGCCCACCTTGCCCACCGGCTTGCCGCTGGCGGCTTCCAGCTCCGCCCACAGGCGCGGCGGCGTGCCGTTGCCGAACTTGTACTTGGTCAGGTACGACTGCAGCCCGCGGCGCATGGCGTCCTTGCCGACGTAGTTCTCCAGCATCTGCAGCACGTGGCCGCCCTTGTTGTAGGCAAAGCGGTCGAGGAAGTCCATCGAGCCGGCGTCGCTCAGGTTGTGCTGCACCGGCACCGAGGTCGGCTGCAGGTCCAGCGTGTAGATGCGCTGCTTGACCGCCGCATAGCCATCCCACGTATTGCCCGGGAACTCGGGGTGCAGCGTGATCTTGGTGACGTTCTCGAACCAGTTGGCGAAGGATTCGTTCAGCCAGATGTCATCCCACCAGTCGAGCGTGACGAGGTCGCCAAACCATTGGTGTGCGAGTTCATGCGACACCACCACGAAGGAGCGTGCCTTGCCCATCGAGTGGACGGTGGTCGGCGCGCCATCGGGCGGCACCAGCACCTGGTCGGCAAACTCGAAGATCGCGCCCCAGTTCTCCATGCCGCCAAAGCCGGCATTCTTGTTGTTGTAGCTGTCGTTGGCGACGATGGTGTCCATCTTGTCGAACGGCAGCGGGATCCCGAAGTAGTTGTAGTAGTGGTTCAGCGCTTCCTTGGTGTACTGCATGCCGGCCACCGCCGAGTGCGCCTCGCCAGGCGGCACCCACCAGCGCAGGCGCATGCTGCTGCCGTCCAGCGGGTTGGTGAACTGGTCTTCCAGGATGTCGAACTTACCGCCGCCGAAGAACATCAGGTACGACGGCATCGACGGGGTCTTGGCAAAGGTCACGCGCTGGAAGCCGTCGGGTAGCTTGGTGGTGCTGGTTTGCTTGCCGTTGGCAACGGTCTTCCATTCGCCCGGCACTTCGGCGGTCAGCTCGAAGGTGTTGCGGAAGGCGGGTTCATCCCAGCCGGGGAACCACTGGCGGGCGAGGTTGGATTCGCCTTGGGTGACGATGGCATCGGAGCTTTCACCCGTCGCGGCCTGCAGGCCGAGCTTGAAGATGCCCTCGGCCTTGGTGAAGTTGATCGTGCCGGTCCACTCCATGTGCAGCACGTAGTTGCCGGGCTTGATGTTGCTATTCGGGTCGCGCAGTTCGTACAAGTCGCCTTGCGACTGCGGGATCGGCACCAGCACCTGCGTGGTGTTGTTGGCCGACGAGGTGAGGGTGACGCGGGTCGGGTCGAACTTGATGTTGTGCGCGGCCAGCGTGATCTCGCCGGTCTGCTTGGTCACCTTGATTTCCACGTCGGCGCGGCCGGAGAAGCTGTTGAGATCGGCGCCCGGGCGGAACCACAGCTTGTAGTTGATCGGCTTGATGTAATCAGGCAACTCGACCGGCGGCACCGAGGCATCGACCGCCGGCGCCTGCGCGTTGTTGTTGCCGACGTTGGCCTGCTGCTGCGATCCGTCTGCGCCCAGCTTGCTGCCGGCGGGGCTGAGTGTGTCGTCACCGCCGCCGCCGCATGCGGCCAGCATCATCACGGCGGCTGCTTGTGCCGCCAGCGCCAGCCGGAATGTGTGCCGCTTGCCAACGGTTGCGCCTTGGGTGGTCGTCGTCCGACGGGGAAGAATCGAATCCCGCATTGCATCTCTCCTCAGGTGGAAGCGAATCGGCGACCCCGGCTCGAAGATGGGGGGCGGGCCGCCGAATCGGGACAGGAAATCACCCGTGATTGCGCGGTTTAAGTCACCGGGCCGTCACGGGATGCACGGATTCTGGAGGAAAAGTTTCTCGGATCGAGACGAAGTTTTTTAAATCTCGACGCTCAAATAGCGCATAAGCAATTGCAATTCGGAAAGGTGGCGTAAGCAAACAAACAGGCTGGAGGCGAGCCGGCATGCGCATATTGCAAAGCCCATGCAATTGCTACGTGTTTGCTGAGTGAGGCGCGCGTCCTTTTGGAGACGGCGAGTGCTTCTTACAAAAATCGCTTAAAGCAAGATTGAATGCGCGAGGCGCGGATGCTGGGCGATACAGCTCGCCTGGCCCGAACGCCGGGTAAATGGCGCGTCGTTGAGCAGGCCACTAGGCGCCTCGCCTGCAGGCATAATCCCCGCATCCTGAAAACGTGGGGTTCGACATGGCGCGGCGCGGCAGGTTTGGCAGGGTGATCGGTTTGGTTGGGGCGCTGGTTGTTGCCGGCATTGGGTGGGTTGCCGGGCCGGTTCGGGCCGCAACCGCATGCACCGTGCCGCCGCCGGTCGTCACCATCGACCCGCCCGGCTTTTACGACGACCCCGCCGGCTACGAGGCTGCCGTCAAGCCGATGCGCGGCTTCATCAGCCAGCTCAACCAGGCCGCCGACAAGGCGCAGTGGAGCTGCGTCTCCGATCTGCTCTCCGCCTGGGCGCAGGCGGACGCGCTGATGGGGCCGATCGCCGGCTACCAGGGCTATTACGAACGTTCCTGGGCTGGCACCGACTTCGCCTTCGTGCTGCTGCGCATGCCCAAGGGCAGCCAGCCCGCGCCGGACCGCATGCGCACCATCAGCGCCTGGCTCGATCGCATCGCCGTGGCCACACGCGATGCCGATGCGATCAACCACCTGCACAACAACCTCGTCTACTGGGCCGGCCTGAACCTGGCTGCCATCGGCACTGTCACGCAGCGCCCCGACCTGATCGATGCCGGTATCGCGCGCGCCCGTGAGGGTATCCACGACATCGGCCCGCACGGCGAGCTGCAGCGTGAATTGAAACGGGGTGACCTGGCGCTGCACTATCACGATTTTGCGCTGCTGCCACTGGTCTTCACCGCCGAACTGGCGCAGCGGCGCGGCATCGACCTGTACCACGAGAACCAGGGCGCGATCGGACGCCTGGCGAACCTGGTGATCCGCGGCGTGCAGGACATCGGCACGTTTGCCGAGGTGTCGCCCGTCAAGCAGAAACTGTTTGCGTGGACGTTCCAGGATGAACTGGCCTGGGCCGAGCCGTACTACGCCCGCGTGCGGGATGGGCGGCTGGTGGCGATCCTGGCGGCGCGGCGGCCGATCCGGGAATGGCGGTTGGGTGGGGATGTGTCAGCGGGGTGGGGCGTGGCGTTGCAAAGAGGGGCCGCCCCTGTGGCGGCTGCCGGGCAGGAGAACGGCCAATAAAGCGGGTGCCGCCGGTTGGCATGGCAAGCGCTTTTGGTGTCGCGGTGGTCTCTACGCTGTTCGGTGGTCATGCGTTCGCTGTCCGCTGCCGGCAGCGCCTTGCGCGGTCCCTGGTTTTGTCATAGCTTGAATCCACCGGCGCCGACGGCCCTGCGTTGCATCGCGACCCCGCGTGATCCGCCAGCGCCGTCGTCGAATCAAGGCGGCGTGTTTTTTTGATCGCCGAGCGGGTCGCGACAAATCAGGAGGCAGCCATGGGTTCTCCGCTTGCGATTGTCCAGGAGGTATACCAGGCCTTCGGTCGGGGAGACATCCCCGCGTTGCTGGACTTACTGGCCGATGAGGTCGATTGGAAATTCGTGGGCTCGCCTCGCATCCCGTATTCGGGACTGCGCCGCAACGCGCAGGAGGTTGCGCGGTTTTTCGAGGAAGTCGCGCAGGCCGACGACATTCATGTGTTCGAGCCTCGCGAGTTCATTGACGCCGGCGAATCCGTGGTGGTGCTCGGCTTCGAACGGTCCACCGCCCGCGTTGAGGGCACGACCTTCGAGTCGGAGTGGGTGCACGTATTTACCGTGCGCCACGGCAAGGTCACGCGCTGGCGGGGCTTTTACGATACCGCCGCACGCTTCGGTTAGGCCCCAAACGCGGGCTTCTGGGAGCGCCGGCGGATACTGACGCGGAGCACGCCCGCCACCGCTCAAGCCGGCGCAAAGAAGCGCTCGTGCAGTTCCTCAAGGCCGAGCGTGCTGATCACCTCGGCGAGCCGCTCAGTCGGGCGCCGCCGCGGCAAGTCCTTGTACTGCGCGATGATCAGCTCGTTCTTCATCGAATGCTCCCAGCCGACCAGCTCCGTCACGCTCACCTGATAGCCGTGGGCCTCGAGCTGCAGGCAGCGCAGCACGTTCGTGACCTGGCTGCCGAACTCGCGCGTGTGCAGCGGATGACGCCAGATCTCTGTCAGCGCGTTGCCAAGCGATTTGCCCTTGTTCCGGCGCAGCACGCCAGCCACCTCCGCCTGGCAGCACGGCACGAGCACGATGTACTGCGCATGCTTTTCGAGCGCGAAGCGGATCGCGTCGTCGGTGGCGGTGTTGCACGCGTGCAGCGCGGTGACGACGTCGATGGTGGGCGGCAGGCGTTCCGACGTGATCGAATCCGCCACTGACAGGTTCAGGAACGACATCCCCTTGAAGCCCAGCCGGGTCGCAAGCTCGGTCGACTTCGTCACCAGTTCTTCGCGGGTTTCGATGCCGTAGATGTGCGACGCGCCATCGCCGGGCTGCTCTTTGCAGAACAGGTCGTAGAGGATGAAGCCAAGGTAGGACTTGCCCGCGCCATGGTCGACGAGCGACACGTGCCCCTTCGCTTTCTGCACGTCGTCCAGCAGCGGCTCGATGAACTGGAACAGGTGATAGACCTGTTTCAGCTTGCGGCGGCTGTCCTGGTTCATCTTGCCGTCGCGCGTCAGGATGTGCAGCTCCTTCAGCAACTCGATCGACTGGTTGGGGCGGATATCGTGGGTTTTATTGGACATCGTCAAAACAGCTTCGCGGCAATTCGCATCGATACGTGCGACCGCCTGCGGAGGAACGGAAACAATGGCGTCAGTTTACCGAAAAGCGGGTGAGGTCACGCTTGGCCGCCGCGTGAGCGCGCAACGGGCAGTATCGTTCGTTTGCCCGAGTCAAGCCGGGATGGGACAATAGCGCCCCGCCCGTGTGCCATGCGCGTCACCCGCGCCGTGTCATAACGCGCATGCGGCGGGCGTCACCGCATCTCTCTCCGACCCACTGCTGCATGTCCCAATCCCACAACGCTCCCCTGGTCGCCGTGATCGGCGCAGGCCCCGCCGGGCTGATGGCCGCCGAAGTCCTGGCTCGCGCAGGCATGCGCGTCGAGGTGTTCGACGCCATGCCGTCGGCCGGCCGCAAGTTCCTGCTGGCGGGCATCGGCGGGATGAACATCACGCACTCGGAGTCGTTCGACGCGTTTCTAGGGCGCTATCGCACGCGCCGTGAGCAGCTCGCGCCGCTCATCGGCCGCTTCAGCCCCGACGCGCTGCGCGAGTGGGTGCACGGGCTTGGGATCGAGACATTCATCGGCAGCTCGGGCCGCGTATTTCCGACCGACATGAAAGCGGCGCCGTTGCTGCGAGCGTGGCTGCACCGGCTGCGCGAAGCCGGCGTGAAGCTGCAGATGCGGCACCGGTGGGTTGGTTGGAGTGCGCTGCCTGAGCAACCTGAGGCGCTGCGCTTTGAAACACCCGATGGGGAGCGCCTCGTGCACGCCGACGCCGTTGTGCTCGCCATGGGCGGCGGCAGCTGGCCACGCCTGGGTTCCGATGGCGCCTGGGTGCCGCGCCTGGAGGCGCGCGGCGTGCGGGTGGCACCGCTCCAGCCCGCCAACTGCGGGTTCGACGCAGACTGGAGTGCGTATTTCCAGGAGCGCTTCGCGGGGCAGCCAGTCAAGTCCGTCGCGATCGGTGTCGCGTCCGGCGACGATGGCGCACTGCAATTCCGCCAGGGTGAATTCGTCGTCACACAGACAGGCATCGAAGGCAGCCTGGTGTATGCGTTGTCCGCGCCGATCCGCGATGCGCTCGCGGCAGGTGGTGAAACCACGATCTGGCTCGACCTCGCGCCCGGCTGGAGCGCACAGCGCGTCGCAGATGAGTTGATGCGCCCGCGCGGTGCGCGCTCGATGTCGAGCCATCTGCAGAGCAAGTTGAACATCACGGGCGTGAAGCTCGGGCTGCAGCGCGAATGCCTGTCGAAAGACGCGTTCGCCGATCTCGCGCAGCTCGCACTTGCGATCAAAGCGCTGCCGCTGCGGCTCACGCGTGCCCGGCCGATCGATGAGGCAATCAGCAGCGCGGGCGGTGTCGCGTTCGACGCGCTCGATGCGAATCTGATGATTGCGCGCCTGCCCGGCGTGTTCTGCGCGGGCGAGATGCTCGATTGGGAAGCCCCGACGGGCGGCTACCTGCTGACGGCGTGCTTTGCGAGCGGCGCCGCCGCCGGGCATGGCGTGCTCGCGTATCTGGCAGGCAGATGAAACGCTCGCGCGCCACTCGACGGCAACTGCGCTAGCGCGCTTTCAGGCGCCAGAGCGACGTGACCTCGGCGGCGCGGGCCTGATAGAGCGGATCCTCCGCATCCGACGCCTTCGGATGCTTCGGCTTGATGTCGTCGCGGCCGACGACTTGCAAACCGGCGGCATCGATCATCGCCATCAGCGCATCCCGCGTGCGCAAGCCGAGATGCTCGGCGAAATCCGACAGGATCAGCCAGCCTTCGCCGTTCGGCTCCAGATGCGCGGCGAGACCATCCAGGAAGCCTCGGAGCATGCGGCTGTCCGGATCATAGACTGCCCGTTCGATCGGCGAGCTGGGCCGTGCCGGCAGCCACGGCGGGTTGCACACGACGAGCGGCGCGCGGCCCTCGGGAAAGAGATCGGCCTCGATGACTTCGACCTGGGATTGAAGCCCGAGGCGCGTCAGATTTTCGCGAGCGCAAGCGAGCGCGCGCGCATCCTGATCGGTGCCGATGACGCGCTTCACGCCGCGTTTCGCAAGCACCGCCGCCAACACGCCGGTGCCCGTGCCAACGTCGAATGCCAGCGCCTGCGACGGCAAGGGCGTTTGCGCAACCAGATCGATGTATTCACCGCGCACCGGTGAAAAGACACCGTAGTACGGGTGAATGCGCTCACCATCCAGCGCCGGAATTTCGACACCTTTCTTGCGCCATTCATGCGCGCCGATCAGCCCGAGCAGTTCACGGAGCGAGACGACCGACGGTGCGTCGCCTGCGCCGTACGCTTCGTTGCAGGCGTCGCGCACGTCGGGCGCGCGGCGCAACGGGATCGTGTAGTCGGCGTCGAGCGGAATCAGCAGCATGCCGAGCGTGCGGGCGCGCTGCGATTGGGCCTGGCGATGCAGGTTGAACGCATCGAGGGGCGAGGTGGCCGCCTTGCGCGGTTTGCGATCGGCGCGGCGGGACATCGCTTGCAGCAGTTGACGCGCGTTCTGGAAGTCGCCTTGCCAGAGCATTGCGACGCCCTCGCACGCTTGGCGGTAGGCGGCGTCGGCGGTGGTGCGGTCGTCAGCGATCGTGACGCGCTTGGGCGGCGGGTTGCCCGCTTCGGAGCGCCACTGGGCGGTGTGGGCGGTGGCGGTTTCGGCGTCGGTCCAGCTGAGGGTGGGGTGATCGGTCACGGGGCGAATTGCGAAAATCGGGGGAGCCATGGCGCGCGACTGAAAAAGCATCACGCGGAGAATCGGCGACACGATACAGCCCACCGCTCGAATGCACAACGCGCACGCAAAGCGGGCCTGGCGCCGGTCCGATCCGGTCGGAGGCGCCTGGCCCGCAAAGCCTTGAAATACCGCGCTTTGTGCCGTTCAGACCCAGCGCGGTCCATAGAGAAAATGGTGGGGCGTACAGGACTTGAACCTGCCTGCCTGCGGCGGCAAACCGTCGCTGCTCGACCCATGAGCTACCGCCCCGCCTTTACTATATCGGCCCTTTTTGAGGGAACCCGAGTCAGGACATCCCCCTAGCCCAATTGGATTGTCGACCGGGCCCGCCGAGGCATCCGGACGCTCTAGCCCGGAATGATCTTGCGCTGCCGCAGGTCGTCGAAGATGCGATAGAACATCGCCTCCGTTTCCACGTAGTCGTGAAAGCCGAATCGACGTGCCTTGGCGCCGTCGCCGAACATGTCGTAGTCCCACGAAAAGACGAAGTCGGCAAAGCGCCACGACGATACGTCGCGATACGGCGTGTCGGCCAGGGCGTGCCTGGCGATCATGTTCTGCCACAGCGGTGCCTTGTCGGCCATGACGGTTTCGAGCGATAGCGGCAGCGGCGGGGCGACTTCCAGATCGAAGTAGCGCGCGATCCTGGGCCACATCTCGCTCCAGCGGAACAGGTCGCCGTTGTTGATGTTGAAGGCCTGGTTGGCGCAGCGCGGGTCGGTGGCAGCCCACACGGTGGCGCGGGCGAGCAGGCCGGCGTCGGTCATCTCCAGCAGATGGTCGTAGGCGCCGGGTTTGCCGGGAAAGCGCAACGGCAGGCCGAGTTCCTTCGACATCGATGCGTACACGGCAATCGCCACCGCCAGGTTCATCGGGTTGCCCAGCGCAAAGCCGCCAACCACCGCCGGGCGGATGGCCGACCACGTCCACGCCTTGCCGTGCTGGCGCGCTTCCAGAAAGGTCTGCTGGTCGAACATGAATTCGGGCGGCATGAAGTGCGCATCGGTCTCGCGCGCAGGCGTCTTGAAGGGCCCAAGGTGGCCGCCGTAGACCTTGTAGCCCTGCATCAGGCTGATGTGCGCGAGCCGGGGCGATGCGGCCTCGATGGCGTCGACCACGTGGGTCAGCATGGCGAGGTTTGGCGGCACCAGCTCGGCCCAGGTCGGGCGGTCCTGATAGGCGGCGTAGAAGACGTGCGTGATGTCGGTGAGCGTGCCGAGCTTGGCGCGCGCGTCCGCCGCGTCGAGCAGGTCGACGGCGATGTGGCGGACGTGCTCCGTCGATTCACCGCCGCGGCGCGACAGGCCGATGATGCGCCAGTCGTCCAGCGTGGCGAGGTGGCCGATCAGGTTGCGGCCGATCACGCCTTGGGCGCCTACCACAAGCGCGGTCTTGATGCGGGTTGTCATGATGGTCGGGAGATGGGGGGGCAGCCAGTATGTGGTGTGCCAGATCTGTGCGATAGACTGCCGACAAGCACAACATCTATGAACTCAAATCACAATGGCGCGGCTCGATGTCAATCGCTTTGGCGAGATGGAAGTCTTCGTGCGGGTGGTGGAGCAGGGCGGCTTCTCGGCCGCTGCTCGCGCATGCCGGATGACGCCATCGGCAGTGAGCAAGCTGGTGGCGCGGCTGGAGGCACGCCTTGGCGCGCGGCTGGTGAACCGCTCCACGCGGCGTTTCCAGCTCACGCCGGAGGGCACGGCGTTCTACGAGCGCAGCGTGGCCGTGCTGGCCGATCTGGACGAGGCCGAGCGTGAGGCATCTGCTGGTGCGCAACCGGAGGGGCGCCTTCGCGTGAATGCCAACGTGCCGGTCGGCACGCATCTGCTGCTGCCGATCGTGCCGCTGTTTCTCGAATGCCATCCGCAGGTGTCGCTCGACATTGCACTCACGGATCGGGTGGTTGATCTGATGGAAGACCGCACCGACGTGGCGCTGCGCAGCGGGCCGCTGAAGAACTCGCGGCTGGTGGCGCGCAAGCTGGGGCAGACGCGGCTGATGGTGGTGGCCTCGCCCGCGTACCTGGCGCGCGCCGGCACGCCGCGCACGCCGGACGACCTGGCGCAGCACAACTGCCTGGCCTTCAGCTACACGCGCGCGGTCAATGGCTGGCCCTTCATCCAACGCGGCCGGCGCACCGAGTTCATGCCGCAGGGCAACACGCAGATCAGCGATGGCGAGGCCCTGCGCGCCGTGGCGGTGGCCGGGCTGGGCCTGGCGCGCCTGGCGGCGTTCCAGGTGCGCGCCGACCTCGATGCGGGCCGCCTCGTGCCCGTGCTCGAAGACTACGATGCCGGCGAGACCGAAGACATCCACGCCGTCTACCTTGGCCACGGCGCGCATCTGCCGGCGCGCGTGCGGGCGTTTCTCGACTTTCTCGTCGCGCACGTTAAGGTTGCCTAGGCCGATTTCTTTCCGCTCCATGGATGGCGCCACGCGCACATTCGAAAACCGCTTCAAGTTGCGCCCCAGCGTGCCGTTTACCGCCACATAACGTGTGTGAACGGGGGATGAGATGTCGCAGCACGAAGTCGATGAACGGAGCAACCTGATCAACAACAACCGCTTCGAGCTGTTGCTGTTCCGCCTGGGTGAATCGCAGCGCTCCGACCAGCGCGAGCTGTTCGGCATCAACGTGTTCAAGGTGCGCGAGATCATGGTCATGCCGCCCGTGACGCACGTGTCGGATGCCGGCGCCCACATCCTGGGGGCGGTCAACGTGCGCGGCCAGATCATCCCCGTGATCGACCTGGCCAGCGTGATCGGCTGCAAGAACGGCAACGCCAACATCCTGCTGATCACCGAGTACGCACGCACCACGCAGGGCTTTGCGGTGGAAGAGGTGGACGAGATCGTGCGCCTGGAGTGGAGCCAGATCTTCCCGGCCGAAGCCAGCGTGGGCAGCAACAACATCACCAGCCTCGCGCGCCTGGACGGCAATGCCGACAACTCGCGCCTGGCGCAGGTGATCGACGTCGAGCAGATCCTGGTCGACGTGTTCCCGACCCGCCGCGCCGATCTGGCCCCCGCTGACGTCGACGATCGCATGATCAAGCTGCCGCCGGGCGCCAAGCTGCTGGTGGCAGATGACTCGGGCCTGGCCCGCTCGCTGATCGCCAACGGCCTGGAAGCGATGGGCGCCCCCTTCGTGATGACCAAGAGTGGCCAGGAAGCGTGGGACACGCTGCAGAACATCGCGCGTGATGCCGCCCGCGAAGGCAAGACCGTGCGCGACAAGATCGCGCTGGTGCTGACCGACCTGGAAATGCCCGAGATGGACGGCTTCACGCTCACGCGCAAGATCAAGACCGAGCCGGCGTTCCAGTCGATTCCGGTGGTGATCCACTCGTCGCTGTCGGGCTCGGCCAATGAAGACCACGTGCGTCGCGTCGGCGCCAACGGCTACGTGGCCAAGTTTGAGGCCAACGAGCTGGCCCAGGCGATTGCCTCGGCGTTGGGCTGAACACCAGCGGGTTCTGGTTTCCGTGGCGACGGGGCAAAGCGTTGTGCTGCAACGCTTTGCCCCGTGTCATTTGTGGGGGCTGTGATGATCGCCGCCTAGCGGGTCGACGATGATCATGGTGCGATCCAGCACGCCGCTGTCGTCAAAGTAAGCGCTGAAATGGGCTTGCTGATACCCGGTGACGAACATCCGATAGGACCACGCCTCGCGCTTCATGAGCGGGTAGTACTGCGTCGGCTCGCGCGGCATGCCAAAGCGCTCGGCCACGTCACGCTTGGTCCAGACGCCAGGGCGCGCCTCGTAGATTTCGCGCTCGGTCAGCATCTGGCGGAAGTTGGTGAGCTTGCCGCTGGCATCGAAATCCGCGGCGTAGACCTCGTGCCCCATCGGCTGCCTCGAGTAGATCCAACGGTGGGTGCCGCCGGCAAGCTGATAGGTCTCGGTGGGGGTGCCAAAGGTCTCGCGCACAGCGCTTTCGGGTTTGCCGATCATCTGTTGTGCGGTCTGGACGGGCTCCAGCGACGCACAGGCGCAGAGCGCGAGCGCAGCCGCGCCGATCCATCTGCCCAGTTGTATCTGCATGGCCATCCTCCAATGTCGACGCGGGCCGTGTGTGCCCCGCCTCGATAGTAAACACTGCATGTGGGGAAAATATTCCATCCGCCACGGTGATGCGCACTGAATTGGTGCCATCAGCTGGCTTTCGTTGCCGAGGCTGTGATGACCCGGTGCACGAAGCGCAGTTTGTCGATCACCGGTGTGGCCAGCGTAAACGGGTAGCCGTCGGCGAGCCCCAGGCTGCGGTTCAGGCTGTTGAGCGCGTAGGTAAGTGGAAACCAGCGCCCCAGCAGGCTGTCGAAGCCGGCTTCCTCCACCGGGGTCTGGTCGGTCAGCTCGGGTTCCTGCGGGTGGCCGGGCAGCAGCGCGAGCCCGCAAGACACGGCCGTATCCAACGTATCGACCATGTGCAGGTAGTGGGCCCAGGTCTCGGCCCAGTCTTCCCACGGGTGCATGGTGGCGTAGGCGCTGATGGTTGACTGCGCCCAGTCGGCGGGCGGGCCGTTGTCGTAGTACGTCTTGAGGGCCTCGGCGTAGTCGGCGCGCTCGTCGCCAAAGCGCTGGCGGAATGGCGCCTCCCAGCGTGTGCCCGCGATCAGGCGGTCGAAGAAGTAGTGGCCGGTCTCGTGGCGGAAGTGGCCCAGCAGCGTGCGATACGGTTCATGCAGTGCGGTGCGGGCCTGCTCGCGCGCCGCGTCGTCGGCCTCGGCCACGTTGAGGGTGATCAGGCCGCGGTCGTGGCCGGTGATGACGGCGTCCCCGTCGCCGGTGGTCTCCCGGAAATCAAACTGCAGCCCCGTTTCGGGGTTCTCGCGCCGAGAGGCGAGCGGCAGCCCAAGCGCCGTCAGTGTATAGAGCAGGCGGCGCTTGGCGGTCTCCAGGCGATACCAGTACAGGCGGTTGCCCGGCACCTCCAGGTTCGGAATGGCGCCGGTGAACTGGCACGCGCGGCACAGCGTATCGGGAGCCTCGGCCGGGACCATCCAGTTGCAGACGTTCTCGACGGCGTAGTTGTGGCATTGGCGGTAGAGCCCGCCGTTGGCACCAGGATGCAGGCTGCGCCAGAGCCCGTCGCCGGCCGCCTCGAACGCGCTGATCTCGCCCACCTCGGGCAGGTAGCCCAGCAGCGCCTCGCAGCGCTCGCAGCGGACGTTTTCAAAGAAGACCAGTTGCTGGCAACGGTTGCAGTGGTAGGTTTTCATGGATGGAAAACGGTGGGGTCCCCGGGCAAGCTGGGGTCTGTGCGGTTGGACGGCGGGCAAGCGAGGTTGTTCACCTTCTTGTCACACACAGGTCCAACGCCGGTGCCGACAATGGCGGGCAGCACGGGCCGGCGCCGCCATGCCAACGGCACGAACCTTGCTTGAACCGCCCGCCCGCTGGCGTTGCCTGAGCCGGCGCGGAACAACGAGCCATTGAGGAGTCCGTGTGTCGATCCGAGTCGCGCTGAACCACGTCACCCATTATCGCTATGACCGGCTCGTCGAGCTGAGTCCGCAGGTGGTCCGCCTGCGGCCGGCGCCGCACTGCCGCACGCCCATCCATGCGTATTCGATGCGGGTCGAGCCGGCCCAGCACTTCATCAACTGGCAGCAGGACGCCTTTGCCAACTACCTGGCGCGGCTGGTCTTTCCCGAGAAGACGCGCGAGTTCAAGGTCACGGTCGACCTGGTCGCCGAGATGGCGGTCTACAACCCGTTCGATTTCTTCCTGACGCCCGAAGCCGAGCAGTTTCCGTTTACCTACGCCGACGACCTGGCTGCAGAGCTGGCGCCCTACCGCGTCAAGCGCGAGATGACGCCGCGTTTTGCCGCCTTCGTCGCCAGCATCGACCGCACGCCGCGGCGCACGATCGACTTCCTGGTCGAGCTGAACCAGCGGCTGCAGCAGGAGATCCGCTACCTGATCCGCATGGAGCCCGGCGTGCAGACGCCGGAACAGACGCTCGAACTTGGCTCCGGCTCGTGCCGCGACACTGGCTGGCTGCTGGTGCAGGCGCTGCGGCAGTTGGGGCTGGCGGCGCGCTTCGTGTCCGGCTACCTGCTGCAGCTCGTGCCCGACGTCAAGGCCATCGACGGCCCCAGCGGCGCCGAGGTCGACTTTACCGACCTGCATGCCTGGTGCGAGGTCTACCTGCCGGGCGCGGGCTGGATCGGCCTGGACCCGACTTCCGGGCTGCTGGCTGGCGAAGGGCATATCCCCGTGGCCTGCACGCCGGAGCCGGGCAGTGCGGCGCCCATCGCGGGCGCGGTCGACGAGTGCGAGGTGGAATTCGGCCACACCATGTCGATCACCCGCGTGCTGGAAGCCCCGCGCGTGACCAAGCCCTACACCGAGGCACACTGGGCCGACGTGGTGCAGATGGGTGCGCACGTCGATGCCCAACTCGCGGCCATGGACGTGCGGCTGACCATGGGCGGCGAGCCCACCTTCGTGGCCGTGCGCGACCGCGATGCGGCCGAGTGGAACACCGATGCCCTCGGGCCCACCAAGCGCAGCTACGCCGTCGGGCTGATGGACAAGCTGCGCCAGCAGTACGGCGCCAATGGCTTCCTGCACATCGGCCAGGGCAAGTGGTACCCCGGCGAGCAGCTGCCGCGCTGGGCGCTGTCGCTCTACTGGCGCGCCGACGGCCAGCCCTGCTGGGGCGACCCCACGCTGTTTGCCGACGAGCGCACCCCGGGTTCCTACACCGCCGAGGATGCGCAGCGCTTCCTCCACCGTCTGGCAGGCAAGCTGTCGGTTGATGCGCAATGCATCCAGCCCGCCTATGAAGACACCCTGTACTACCTGTGGCGCGAGCGGCGGCTGCCCGTCAACGTTGATCCGTTCGACGCGCGTCTGGACGACGAGCTGGAGCGCGTGCGCCTGCGCCGCGTGTTCGATGCCGGCTTGTCTGCCGTGACGGGCTACGTGCTGCCGCTGGCCCGCGAGCATGACGTGGCGCTCTCCGGCCCGCGCTGGGTGACCGGCCCATGGTTCTTCCGCGATGCGCGCATGTATCTGATGCCGGGCGATTCGCCGATGGGTTATCGCCTGCCGCTGGACTCGCTGCCGTGGGTAAGCAAAGGGGACTATCCATACCAGCACGCGCATGATCCGTTCGGACCGGCCGCGCCGCTACGCACGGCGGCAGCATTGCGCATGCAGTACCAGGGCGAGGAGGCCGGAGGCGCCGGCGTGGCCGCCGGGGGTACGCCCGGAACGTCGGCCTCGCTGGGCACCGGCCAACCGGTCATGGATCGCATGCCGGCGCGCGGCGAATCGGCCGCATGGACGCGCCGCACCGCGCTGTGCGTAGAAGCGCGCGACCCCGCCCGCGCCGCCGGCCCCAAGGTCGAGGCCGAGACCTTTGGCAGCGGCAAGCGCCTGCTGCACGTCTTCATGCCGCCGCTGACCGCGCTCGACGACTACCTCGACTTGCTGGCCGCCGTGGAGGCCACCGCCGCCGAGCTGCGCGTGCAGGTCGTCATCGAGGGCTATCCGCCGCCGCGCGATCCGCGCCTGAAGCTGCTGCAGGTCACACCCGACCCCGGCGTGATCGAGGTCAACATCCACCCAGCCTCCAACTGGGGCGAACTGGTCGACCACACAGAGTACCTGTACGAATCGGCCCACCAGACCTACCTGAGCACCGAGAAATTCATGCTCGACGGCCGCCACACCGGCACTGGCGGCGGCAACCACTTCGTGCTGGGCGGGGCCACGCCGGCGGACAGTCCGTTCCTGCGGCGGCCCGATTTGCTGGCGAGCCTGATCGCGTACTGGCACAACCATCCGTCGCTGTCGTACCTGTTCTCCGGCCTGTTCATCGGGCCGACCAGCCAGGCGCCGCGCGTGGACGAGGCGCGCAACGACCAGGTCTACGAACTGGAGATCGCCTTTGCCGAGCTGCAGCGCCAGCTCGATCGGCTGGGCGCATTCGGCAGCGAGGGCAACGGCGGCGCACAGGTGCCGCCCTGGCTGATCGACCGCATCCTGCGCAACATCCTGATTGACGTGACCGGCAACACGCACCGCGCCGAGTTCTGTATCGATAAGCTCTACTCGCCCGACGGCCCCACCGGCCGGCTGGGCCTGCTGGAGCTGCGCGGCTTCGAAATGCCGCCGCATGCGCGCATGAGCCTGGTGCAGCAACTGCTGCTGCGCGCGCTGGTGGCCCGCTTCTGGCAAACGCCGTACACCACGCGCCTGACGCGCTGGGGCACCGAGCTGCACGACCGTTTCCTGCTCGGCACCTTCGTGCAGATGGATTTCGACGACGTACTGGACGACCTGCGCGAGGCGGGCTACGCCTTCGAGCGCCACTGGTTTGCGCCGCACTTTGCGTTCCGCTTCCCGCTGGTGGGCGAGCTGCAGTCGGCCGGCATCTCGCTCACGCTGCGCGGCGCGCTCGAGCCCTGGCACGTGATGGGCGAGGAGGGTGGGGCGGGCGGTACGGTGCGCTATGTCGATTCGTCGGTCGAGCGGCTGGAGGTGAGCGTGCTGGGCCTGAACGACAACCGCCATGTGGTGACGGTCAACGGCATTCCCTTGCCGCTGCAACCAACCGGCCGCGTGAGCGAGCACGTGGCGGGCGTGCGCTTCCGGGCGTGGTCGCAGTCCTCGGCGCTGCACCCGACCATCGGCGTGCACGCGCCGCTCACCTTCGATCTGGCCGACACCTGGACCGGCCGCTCGCTGGGCGGTTGCCAGTATCATGTGGCGCATCCGGGTGGACGCAACTACCAGACCTTTCCGGTCAATGCGTACGAGGCCGAGAGCCGGCGCCGCGCGCGTTTCTTCACGACAGGGCATACGCCCGGGCCGCTCGAAGTGCAGGCGGCCGAGCGCAGTCTGGAGTTTCCGTTCACACTGGATCTGCGTCGCTATTGATTACCCACCGAGCCGATCTTGTCCTTCCAGTCGACCCTCCCGCTCGACACCGCTGGCGTTCATGCGGATGTCCTCGCCTTGCTGCGTACGCTGCCGGCACGGGAGGGGCATTGGGATGAGTTGCGCGCCGCGTCGGGCGCGCTGCGCGCGCCGTGGCGGCGCTTCTTCGAACTGCTCGGCGAGCCCGGCGTCGCCGGGCTGGATCATGCGCGCGCTTCAGTGGCGCAGCAGGTGCGCGACAACGACATCAGCTACAACGTCTACGCCGACAAGGGCGAGCCGCGCCCCTGGGCGCTCGAGCTGCTGCCCTTCCTGATCGACGAGGCGCAGTGGGCCGACATCGAGCACGGCGTGGCCCAGCGCGCGCAGTTGCTCAACGCCATCGTGGCCGACGTCTACGGCCCGCAGACGCTGCTGGCGCGCGGGCTGCTGCCGCCGGCGCTGGTGTTCGGCCACCCCGGCTATCTGCGCGCCGTGCGCGGCTTCACCCCGCCAGGCGGGCAGTACCTGCAGATCGTGGCAGCGGATCTGGTGTGCGCGCCGGATGGCACCTGGACGGTCATGTCGCACCGGGCCGAGGCCCCGTCCGGCCTCGGCTACGCGCTGGAGAACCGCCTGATCGTCTCGAGCCTGTTCGCCGATCCGTTCCGCGAGCTGCACGTGGCCCGACTGGCGCCGACCTATTCGCAACTGATCGGCACGCTGGCCGCCGCCGCCCGCACCACCATGCATGGCGACGAGGGCGACGACTCGCCGCACATCGTGTTGCTCACGCCCGGGCCCTTCAGCGAGACCTATTTCGAGCAGGCCTTCCTGGCACGCTACCTGGGCGTTACGCTGGTCGAAGGCAAGGACCTGACGGTGCGCGGCGACAAGCTCTACCTCAAGACCTTCAACGGGCTCGAGCGCGTGCACGCCGTGCTGCGCCGCCTCGACGACGTGTTCTGCGACCCGGTCGAGCTGCGCGCCGATTCCACCATTGGCGTGCCGGGCCTGCTGCAGGTCATGCGCGCGGGCAACGTGATGGTGTCGAACGTGCCGGGCGCCGGGTTTGTTGAATCGCCGGCCATGCTGGGCTTCCTGCCGGGGATTGCCGAGGCACTGCTGGGCACGCCGCTCGCGCTGCCGAGCGTGCCGACCTGGTGGTGCGGCGAGGAGGCCGCGCTCAGCGAGGCGCATGCACAGATTGATTCGGCGCTGCTACTGCCGACCTGGCCGGGCGAACGGCCGGATGGCGCGCCCGGCATGGCACAGGGCCCGCAAGCGCTGGCCGCCTGGCGCGACCGTATCGAGCGCGCGCCCGACGCCTTCACCATCCAGGCGCCGCTGCCCTATTCCTGCACGCCCCGATACGAAGCCGGCATGCTTACCGGCCGGCCCTCGGTCCTGCGCGTCTATGCCATCGCCGACATGAACGGCGGCTGGCACGTCATGCCCGGCGGTTTCACGCGTCTGGCCGGCGAGCGCCAGGCCACCGCGTCGATGCAGCTCGGCGGCAGCAGCGTCGACACCTGGGTGCTGTCGAGCCAGCAGAGTTCGACGTTCTCGCTGCTGCCCTCGCCGATGAAGCCGGGCGACCTCGCGCGCAAGCACCGCACCATCTCCAGCCGCGCGGCCGAGAACCTGTTCTGGTCCGGCCGCTATGGCGAGCGCGCTGAGAACAACGTGCGGCTGTGCCGCATCCTGCTCGGCTCGCTGGAGGGCGGCGACGCCGGCACCATGTTCCCGACGCTGGTCGAGCTGGCGGCGCAGTGCGGGCTGATCCACAGCATCGACGTGTTCGCACGCAGCACGCCGCATGCGTTCGAGCGCGCGCTCGTGGCCGGCTTGGGCGAGCACAGCGGCACCACCGGCATCGGCTATTGCCTCGCCGCCCAGGCCCGCGCCTCGGGCGAAGTGCGCGGCCGATTGTCGAACGACCACTGGCGCACCATCCTGGCCGCGCGCAATGACTTCCGCGATGGACTGGGCGACCTCGCCGCCGAAGGCAGTGGGCATGATCGCGTGGCGCTGGTCGCGCTGCTCGAAACCCTGTCGACCCAGCTGTCCGCCGTCAGCGGCGCGCAAGGCGATCGCATGACCCGCGACGAGGCCTGGCGCTTGCTGTTCGCCGGCCGCCATATCGAGCGCGTGTGGGCCATGACGACCTTCCTGCGCGTGGTGGCCGAGCAAGGCACGCTGGCCACGCCGGAGGGCTTCGATCTGCTGCTGCAGCTGTTCGACAGCACGCTCACGTACCGCTCGCTCTACCCCGGCCGCCTGGAGGTGCCGGCACTGCTGGACCTGCTGGTGGTGGAGCAGACCAACCCACGCGGCCTGTATGGCGTGTATGCCCGCTTGCGGACCAAGCTGGAGCAGATCGAACGCGCCGCCACCGATACGCGGCGCACGCCGTTTGCCGAGATGATGCCGGTGGTCGAGACGCTGCTGCCGCTCGAAGCCCTGTGCGAGACCGATGCCGACGGCAAGCACGCCAACCTGATCGACATGTGCGACCGGATCGGCGACTACGTGGGGGCGGCCTCCAACGAAATCAGCGCGCGCTATTTCAGCCACGCCAGCACCCCGACCGCGCAGGTGGCCTGATGACCAGGCAAGCGCAAGCGACGCTGCTGTCGGTTTCACATAGCACGCTGTACCGCTATGCGACGCCGGTTGAAACGGCTCAGCACCTGGCCACCATCCGCCCACGCGCGTGCGCTTGGCAGGAGATCGTCGTCCACCAGGAGCAGATCGAGCCGGCGCCGTCGTACGTCACCAGCCGCGTCGACGGTTTCGGCAATGACGTGCTGTATTTCTCGCTCGACACGCCGCACGACAGCCTGCGCATGACCAGCGAAACCACGGTGCGGCTGCTGCCGCGCTGGGCCGGGCTGGACCCCGACACCACGCCCGCGTGGGAAACCGTGGCGCAGCGCCTGCGCTATCAGGTGGGCTCGGCGTTCTATCCGGAGGCGGAGTTTTGCTTTGCCTCGCCCAATATCGCATTGCCCCCGGAGCTGCATGCCTATGCGCGGCAGAGCTTCGCACCGGGCACGCCGGTCGTCGCGGGCGCGGTCGATCTGATGCATCGCATCCATGCCGATTTCGAATATGCGCCGACGGCCACGGCCTTCGACACGCCCGCTGCGCGTGCCTTTGCATTGCGCCGGGGCGTCTGCCAGGACTTCGCGCAGGTGATGATCGGGTGCCTGCGCGCGCTGGGTTTGCCCGCGCGCTATGTGAGCGGCTACCTGCGCACCGAGCCGCCCGCTGGGCAGCCGCGCCTGATCGGCGCCGATGCCTCGCATGCGTGGGTGTCGGTGTTCTGCCCGGAAAGCGGTTGGGTCGATCTTGACCCGACTAACGACGTGCTGGCCGACCTGGACCACGTCACCCTCGCCATCGGTCGTGACTACAGCGACGTCTCGCTGCTGCGCGGCATGATCCTCGGCGGCGGCGAGCATCAGGTGGACGTGGCGGTCAGCGTGCAGGAGGTGCCGGTCGCGTGAGGGGATCGGCGAGGGCATGCAGTGGGGAGCATCATGAAGAAGCAAATCTCTTGGCAGGACCTGCCCGACCCGGCAGATGTCTCGGGCGTCTTCGCCTTTGCCATGTCGTTCAACGGCTATGAGGAGCTGGGCTCGTTCGAGGCCTGCACCAGCGCCGCGCGCGAACGCAGGCGAGCATCGATTGCCGACTTGCGCAACGAGCTGTTCTGCGCGGCCAGGGCGTCCCGCCATGCGGGTTCAACGACGTACCTGGCGACCTACGAGGCGTTGTTCCCGCTATTCCAGCGCATGCTGAGGCCCCTGGCCGCGAACGGCCCTCAGGGCTGATCGGCGAGTTCTGGCGACGGGTGCCTGCGGCGCTGCGCGCCCGGGTGCGCAGCCGGGAGCCGATCACTGTCGCCGAACAGCTTGCGACGCAGTGTGCCCGGCGCGTACGCGGTCTTGTAGACCCCACGGTTCTGCAACTCCGGCACGACCAGGTCGATGAAGTCGGCATAGCTTTCCGGCGTGACGGTGCGTGCCAGGTTGAAGCCGTCGATGTCGGTCTCGTCCATCCAGTGCTGAAGGGCATCGGCCACCTGCTGCGGGTCGCCCACGATGGTCGTGTAGCGGCCGCCGAGCGCGAGCTGGCCGAGCAGGTGCCGCACGGTGAACTGCGCGTCGCCACCGGTGGCACGGCGGACCGACGATTCGATCGCATTCGTCTTCACCGCGCGCAGCGGGTCGTCCAGCGCATACGTCGAGTAGTCGACCCCGGCACCGGCTGAAAAATGGGCGAGGCCCGCTTCCGCACTGGCGTGGCGCTGGTACTCAGCCAGCTTTTCGCGGGCAAGCTTTTCCGTCTTGTCGACCACGACCGTGATGCCCATGAGCGCTTTCACGTCACCGGGGCGGCGTCCGGCTAGCACGGCGGCTTGCCGCAACTGCGCCACTTGATCACGCGTGGCAGAGGTGCTCTGGCCGGACAGGAACACGCACTCGGCATGCTCGCCTGCGAAGGTCTGCCCGCGCGCGGAAGACCCCGCCTGGAACAGCACCGGCGTGCGCTGCGGCGAGGGCTCGCTCAGGTGGTAGCCCTCAACGTCGTAGTAGCGCCCATGGTGGCGGATGCGGTGCACCTTGTCCGGTTGCGCGAACACGCGGGCGGCGCGGTCGCGCAGCACGGCATCGTCTTCCCAGCTGCCTTCCCAGAGCTGATAGACCACATCGAGGAACTCATCGGCGCGGTCGTAGCGCTCGTCGTGCGCGATCTGCCCGGTGAGGCCCATCGCGCGCGCGGCGCTCTCCAGATAACCGGTGACGATATTCCAGCCAACGCGCCCGTCCGTCAGGTGGTCGAGCGTGGAGAACCGCCGCGCCAGCAGATAGGGCTGTTCATAGGTCAGGTTGACGGTCAGGCCAAAGCTCAGATGCTCGGTCGCGGCCGCCATGGCCGAGACCAGCATCAGCGGATCGTTCACCGGCAACTGGATCGACTCGCGCAGTGTCACGTCGGCCGACTGCTGATACACGTCGTACACGCCCACGATGTCGGCGATGAACAGGCCGTCGAACAGGCCGCGCTCCAGCAGCTTGGCGAGGTCGGTCCAGTAGCTGAGCTTGCGGTAGTCGACGGAGCGGTCACGCGGATGCGTCCACAGGCCGTGGTTGATGTGGCCGACGCAGTTCATGTTGAACGCGTTGAGCAGGATCGGTTTCTTCGCCATCGTGCGCATGTGGCCCGGTTATGCGGCCAGGCTGGTGAGGGTGGGCAGGCTGTCGGCGGGGCGCTGCAGCAGCACGCCCAGGATCTCGCGTCGCCACGCGTCATAGAGCGGCGCGTGGTTGCGCGTGTCGATGCCCGCCGCGCGTGCGTTGAGCGCCCAGGATTCACGCAGGTAGTCGCCCAGCAGTGTCTGCAGGTGTTCGTCCGCTTCCAGCACCTCGCCCGTCCATTGCTCGCGTTGCGCCGGCGAGGCGCCATCGAGCTTGCGATGCCACCATTCCGTGATGAGGATGCGGTGCACCTCCTCGTCCGGCATGATGCGGTTCTCGGCAAAGTCGCGATTGGCGAGGTCGAGCACGCGCGAGGTGCGGCGGTTCACCGCCAGGCGCGCGAGGATGTGGTGCTCGTAATGAAATTCCCACGCGAGAAAGGCGGCCCAGCTCGTGAGCGGGGTGTCGCCCAGTACGTCCCAGTGGTGGCGCACGTCCTGCGCGATGCGCTCGATCTGGTCGTGGCCCGACAGTACGCGGATGCGCTCGCGCGAGGCCACGGCATGAAAGCCGTCATCGCCGATCTGGCGCGACAGGGCGAGCTGGAAATCGGGGTCGTCGCGGAACAGGCGGTCCAACCCGGCGCTCGCCAGCTGCACGATGAAAAGGTCGTGCGCGGCATTCCACACGGCGTAGTCGATCACGCCTTCCAGCTCTTCCGATGTTTGCGCGTCGCGCGGCGGGTCAACGCGCGCGGGCGGCAGGTGCGGCGCGTGCACGGCAGCGACGCGGTCGAAGAGGGCTTTCTCCAGCGCGCCGGAGTAGCGCACGGGGGCAATGTCGAGATCGGCTTGGGTCACGGTGATGGCCTCGTGGCGGAAGGTTGCTCCGATGGATATGCGTCGCGCTTACGCCGGGTGGGCGTTGCGCGACAGAGGCCGTCATCGTTGCATCGAACCTTGCGCAGGCAAACGAAGCGTTGCGCATGACGTTAGAAGGGGGCGCCGACACCGATTTGCGCTACAGGCCGTTCTCCACCATGGCCAGTAGCCGCAGCGCGATGGCGCCGGTCTGCTCGGGCGGGCGGCCGCGCAACGGGCCGTCGATGATCAGCAGAGCGAGCCCGTGCACGGCAGACCATGCGAGGTATTCGGCGCCAAAGCGGCGCTCCAGCGGTAGCACGCCCGCGGCGGTCAACTGATCGAGTGCCGAGCCGAGCAGCTGGAACGGGTTGAGGCCGCTGTCGCCGGCCTTGTCAGGGTCGACGTCGTGTTCCACCTCGTCGGGCACGGCAAATGCGGTACGGAACAGGCCGGTCTCCATTTGCGCAAAACGCAGGTAGCCCACGCCGACCGCGCGCAATGCGCCACGCGCCTGATCGGCGTCGGAGAGCGTCGGGTCGATCTGTGCCAGCTCGGTTTCCATCGCGCGCGCCAGGGCTGCGAGGGCGGCCGCGCGCACGGCCTGGAGCAAATCCTGGCGCCCTTCGAAATGCCGGTAGGCCGCATTGGGCACCACGCCGGCGCGCCGCGTGGCTTCGCGCAAGACGATTGCGTCTGGCCCGCCGGCGCGCGCCAGTTCGATGCCGGCGTCGAGCAGTGCGCGGCGCAGATCACCGTGGCGATAGGTTGCCCGCGTGGGCGGGCGAGGAGGCTCCTGGGTCATGCCATCTCCATGTGGACACTGTCCATTATCTCTGCTATTGTTTGTGGACAGTGTTCACAATTACACCGTAGTCGTTGGCGATGTGAATTGCCAAGCTTTTTCAGGAGGCTGACATGACGGATGTGTTAACTGCAGCAGACGACGAGTCCCAGATTCGCGCGCTGATCCAGGAATGGGCCGCGGCCGTGCGCGCCAAGGACGTGAACGCGGTGATGCGCCACTACGCACCCAACGTCGTGGTGTTCGATGTGATGCCGCCGCTGTTTGTGAAGGGTGCCGAGCCGTATCGCTGCAATTGGCAGGACTGGTTCGACGCGCTCGACGACGGCCCTGTCGATTTCCAGTTCGTCGAATTGCAACTGGCGGTGGGTGGCGATCTGGCCTATTGCTTTAGCGTGAACCGGCTGCGCGCGCGATATCGCGACGGCACCCGGCACGACGCGCAGACGCGCGCCACCGCGTGCTTCCGCAAGATCGACGGGCGCTGGCTGGTCGTGCATGAGCACGCTTCGGTGCCGATGCCGGTTTCCGAAACCGTCGGCGCATGACGTGCTTTGCACGATGTTGTGTTTTCCCCCAAGGCCGTGACCGATCGCGGCCTGCGTTGTTCACCACCAAGGAGCTGTGATGTCTGTTCAACCCTATCTGTTCTTTGAAGGTCGTTGTGAAGAGGCGCTGGAGTTCTACAAGAAGACGCTCGGCGCGAAAGTCGACATGCTGATGCGCTACAAGGACGCGCCCCCCGGAGCCGAACCGAAGGCTGAGCAGTGCGGCGGTGTGGTGCCTCCGGCCGACAAGGTCATGCACGCGGCCTTCCGCATCGGCGATGCCGTCGTGATGGCGTCCGACGGCATGGTCTCGGGCAAGTCCGAGTTCAAGGGCTTCTCGCTGTCCGTCGACGTGGCCGACAAGGCCGCGGCCGAGCGCACGTTCAAGGCGCTGGGCGACGGCGGTCAAGTGACGATGCCGTTGACGGAGACCTTCTTTGCCAATGCGTTCGGCATGCTGGTCGATCGCTTTGGCGTCGGCTGGATGGTGATTGCACCGAAGCCGATGTAAGCGAAACGCGCAAGAAAAAAACGGCCACCTTCGGGTGGCCGTTTTGCTTCGCGGGGCGCTGCGCGCTCAGATTGGCGCGGAGGGCGATTGCTCCGCGCCGGCATGCCCGTGGGTCGCATCATGCGCACGCGTGCGCACGAACACCCCGGCCAAGACTGCGGCCAGCGCGGCGGCAATCGCCCCCAGCAGGAAGGCGAGGCGATAGCCGCCGTTGAGGGCGATATTGGCGTCCGCACCGGCGGCCGCAAGGCGGTTGGTCTGCGCCGCCGCCAGGCTGGCAAGGATGGCCAGCCCCAGTGCGCCGCCCATCATGAACGACGTGTTGACCACGCCCGAAGCCAGCCCCGATTCATCCGGCGCGACATCGCTCATCGCCGCCAGCAGCACCGGGTTGAAGGCCACGCCGGCACCCAAGCCCAGCAGCACCATGCCGGGCAGCACGTGCATGACGAAGCTGCCGTCCGCTGGTGCGCGCGCAAACAGCACCAGCCCGACCGCCGCCACCAGCAGCCCGATCGACAGTGGCGCGCGAATGCCGAAGCGCATCACCAGCTTGGCCGACAGCCCCAGCGAGAACACCGCCATGATGATGTTGGCCGGCAGGAAGGCCAGGCCGACTTCCATCGCGCTGTAGTTCAGCACGCGCTGCAGATACAGCGCAGAGATGAAGAACCACGCGAACATCGCCGCCGCCCACAGCACGCCCACCACGTTGGCCGTCGCCACATTGCGCAGCGCGAACATGTGCAGCGGCATGAGCGGATGCGACACGCGCGACTCGATGACGAGGAAGGCGATCATCAGCGCGATGGCGATGCCGAGTTGGACCAGCGTTTGCGCCGACGCCCAGCCCGCCTCGTTGCCGTGCACGATGGCGTACACCGCCAGCATCAGCGAGGCGGTGACGGCGATAGCGCCGGCGACGTCCAGCTTGGCGCGATCCGCCAGCGGCTGCCCCGCCGGCAGCAGCGCCACGCACGCCGCATACACCGCCACCCCGATCGGCAGGTTGACCAGGAAGATCCAGTGCCAGCTCAACGTGCTGGTCAGCAGCCCGCCCAGTAGCACGCCGATGCTGCCGCCGCCCGCGCACACGAAGCCGTAGATGCCCATCGCCTTCGCGCGGTCGGCCGGCGAGGTGAACAGGTTCATGATCAGCGACAGCGACACGGCGGAGACCACCGCCCCGCCCAGCCCCTGCACGGCGCGCGCGGCGATCAGCAACCCTTGCGAGTTCGCCAGCCCACAAGCCGCCGATGCCAACGTGAACAGCGTGATCCCCAGCAGGAACAGACGCCGATGGCCGAACAGGTCACCCAGCCGTCCGCCCAGCAACAGGAAGCCGCCGAAGGTGAGCATGTAGGCGTTGACCACCCACACCAGCGCGGTCTCGGTAAAGCCCAGATCCGCCCGGATGGACGGCAGCGCGACGTTCACGATGGTCGTGTCCAGCACGATCATCAGCACGCCCAGGCAGAGCACGATGAGGGCAAGCCAGCGCTTGCGTTCGTCGATGCCATGCGTCATGAAAGCTCCGATGAAGCGCAGCGGTGCCTCAGGACTCCGCAGCGGATTTCAGATTGGCGAGACCGGTCTCGAAGTCCTTGCCGATCATCGCGTCCATGTTGAAGAACAGGCCCATCACCTTGGACATGAACGGGCTCGGGCCATACATCGCCCAGGTCACGTGCGTGGTGCCGCCGCGGTCTTCCAGTGTGAATTCCGCCGTGTTGTGGGCTTCGAACGGTTTGAGGAAGTCGAGCTTGATCTTCACGAGGTTCGGCGCCGCATCGGTGATCTCCATCTGACCCGCACCGACCTTGCCGGTGCCTTCCCACGCATAGGTCGCGCCTTTGCCGCTGGCGGCGCCGCCGTAGCTGCGCTTCATGCTGGGGTCGAGCTTTTCCCACGGCGACCAGGCCGTCCAGCGGTGGAAATCGCTGATGAAGGGGAAGACCTTGTCGGCCGGCGCCTTGACGTCGGCTTCACGCTGGATGCGGAAGGTGTCCGGTCGCGTGGCGGCCAGACCGAGCACGACAACGATGGCGACCACGATGACGATCGCGATGATCTTGAGCATGGTATGCATTCTCCATAGGAGCGGTTGGGGGCGAGTGGAGCCGGGTTCGGCCGGACGAGGCGGTGGCCGTAACAGGCGGTGCCGTGGCGACGACGTGGATTCTGGTCGAACCACCGGCCTATTGAAAGTATTGCATTGTGCACTTTTGGTAGGCCGGGTTCCATCCGTCTGTGCATTCTAGGCAAGGCTGGCTGGGGATATCCCGTTATTGACCGACCGGTCGGACGGCTTATAATCGATGCGCCCACAACGTGTGCCCGTATAGCGTTGCGAGCACATGATCTGAATGCGATCGGAGGACGGCATGTATACCCAAAGCCTGGATCTTCCTGGCGGCGTACCCACAGCACAGGAACTGGCAGACGTCGCCCAGGACGAGGCGGCGTTGCAGGCGCATTTCGACGCGCGCATCGGCGCCGACCAGAAGATCGAGCCGCAGGACTGGATGCCCGCGCCGTATCGCAAGACGCTGCTGCGGCAGATCTCGCAGCACGCGCACTCGGAGGTGGTCGGCATGCTGCCCGAGGGCAACTGGATCACGCGGGCGCCGTCGCTCAAGCGCAAGGCCATCCTCTTGGCCAAGGTGCAGGACGAGGCGGGCCACGGCCTCTATCTCTATTCCGCCGCCGAGACGCTCGGCAGCACGCGCGACGAGATGATCGACGCGCTGCACGAGGGGCGCGCCAAGTATTCATCGATCTTCAATTACCCGACGCTGGCCTGGGCCGACGTGGGCGTGATCGGCTGGCTGGTCGACGGCGCGGCCATCATGAACCAGGTGCCGCTGTGCCGCTGCTCGTATGGGCCGTATGCGCGCGCCATGATCCGCATCTGCAAGGAGGAGTCGTTCCACCAGCGCCAGGGCTATGAATCGCTGCTGACCATGATGGGCGGTACCCAGGCGCAGCGCGACATGGTGCAGGACGCCGTCAACCGCTGGTGGTTTCCGGTGCTGATGATGTTCGGCCCGCCCGACACCGCATCGCCCAACAGCGCGCAGACCATGGCCTGGGGCATCAAGCGCATCTCCAACGATGATCTGCGCCAGCGCTTTGTCGACGCGACTGTCGAGCAGGCGCGCGTGCTGGGCGTGACGCTGCCCGACCCCGGCCTGCAATGGAACGAGGCGCGCGGTCACTACGATTTCTCACCGCTGGACTGGTCCGAATTCAAGCGCGTGCTGGACGGCCATGGCCCCTGCAACCGCGAGCGCCTGACCACCCGCAAGCGTGCGCACGATGAAGGCGAATGGGTGCGCGAAGCCGCGCTCGCCTATGCCTGCAAGCGCGCCGAGCGCGACAACCCACCCGCCGAACAAGCCGCCTGAGCCGAAGGAGCACACCATGCATCAACACGAATGGCCGCTGTGGGAAGTCTTCATCCGCAGCAAGCAGGGCCTGGAGCACAAGCACTGCGGCAGCCTGCATGCGGTTGACGCCAAGCAGGCGCTGCAGATGGCGCGCGACGTGTACACGCGTCGGCAGGAAGGCATCTCGATCTGGGTCGTGCCCTCGGCCGCCATCACCGCCAGCGAGCCGGACGACAAGGCCATGCTGTTCGACCCGATGGCCGACAAGATCTACCGGCACCCGACGTTCTATCGGTTGCCGGACGAAGTCAACCACATGTGATGGCCATGAGCACCGACGCCCATCTGCAGTACGTGCTGCGCCTGGCTGACAACGCCCTGATCCTCGGCCAGCGCAACGCCGAATGGACCGGCCACGGCCCCGTGCTGGAAGAGGACATCGCGCTGTCCAACCTGAGCCTGGACCTGATCGGCCAAGCGCGCCTGCTTTACACGCACGCGGGCCAGCTTGAAGCCGCGCTCACCGGCACGCCGCGCACGGAAGACGACTACGCCTACTGGCGCGCGGAGGCCGCCTTCCGCAACTACACGCTGCTGGAGCTGCCGCACGCCGGTCCGCTGAGCGCCACCGCCGCCAGCCAACGCGACTACGCCGTCACCATCGTCCGCCACTTCCTGTATGCGGCCCTGATGGTGCCGCTGTGGGAGGCGCTCGCGGCCTCCACCGATGCCGAGCTGGCCGCCATCGCCGCCAAGTCGGTCAAGGAGATGCGCTACCACCTGGCCCATACGCGCGACTGGTTGGTGCGCTTTGGCGATGGCACGGCGGAATCGCACGCGCGTGCGCAAGCCGCGCTGGATTGGCTGATGCCGTACACCAATGAGTTCTTCACCACGGACGACGTGGAGGATGCCGTTGCCGAAGCCGGCATCGGCGTGCGGCCGACCGAGTTGCGTGCAGCTTGGGAGGCCACCGTGCGTGATGCCCTCGACGAAGCCACGCTAGCGTGGCCGGAGGCTGGGCCGTATGTCAGCACCGGCAAGCATGGCGTGCATTCCGAACACATGGGCTTCCTGCTGGCAGAGATGCAGGGCCTCGCCCACCAATTCCCGGGGGCATCGTGGTAGCCGAGCCTGTTATCGCCACCAGCACGGGCGGCCTGCAGCCGGGTGCCGCCCGGCTGGCGCGTGCGTACGCGGCGCTTGCAGCTGTGACCGATCCGGAAATCCCCGTCGTCACGATTGCCGAGCTGGGCATCCTGCGCGACGTATCGATCGACGGCACCGGTACGCTGGTGGTGACCGTCACGCCCACCTATTCCGGCTGCCCGGCGATGGACCAGATTGCCGATGACGTGCGTCGCGCATTGCAGGCAGCCGACGTGGGCGCCTACCGTGTGTGCTCGGTCCTGTCGCCGGCGTGGACCACCGATTGGATCACGCCGGAAGGGCGGCGCAAGCTCCACGACTTCGGCATCGCGCCGCCGGCGCATGTAGTGGCGGCAGGTGGTGCGCGGCCGATCAAGCTGATCCGACCCGCCGAGGCCGAGCGCGTGGCCTGCCCGCAATGCGGCTCGCACGACACGGTGCTGGTCTCCGCCTTTGGCTCCACCGCTTGCAAGGCGCTGTACCGCTGCCGCGCCTGCCGCGAGCCGTTCGATTACTTCAAGCCCTACTGAACCGGGATCGCCATGACACCGCAATTCCACCCGCTGCGCGTCGCTGAAGTCCGAGGTGAGACCGTCGATACGATTTCCGTACGCTTTGACGTGCCGAACGACCTGCGCGACGCCTATCGCTTCACACAAGGCCAGTTCCTGACGCTGCGTGTGCCGGCAGGGCAGGTGCCCAATCAGGGCGAGGTGCGGCGCTCGTATTCCATTTGCTGCGCGGTGCAGGACTATGACGCCCACGGCGAGCTGCGCGTAGCCGTCAAGCGTGTCGACGCGGGCGTGTTCTCCAACCACCTGCACGACCGCATCCGCGTCGGCCAGACGCTCGACGTGCTGCCGCCCGACGGCCGCTTCTATGTGCCGCTGGCCGCTGAGAGCGCGCGCCACTACGTCGCCTTTGCGGCCGGCAGCGGTATCACGCCCATCCTGTCGCTCGTCAAGACCACGCTGGCCGCCGAGCCGCACAGCCGCTTCACGCTGGTCTATGGCAACCGCGATATCGACAGCATCATCTTTGCCGAATCGCTGGAAGACCTGAAGGACCGCTACCTCGATCGGTTTGCGCTGTACCACGTGCTGTCGCGCCAGTCGCAGGAGATCGCGCTGTTCAACGGGCGGCTCGATGCCGACAAGGTGCGCGCGTTCCTGTCCACGCTGATCCCGCCCGACGACATCGACGCCGCCTTCGTCTGCGGCCCGTCGACGATGATCGACGCGGTGGAGGCCGCGTTGCTGGACGCCGGCGTGCCGCGCGAGCGCGTGCATGCGGAGCGCTTTGGCGTGCCTGTTGGCGCGGCGGGTACGGCCGCGCCGCGCAGGAAGGCGGCCATCGCGGGGGAGATCGACCTGACGGTGGTGCTGGACGGCAAGTCGCACCATGTGCCGATGGCGGGCGATGCCAAGGTGCTGGACAGCGCGCTGGGCGCCGGGCTCGACTTGCCCTACGCGTGCAAGGGCGGGGTCTGCTGCACGTGCCGCGCCAAGGTGCTGGAAGGCCGCGTGGAGATGGAGAAGAACTTCACGCTGGAAGACTGGGAGATCCAGCAGGGCTTCGTGCTGACCTGCCAGGCGCGGCCGCTCACGCAGCACGTGGTGGTCAGCTACGACGAGCGCTAGGGCCCGTCGCAAACAGCGGCCGAGCGTGGTCGCGCTCAGACGCTGTCTGGCGTTCAGTGCGAGATCCCGGCATTCTTGAGTGAAATGCCCGGCGGGTGAGGATTGGCCTCGCTGGTGTCTTCCGGCAGCAGATTGCCGTCATCCAGCCCAGCGTCGGCGCGTGCAGTCAGGGGATAGCGCTCGGGGTACAGGTGGCGCTGCGCTGTCGCGCTGTCGAACGTGCCGGACCAGCGGGCCACCACCACGGTGGCGAGGCTGTTGCCGATCGTGTTGCACGCGGCGATCGCCATTGACATGAAGCGGTACACCCCGAAGATCACCGCCAGTCCTTCCACCGGCAGGATGCCGGTTGACGTCACCGTTGCGGCAAACACCACGAACGACCCGCCCGATACCGTCGCCGCGCCTTTGGAGGTCAGCAGCATCAGCAGCAGGATGCCGAGTTGGTGCTCGAACGTGATGGGCACGTTGTACGCATGGGCGATGAACATCACGCCCATCGACATGAAGATCGACGTGCCGTCGAGGTTGAACGCATAGCCTGTCGGCAAGACCAGCCCGACGGTCTGCTTGGCGCAGCCCAGCCGTTCAAGCTTGATCAGCAGGCGGGGCAGTGCGCTCTCCGACGAGGCGGTGCCCAGTACGATCAGGATCTCGTCCTTGATGTACCGCATGAAGCGCCACATGCTGAAGCCCGCCAGCCGCGCAATCAGCCCCATCACCACGACGATGAATAGCGCGACGACCGCATAAAAGCTCAACACGAGCTGCGCCAATGCGATCAGCACGGTGGTCCCGTTGCTGCCCACGGCGAAGGCGACGGCGCCGAAGGTGCCCAGCGGCGCCAGCTTCATCACCAGGTTGACGAAGGAGAACAGCACCTCGGAGATCAGGTCGAGGCCTGCAGTGATGCGCACGCGCCGGCTTTCTGGAATCGCGAGAATGCCGATGCCGACCATGACCGCCAGCACCACGACCTGCAGCAGCTCGCCCCTGGCGAACGCGCCGATGAAGTTGTCTGGCACAAGGTGCATGACGAACTCGTGGAAGCCCTGCGGTGCCGCCTTCGCCGCTATCGCCGGCATGGCACCCGCCGTGACGGCGGTCATGCCCTTGCCCAGCTGCAACAGATTGCCGGCCAGCAGGCCCACGGCCAGCGCAATGGTTGATACCAGCTCGAAGTAGACGATCGAACGCCAGCCGACGCGGCCCGCGCTACGGACGTCGCCCGCCGAGGCAATGCCGTGCACGATGGTGAGAAACACCAGCGGCGCCACCCCCGCCTTGATGAGGGCGAGAAAGACGTCGCCGAGAATCTTGAGCTGCGCGCCGACTTTCGGGAACAGCAGCCCGGCGGCAATGCCCAGCACCAGCGACGCCAGCACCTGCATGCCCAGCTTCTTGTACCAGGGGCGCTTTGCGGCCGGGGCGATCGACTCTTGGCGTGAGGCTTGGTCGTTGATCATGATGTGTGCTCCTCCACCGTCGCCAATCAGATCTGGCTGGACAGTTCGATGGCCCGGTCGACCATCTGCGGCGCGAGGCCCAGGTAGTTGGCCGGATCGGTCATGCGGTCGATCGCCTCACGGCTGAAGTGCTGCGTGACCTGCGGGAGGGCTGCCAGCGCGTCGGCAAGGGTGCCGCCGTGTTCGTTCACCGTGCGGCAGGCGTCGTACACGATGTCGTGGGCCTGCTGGCGCCCCGTGAACGGCGCCATCTGCATCATCACCGCCTCGGCCACGATCAGGCCGCGGCTGATGCCGAGGTTGTGCTTCATGCGATCGGTGTCGACGATCAGCCCGCCCAGCGCGAACTTGGCCTGATGCAGCGCGCCGGCGGTCAGGATGAAGCTCTCGGGAATCGCGATCCACTCGGCATGCCACGGGCCGGTCGCGCGCTCGAAGTCCTGCACCATGGCATCGACCATCAGGCCCGCATGCTGGCGCACCGCCTTGGAAGCGGCGAGCATCAGTTCGCTGGAGATCGGGTTGCGCTTCTGCGGCATCGTGCTGCTGGCGCCGCGTCCCTTGACGAAGGGTTCGTAGACTTCCGCAAATTCCGTCGACGCCATGATCATGATGTCGAGTGCGATCTTGCCCAGCGACCCGGTGATCAGTGCCAGCAGGTTCACCGCTTCGGCAAAGCCGTCGCGTGCCACGTGCCACGTCGTCGCCGGCACACCGAGGCCGAGTTCTTCGGCGAGCGCGCGCTGCACGTCGAAGCCCTTGTTGTCGCCCTGGCCGCCGAGCGAAGCCAGCGTGCCTGCCGCGCCGGCAAACTCCACCACCGCCACGCGCGGGCGCAGTTCGGCAACGCGCTGCTGGTGGCGGTCGAACATCGCCAGCCAGATCGCGGCCTTGTAGCCGAAGGTCACCGGCAAAGCTTGCTGCAGGTGGGTGCGGCCGGCCATTGGCGTGTTGCGATGCTTGGTAGCCAGATCGGCCAGGATGCCGCGCAGCGCGCGGATGTCCGCATCGATGCTGTCCAGCGCATCGCGCACCTGCAGCGCGACGGCGGTGTCCATGATGTCCTGCGTGGTCGCGCCCCAGTGGACGTAGCGCCCGGCCTCGCCGCACATCGCCACGAGCTGGTGCACCAGCGGCAGGATCGGGTAGCCGACGATGTCGGTCTCCTCGCGCATGTGGTCGAAGTCGATGCGCTCGATTCGCGATTCGCGGGCGATGGCGGCGGCCGCCTCGGCCGGGATCACGCCGACGCGCGCCTCGGCCTTGGCCAGCGCGATCTCGACGTCGATGTAGCGCTGCACGAGCGCGCCGTCGGAAAACATCTGGCGCATCGCCTTGGTGCCGAAGGCGTCGCGGAACAGGGCGGAATCGATGACGGTGCTGGCCGCCGGAATCGTGTGAGGAGACAGGGCTTGGATGGACATGGTGCTAGCTTGTGTGAACGAGGCGGGTTGGCTAATATGTTCGAACATATCGATATTAAATATGTTCGAACATATTGACGAAAGGCGGGTTAACCCGCGCTCGCCCTAATGTGACGAAACAGCCATCCATGAGCAAATCGACTTCGACAGACATCACCCGGCAGCTTCTCGACGGCATCACTACCGGGCGCTTTCCGGTCGGCACCTTGTTGCCGACGGAATTCGAGTTGTGCGAGCAGTTCCAGGCCAGCCGCTACACCGTGCGGGCGGTGCTGCAGGAGCTGCAGCAGCTCGGGCTGGTCTCGCGGCGCAAGAATGTGGGCACGCGCGTGGAAGCCGCGCAGCCGAAAGCGGTGTTCCGGCCCACGTTGGCGTCGGTGGAAGACCTGGTGCAGTTCGGCACGGAGCACCTGCGTGCCGTGCAGGCCGTGGAGGCGGTGGCGGTGCCTGCCGATGTCGCCAACGAGATCGGCTGCGCCAGCGGCGCACGCTGGCTGCGTATCTCCAGCCTGCGGATGGAAGGCGGCAAGGACGCCGCCCCGATGGGCTGGACCGACGTCTACATCGATCCGGCCTACGCGGAGATCGGCGACATGGTGCGCGAATCGCCCAGCACGCTGGTCAGCTCGCTGATCGAGTCACGCTACGGCCGGCAGATCGCGGAGATCCACCAGGACGTGCGGGCGTCCACGCTGACTGATGTGCGCATTGCGAAGGCGTTGACCCTGAACGTAGGTGACCCCGTGCTGAAGATCGTCCGCCGGTATCTGGACGCGGACGGGGAAATGTTCGAGGCCTCGGTGACGGTGCATCCGGCCGACGGCTTCTCGGTGTCGATGCGTCTGACGCGTTCGACGGCGTAGCTCAGGCTGGCGCGCCGCCCAGCCCGTTATCGAGCATGTCGATCACCATTTCGGCGTAGCCCTCGTACGAGAGCGGGCCATCGGGTTTGAGCCAGGTGAACGTCCAGTTCATCATGCCGAACAGCATCATCGTGGTGGGCGTGCGGTTGGCGTCGTCCACCTTGTCGGGATACGCCGCCCCCAGTTGCCGACCCACGGCTGCGACGACTTCCCGCTCGCGCGCGAGCACGATGTCGCGCTGCTCCGGCGACAGGTATTTCACGTCATTGAGTAGTGCCACATGGCGCGTGCGCGAGGTGGCGTATTCGGCCAGGAAGGTGCGGATCAGCAGGTGCAGCGTGGCGCGGGCGGAGAGCTTGGCGTGGCGCGCATCGCGCTCGGCGCGTTCGACCAGGTCGGCCAGCCGCTTGGTGTAGCGGTCGAGCAGGTCGAACAGGATCGCTTCCTTGCCTTCGTAGTAGTGATACAGCCGCGACTTCGAGCCGCCGCACGCCGCGGCGAGCTGGTTCATCGACACGCTCGGGTAGCTGTCGGCTGCAAAGGCTTCGGCGGCGGTATCGAGCACGTTTTCTCGGCGCAGCTCGAATTCGTCTTCGTTCTTGACGCGGGACATGTGGGGCGGCACATCGGGTGGATGGCCGCCATGGTAGCAGCGTTGCAGGGCGCATCGGCTCAGGGCTTCTGCATGCCCAGCCGTGCGCGCCAGGCGAGTTCGCACCCGCGCATCCAGCTGACCGCTTTGCGGCCGCAGGCAATGGCGGGCTGCTCGACGTAGCGGTGCAGGAGCATGGCCAGCATGATCGTCAGCGCCAGGTTCGCGCCGAACAGCATCAGCTGCGCACCGATCCGCTCCGGTGCGATCACGCCCACCAGCCGATGCGTGGCTTCGATGACGGTCGGGTGCACAAGGTAGAGCGCGTACGACAGCTCACCCAACCACACGGCCACGCGCGGCACGCGCAATGTGCCGCAGTATTCCGCGGCCACCAGCCCGGCCAGCAGCGCACCCGCGGGCAACCCGCGCGCCAGCAGATCGAACTTGGGCACCGGTCCGATGACCGAGGCGACGAACGCGGCCGCGCCCATCGCGAGCAGCAGACGCGCGCGTGCCGGCGTGAGGCGGTGTCGATGCGCCGCGTACAGCCACGCCAGGCCTGCGCCGAGCAGGAACTCCAGCACCAGCGGGTTGGCGGCCAGCGCCAGCATCGGTGTGGCCCACGGGTAGATCGCCTGCGGATCGCGCAGCACCGCACCCGTGTGCCAGAACGGCAAGATGACCGTGGTGGTGAACAGCGCCAGCGCCACCAGCCACAGCGCACGCCGGCCCAGCAGCGCCAGCCCGAGTGCGCACAGCAGATAGAAGAACGCCTCGTAGTTCAGCGACCAGCCGACATAGAGCGCGGGATAGCCAAGATAAGGCGCATCCGCGTTGGCCTGCGGCAGGAACGCCAGCGAGGCCGCCAACACGCCCGCCGATACCGGGTTGAACCATGCCGAATGCAGCGCCGTCATCAACCAATACGGCGGCGCTAGCCTGAATGCGCGCTTGACGAGAAACGCGCCCGGCGTCTCCGGCCCCTTCGGCCCCACCACCGCTACCCACGCGATGATGAAGCCGCTGATGACGAAGAACACGTCCACGCCAACGTACCCGCGCTTGATCACATAGGTGGTCAGCCATGCCAGCGCAGGGAAGTCAGGATGCGCGAGCGCGAGCCCGGAGTGGAAGACCACGACATACAGCGCCGCAAAGCCGCGCAGCGCCTGGATGCTTTGAAGGGAATCGGAAGAACGGTTCACGCGAGAACGGGTGGCGGGTGTGATTGCCGCCGGTGGGGCATCGGCAACCCCCGTCTCTCAGCAATCGGCGTGCCGCGCGTTCAGCCCGGCGGCCGGCAACGCTGGGCACGTTCAAGCAGCAGCGCGCGCTCCTGCCGGTTGCGTGCCAGGGCAGCGGCGCGCTCGTACTCGGCGCGGGCCTCGTCCAGGCGGTTGAGCTTGGCGAGGAAATCGGCGCGCACGCTGGGCAGCAGGTGGTAGTCGCGCAAGGCGGGTTCCGCCAGCAGTGCATCGACGATCTCCAGCCCGGCCGCCGGCCCATACGCCATTGCCACGGCAACGGCGCGGTTGAGTTCGACCACGGGCGAGGGCGCGACCTGCGCCAGCGCGTCGTACAGCGCAGCGATGCGCGCCCAGTTGGTCTGCTCGGCGGTGCGGGCGCTGGCGTGGCAGGCGGCAATCGCGGCCTGCAGGCCATAGGGGCCCAGGCCGTGGCCGCAGGCTTCCGCGCGGGCCAGTGCTGCAAAGCCGCGCTGGATGAGGAGATGGTCCCAACGGCCGCGGTCCTGGTCGAGCAGCAGGATTGGCCGGCCACCCGGGCCCACGCGGGCGCGCAGGCGCGAAGCCTGCAGCTCCATCAGCGCGACCAGGCCGTGCACCTCCGCCTCATTCGGCATCAGCCCGGCCAGGATGCGGCCCAGGCGCAGCGCGTCTTCGCACAAGGTGGGGCGGGTCCAGTCGTCGCCGGCGGTGGCGGCATAGCCTTCGTTGAAGATCAGGTAGATCACCTGCAACACGGCGGACAGCCGCTCCGGCAGCAACTGCGGCTCGGGCAGCTCGAACGGCACGCGCGCCGCCGTGAGCGCGCGCTTGGCACGCACGATGCGCTGCGCGACGGTCGGCTCCGGCACCAGGAAGGCGCGCGCGATTTCATCAGTAGTGAGGCCGCCCAGCAGGCGCAGCGTGAGCGCCACGCGAGCCTCGTGCGGCAACACCGGGTGGCAGGCGATGAAGACCAGGCGCAGCAGGTCGTCGCCGATGTCATCGTCGCGTGCGGTTTCCGCATCCGCCTGGGCGAGCTCCTGCTCGATTGCCAGCTCGATCGCCAGCAGCTCGTGCTTGCGTTGCGCGAGGGTGTGGTGGCGCAGGCGGTCGATGGCGCGGTGCTTGGCGGTGGCGGTGAGCCATGCGGCCGGGTTGTCGGGAATGCCCGTCGCGGGCCATTGTTCCAGCGCCGCCACCAGCGCGTCCTGCGCCAGCTCTTCGGCCAGGCCCACGTCGCGCAGCAGGCGGGCGAGTCCGGCGATGATCCTGGCCGATTCGATGCGCCACACCGCCTCGATGGTGCGGTGGATGGCGGCCGTGGCTGTTGTTGCTTGTGTCGAATCGGCCATGGCCCGGGCGGATGCTTACTGCTGCTTGGCCGCCAATTCAGCGCGCAGGCGGTCTTCGCGCTCGCGCTCTTCGGGCGTGAAGGCGGCGCCAAAGTCTTCCGCCTCGAACACGCGGCGGATCTCCAGCCGCACATTGCCGCCGGCATCCAGCGCCGGCCAGCGCTTGACCCACTCGAGCGCCTCTTCCAGCGACTTGACCTGCAGCATGGCGTAACCGGCCACCAGCTCCTTGGCCTCGGCAAACGGTCCGTCGATCACGGTCGGCTTGCCGCCCTTGAACTCCACGCGCGCGCCGCGCGAGCTTGGGTGCAGGCCCTCGCCACCCAGCAGCACGCCGGCGCCGGCGAGGTCTTCCATGTACTTGCCCATCGCGGCAAACAGTTCCTCGGTGGGCGTTACGTCGGCTTCGGTGTCCTTGTCAGCCAGTCGCAGAACCATGAATCGCATGTTGTTTCTCCTTGGGGATGGGGAAGTCGCGAGATGTTCGCGCCTCTATTTGCACGTCGAATGACGGCTGGGCGAAATCGACAAACACGACATTGAAAGTTGTAACTGAATATTACAGCGGGTGCGCCAGCCGGTAATCGGTTGGGCGCATGCCGGTCCACTTGCGGAACGCGCGGTGGAACGCGCTGGGCTCGGCAAAGCCGACCGCCGCCGCAATGTCGGCGATGGTGTGGTCGGTGTCCTGCAACTCGGCGATGGCGATGTCGCGCCGCAGGTCGTCCTTGATCGACTGGTAGGTGTGGCCCTCCAGCTTCAGCCGCCGGCGCATGGTCGCCTCGGCCACGTTCAGCTTGAGCGCCATCGCGTCGGACGCCGGCCATGCCGAGACCGGCAGCGCGCGCAGCGTCTTGCGCACGCGCGCGGCAAAGGAATCGGGGTTGCGGTACTTGACCACGAAGCTGCCCGGCGCATCCCGCAGGAAGGCCTTGATCGATTTCGCCGTCTGCACCACCGGCAGCGCCAGGAAGCCGGGCTGCAGGTCGACATACGATGCATCCTGATCGAACGTCAGGTCATCGCAGAACATCAGCCGGTACTCCTGCTCGGCCGGCGGCGCCGAGCATTGGAAGCGTGCCGCGATGAGCGGAATGCGCCGGCCCACCAGCCAGCAGGTCAGGCCGTAGACCATGATGAACCACGTGGCGTAGGCGAACATCTTTGGCGCGGGCGTGCCCGGGCGATGCGCGAATTCGAGCCGCACGCGCGTGGCATCCACCTGCACCTGCACGGCGAGGTCGTCCAGCACCAGCCGCATGAACCCGACGGCGCGCTGCAGCGCCTGCTTGCCGGTGCGCGCGGTCAAGGCGGCCTGGGTCATGGCGATGAAGCTGCCGCTACGCATCGGGTGCGAGTCCTGGCCGAAAAACTCGTCGTCGAGCGCCTGCGCAATGCCTGCCCACAGCGCCCCGTATTGCGCGGAAGAGATACGGCTCTTGGGCGAAGCCAGCATCTGCGGCGCTATCCCTGCGGCGGCCGCCATCGGCTGTACGTCGAGCCCACGTGCGCGGGCGAGCGCCAGCGTCTCTTCGACGAGGCGCATGGAGATGGTGCCTTTTTCGTTTTTCTTCATCGTCGTAGCAAGCAACCCGCGCATGGCGGGTGACGGCATCCGGCATGGCAAATCCGCTCACGCAGATTGATCGTGACGGGCATCGAAGCCACGCCAGCGGATGCCTAGACTCGTTCCCAATCGAATGACCCGGACCGCGACGGCAGCACATGAGCGGCACGCGGGGCGCCACAGTGTAAAGCGCCCGCACCCCCGGCGCCATGGCGGCAGCAAGAGCAGAGACAAGCGATGGACGACTTCTACACCGAAGAACAGCGGATGATCCATGACGCCGCGCGCGATTTCGCCACGGAATGCCTAGCGCCCCATGCGGCGCAGTGGGACCGCGACGCCCAGCTGCCAGACGAGGTGGTCAAGCAGATGGGCGACCTGGGTTTGCTCGGCATGATCGTGCCGCCCGAGTGGGGCGGCTCCTATACGGACTACGTGGCCTATGCGCTCGCGCTCGAAGAGGTGGCCGCCGGCTGCGCCGCCTGCGCGACCATGATGAGCGTGCACAACTCGGTCGGCTGCGGCCCGATCCTCAAGTTCGGCACGGACGAGCAGAAGGCGCGCTACCTGCCGGACCTGGCCACCGGCCGTGCCATCGGCGCGTTCTGCCTGACCGAGCCGCAGGCGGGCTCGGAGGCCAACAACCTGCGCACGCGTGCCGTGCTGCGCGACGGCCACTGGGTCATCACCGGTAGCAAGCAGTTCGTCACCAACGGCGCGCGGGCCGATCTCGCTATCGTGTTTGCCGTGACCGACCCTGAGGCCGGCAAGCGTGGCATCTCCGCCTTCATCGTGCCGACCGATACGCCGGGCTTCCACGTCGGGCGGCCGGAGCACAAGCTCGGCATCCGTGCGTCGGACACCTGCCCGATCTCGCTCGAAGACTGCGCCGTGCCTGAAGCCAACCTGCTGGGCGAGCGGGGCGAGGGCTTGAAGATCGCGTTGTCCAATCTCGAAGGCGGGCGCATCGGCATCGCCGCGCAGGCGGTAGGCATCGCGCGCGCCGCGTTCGACGCTGCCCGCAATTACGCGAACGAGCGCATCCAGTTCGGCAAGGCGCTGCGCGAGCACCAGACCATCGCCAACATGCTGGCCGACATGGCCACGCGCCTGAACGCGGCGCGCCTGCTCGTACACCACGCGGCGCGGCTGCGCAGTGCGGACAAGCCCTGCCTGTCCGAAGCCTCGCAGGCCAAGCTCTACGCGTCTGAACTGGCCGAGGAGATCTGCTCCAACGCCATCCAGATCCACGGCGGTTACGGCTACCTGGCCGACTACGCCGTCGAGCGCCACTACCGCGACGCACGCATCACCCAGATCTACGAAGGCACCAGCGAAGTCCAGCGGATGGTGATCGCGCGGCACGTCTAGCACGCCCTGCGCCGAATGGGTCGACAAATCGCGACCGAACACACAGAGCGCATACGCGCCGACCAGGAGACGACGATGAACGAAGTGGCATCTGCAGCAAAGGGCTCGAAGGACTTTGTCGAAGCGCGCGATTTCCTGCTGCGCCATCGCACCGACTACGATCGCGCGTACCGCGAGTTCGGCTGGCCCGTGCTGGGCGAGTTCAACTGGGCGCTGGATTACTTCGACGTCATGGCGCGCGGCAACGACAACGCGGCGCTGTGGATCGTCGATGATCCGCAGCAGCCCGGGTTGAAGCTGTCGTTCGCGCAGATGTCCGAACGGTCTTCGCGTATGGCGAACTTCCTGCGCGGCCTCGGCATCGTGCGTGGCGACCGCCTGCTGCTGATGCTGCCGAACCGCGTCGAGCTGTGGGACGTGATGCTGGCGGCGATGAAGCTGGGCGCCGTCGTCCTGCCCGCCACCACGCAGCTCTCGCCCGATGATGTGCGCGACCGCGTGGAGCTGGGCGGCGCGACCGGCGTGGTCGTCGATGCGGCGGAGCTGCACAAGTTCGAGACGGTCGATGCGGGCGTCAAGCGCATCGCCGTGGGGGCGCAGCGCGACGGCTGGGTTGATCTGGCCGGCGCCTACAGCGCGAGCGCCGAGTTCATCCCCGACGGCCCCACGCGCGCCACTGATCCGCTGCTGCTGTACTTCACCTCGGGCACCACGTCCAAGCCCAAGCTGGTCGAGCACACGCACCAGAGCTATCCGGTCGGGCACCTGTCGACCATGTACTGGATCGGCCTGCAGCCCGGCGATGTGCACTGGAACATCAGCTCGCCCGGCTGGGCCAAGCATGCGTGGAGCTGCTTCTTCGCGCCGTGGAATGCGCAGGCCTGCGTGTTCGTCTACAACTACGCGCGCTTCGTGCCGAAGGACACGTTGGACGTGCTGGTGCGCTGTAACGTGACCACGCTGTGCGCGCCGCCCACCGTGTGGCGGATGCTGGTGCAGGAGCCGCTGGCGTCGTACGCGGTCAAGCTGCGCGAGATCGTTGGCGCAGGCGAGCCGCTGAACCCCGAGATCATCGAGCGCGTGCGCACCGCCTGGGGTGTGACCATCCGCGACGGCTTCGGCCAGACCGAGACCACCTGCCAGATCGGCAACACGCCGGGCCAGCCGGTGGTGCCCGGCTCGGTGGGGCGCCCGCTGCCGGGCTACCGTGTCGAACTGGTCGACCATGACGACCAACCGGCGAGCGAAGGCGAGATCGTGCTGCCGCTGTCGCATCGCCCGCTGGGCTTGATGCAGGGCTACGCCAACAACGCCAAAGCGACGGCCGATGCCATGCGCAACGGCTACTACCACACGTCCGACGTCGCCCTGCGCCGCGACGACGGCTACTTCGTCTACATCGGCCGCACAGATGACGTGTTCAAGTCGTCCGACTACCGCCTGAGCCCCTTCGAGCTGGAGAGCGTGCTGATCGAGCACGAGGCCATCGCTGAAGCCGCCGTGGTGCCCAGCGCCGACGCGCTGCGCCTGTCGGTGCCCAAGGCCTTCGTGACGGTGCGCCAAGGCTACGAGGCTGGCCCCGAGCTGGCTCGCGCGGTGTTCAGCTTCTCGCGCGAGAAGCTCGCGCCCTACAAGCGCATCCGCCGCCTGCAGTTCAGCGAGCTGCCCAAGACCATCTCCGGAAAGATCCGCCGGGTGGAACTGCGCCGCCTTGAACTGGAGCGTACGCCCGACCCGGCTCGCCTGCCCGGCGAGTACTGGGAAGAAGATTTCGCCGAACCCCGCTGAAACCCGTCGTCATCCCAATCGCCATCGATTCGTACAGGAGACCCCCCATGAGCGCCGTTGCCTCCCTCTCTTCAGTCCAGCCTGCCGCACGCCAGGACAGCGTGCCCACCGTCAAGCTGCTGATCGGCGGCGAGTTTGTCGAATCGCGTTCGGCCGAATGGCGCGATGTGGTGAACCCGGCCACGCAGGAAGTCCTGGCACGCGTGCCGTTTGCCACGACGGAGGAAGTCGACGCGGCCATCCAATCCGCGCATGCCGCGTTTGCCACCTGGAAGCACACGCCGGTGGGCGCGCGCATGCGCATCATGCTCAAGTTCCAGGCGCTGATCCGCGAACACATGCCGCGCATCGCCCGCACGCTCACGGCCGAGCAGGGCAAGACGCTGCCCGATGCCGAGGGCGACATCTTCCGCGGGCTGGAGGTGGTCGAGCATGCATGCTCGGTGGGCTCGCTGCAGCAGGGCGAATTCCTGGAGAACGTGGCCGGCGCGGTGGATACCTACACGCTGCGCCAGCCGATCGGCGTGTGTGCCGGCATTACGCCGTTCAACTTCCCGGCCATGATCCCGCTGTGGATGTTCCCGATGGCCATCGTGTGCGGCAACACCTTCGTGCTGAAGCCCTCGGAGCAGGACCCGCTGTCGACCATGCTGCTGGTGGAGTTGGCGCTCGAAGCCGGTGTGCCGGCTGGTGTGCTGAACGTCGTGCACGGCGGCAAGGATGTGGTCGATGCGCTATGCACGCATGAACACGTGAAAGCGATTTCGTTCGTTGGATCGACTGCTGTGGGCACGCATGTGTACCGCCTCGGTAGCGAGCACGGCAAGCGTGTGCAGTCGATGATGGGCGCGAAGAACCACGCCGTGGTGCTGCCGGATGCGAATCGGGAGCAGACCCTCAACGCGCTGGCGGGCGCGGGCTTTGGCGCGGCTGGGCAGCGTTGCATGGCGACATCCGTGGTGGTGCTGGTGGGCGCTGCCCAGCAGTGGGTACCGGATCTGATCGCGAAGGCCAAGACGCTCAAGGTCAATGCAGGCGTGGAGCCGGGCACCGATGTCGGCCCCGTGGTCTCGCGCGCGGCCAAGCAACGCATCCTCGGCCTGATCGAATCTGGCGTGCAGCAGGGCGCCACGCTGGCACTGGACGGCCGCAACGTGCGCGTGGCGGGTTACGAAGACGGCAACTTCGTCGGCCCGACCATCTTCACCGATGTGACCACCGACATGGACATCTACACCAACGAGATCTTCGGCCCCGTGCTGCTGGTGGTGACGGTGCCGACGTTGGACGAGGCCATCGCACTGGTCAACCGTAACCCGTTCGGCAACGGCGTGGGCCTGTTCACGCAGAGCGGCGCGTCGGCGCGCAAGTTCCAGAGCGAGATCGACGTCGGCCAGGTCGGCATCAACATCCCGATTCCGGTGCCGGTGCCGTACTTCAGCTTTACCGGCTCGCGCGGGTCCAAGCTGGGCGACCTGGGCCCGTACGGCAAGCAGGTCGTGCAGTTCTACACGCAGACCAAGACCGTCACCGCGCGCTGGTTTGACGATGCGGTGGACGCCGGCGGCGTGAACACCACCATCAGCCTGCGCTGATCGACCAAGGAGCGTTGTCATGAAGATCGCTTTCATCGGCCTGGGCAACATGGGCGCCCCGATGGCGCGCAACCTGCTCAAGGCGGGCCATGCGCTCAGCGTGTTTGACCTGAACGCGCAGGCGGTGCAGTCGCTGGTGGAAGCCGGCGCCACGGCTGCCGCTTCGCCCAAGGAGGCCGTGGCTGGCGCGGAGATCGTCATCACCATGTTGCCGGCTGCGGCACATGTACGCAGCGTGCTGACCGCGCCGGACGGCGTGCTGGCCGGTATCGGCCAGGGCGTGCCCATCATCGATTCGAGCACGATCGACCCGGCCAGCGCCAAGGCGTGTGCCACGTTGGCGGCCGAGCACGGCAACACGTTTATCGACGCGCCGGTCTCGGGCGGCACGGGCGGCGCGGCAGCCGGCACGCTCACCTTCATGGTGGGCGGCAGCGTGGCGGCGTTCGAGCAGGTGCGGCCGGTGCTCTCCGCCATGGGCAAGAACCTCGTGCACTGCGGCGACACCGGCGCCGGTCAGGGCGCGAAGATCTGCAACAACCTCGTGCTCGGCATCACCATGGCCGGCGTGGCCGAGGCCATGTCGCTGGGCGAAGCGCTGGGCATCGACCCGAAGGTGCTGGGCGGCATCATCAACACGTCCACCGGCCGCTGCTGGAGCTCGGACACGTACAACCCGTTTCCCGGGGTGATCGAGACCGCGCCATCCTCGCGCGGCTACACCGGCGGCTTCGGCACCGACCTGATGCTCAAGGATCTGGGCCTGGCGGGTGACGCCGCCAAGGCGGTCCGCCAGCCGGTCTACCTGGGCGCGCTGGCGCAGCAGCTCTACCAGACCGTCAGCAGCCAGGGTGATGGCAAGCTGGACTTCTCCGCCGTCATCAAGCTCTATCGTCACGAAGGTCAGGAAGGGGGCGCCTGATGATCGAACTCGATTACGTGAACGACGACCATGCCGTTGCGCTGGTCACGCTCAAGCGCCCGCCGGCCAACGCCTTCACGCCGCAAGGGCTGCTGCAACTGCAGGCCACCGTGGAGAAGCTGAACGCCGACCCGCGCGTGCGCGCCCTGGTCATCACCGGCGACGGCCCGAAGTTCTTCAGCGCCGGGGCGGACCTCAACACCTTTGCCGACGGCAACCGCGACGTGGCGCGCGAAGCCGCTGCGCGCTTCGGCGCCGCCTTCGAGGCGCTGCAGAACGCGCGCCCCGTGGTGATCGCTGCCATCAACGGCTTTGCGATGGGCGGCGGGCTGGAGTGCGCGCTGGCGTGCGACATCCGCATTGCCGAGCAGCATGCCAAGCTGGCCGTGCCCGAGACGGCTGTCGGTCTGCTGTGCTGCGGCTGCGGCACGCAGACCCTGCCGTGGCTGGTGGGCGAGGGCTGGGCCAAGCGCATGATCCTGACCGGCGAGCGCGTCGACGCGCAAACCGCACTGCGCATCGGCCTGGTGGAAGAGGTGGTGGAGACTGGCGCCGCACGCGACGCCGCCATCGCCATGGCGCAACGCGTGACGACGCTGAGCCCGCAGGGCGTCACCTACAGCAAGCACCTGATCCACCAGGCGCGCAACGGCGTGCCGCGCTCGGCTGCCCTGGCCATCGAGCGCGAGCGCTTTGTCGACCTGTTCGACCATCCGAACCAGCGCGAAGGCGTGAACGCCTTCCTGGAGAAGCGTGCCCCGCGCTGGCACACCGCACCCGAATCGGAGGCGCTGCAATGAGCGCCGTCCAGATGCCCGTGGCGCAGCCTGAAGCGGTGGCTGCCGAACCCGAAGTGCTGATGCGCGTGGTCAACCGCGTCGCCATCATCACGTTGAACCGGCCGTCCGCCTTGAACGCGCTGTCGCACGGCATGGTGCGGCAGTTGGCCGTGCTGCTGGAGCAATGCCGTCATGACGATGGCATCGTCGCGCTGGTATTGCGCGGCGCCGGCCAGAAGGGCTTCTGCGCCGGCGGTGACGTGCGTTCGCTCTACCAGATTGCCCAGCAGAACCGCATGGGCGGCGAGGGTGGCTGGCTCCAGTTCTTCATCGATGAATACCGGCTTGACTATGCGCTGCACCAGTTCCCGAAGCCGATCGTGGCGCTGCTCGACGGCATCACGATGGGCGGCGGCATGGGGCTGGGGCAGGCCGCGCGCCTGCGCGTGGTGACCGAGCGCACGAAGATGGCGATGCCGGAAACGCGCATCGGCTTTCTGCCCGACGTGGGCGCGACGCGCTTCCTGAGCGTGATGTCGCCGGAGCTGGAGCTGTATGTCGGGCTGACCGGCGTGACGCTGTCCGGCGCCGACGCGCTGCATTGCCACCTGGCGGACCTGTGCGTGCCGGCCGAATGGCTTGGGTCGTTCGAAGAGCGGCTGCAGCGCATGCCGCACGACGGCGATCTGACGCAAGCGCTGCGGCGGGTGTTCGAGCCGCCTTGCAACATCGTCCCGCATGCCGCACTGGCGCTGCAGGCGTCGTTTATCCTTCGCTATTTCGACGCCCGCTCCACCATCGATAGGATCGTGGCGACGCTGCGTGAGAGCCTGGAACGTGATCCGTCGCGCGAAGTCCGGCAGTGGCTGCAGGCCACGCTCGACGCCATGACCACGCATTCGCCGACGATGCTGCATGTCACGCGCGAGGCGTTGTTGCGCGGCCGGCAGATGACGCTGGCCGAGTGCTTCCAGATGGAGCTGGGCATCGTGGCGCGCGCCATCGAGGAGGGCGACTTCTGCGAGGGCGTGCGTGCACACCTGGTCGACAAGGATCATCGCCCGGGCTGGGCGCCGGCCACGCTGCGCGAAGTGCGCCCCGAGCGCGTACGGCACTTCCTCTCGTCGCCGTGGCGCAGCGATGCGCACCCGCTGGCCGATCTGGGTGTGGAGTCGTGCGCCATCTAGGTTGACCTTGGCGGATCAGACGCTGTGCAACCTCCGCCGGCATCCGGTGCCAGCGGAGAGCGCCTTGACCGGCCGGGTCTCCGGATCAAGCGCGCGATCACGGCGAAGATCACCGCCGATCTTCAGAAGAGGTCGCGCAGCCCGGGCACGGTACCCGCGTCAAACGAAGCGGCCGCCACCATCGATATGCAGGATTTCGGCATTGATGTAGCGGTTGCCCAGCAGAAAGGCGATGGCCTCGCCGAGTTCCTCGGCGCGTCCGATACGGCCGCCGGGCAAGGCCGCGGCAGCTTGCGCAAGGACCGCGGCGCGATTCTCCGGACCGAACGTATCGAACAGCGGCGTGTCGACAAAGCCTGGCGAGATGACGTTCACGCGAATCGGCTTGAGCTCGAGCGCAAGCGATCGGGCGAGCGCTTCGACGCCGCGTACCGCTGCGGCAATCACTGACGTCCCATGGCCCGACGGGCGGTCGGACAACTGCCCGCCGGTCAACACGATCGAGGCCGTCGGCGGCATCAGCGGCAGCGCGGCCCGGATCGCATAAACCGGCCCCGCGATCCGCTCGCGCATGGCGTCGAGCAGCTGGTCGGGATCGGTATCGGCCAGCTTGCCGGCGGTAAAGCTGCCGGCGGTGATCACGAGGTGGTCGACGCGGGTCATGGGGCGGAACACCGCTTCGACGGCCTCCCTGCTTGCAATGTCGGCGACCGCCGTGCGCGCGCCGCCGATTGACTGGGCAGCGGTTTCGAGCTTCGTCTGCGACCGGCCAACTAGGGTGATGTCGGCGCCGCTCGCCTTGGCAGCTGCGGCTGCCGCGAGGCCGATCCCAGAGCTGCCGCCAAACACGACGACATGGGTGCCGTGCAGGAGGGATTTCGATGCAATGTTCATGGCGTTGTCTCTTCAAAGGCGTGCAAGTCGCCGAACCTTAAGTCATTCTGTCTGGCAATGGAACGTGTGAAAATCGCATATGACCCATGCCAGGGAGGAATGACTTGGATTCGCTTCAATCGATGCGGCTGTTTGCGCGCGCGGTCGAGCTGGGCAGCTTTTCATCGGTGGCCCGCGAGGAGAACATCAGCCAACCGACCATGAGCAAGGTCATCGCCGCGCTGGAGAAAGACCTGGGCGTCCGCCTGCTTGAACGGACGACGACCAGCCTCACCCCGACCGACGAAGGCAAACGGTTTTACGAGCGCTGCAAGCGGGTGATCGAGGAATACGCCGATGCCGTGGCGGACGTGCGGGGGCAGACGCAGCGGCCGGTCGGCGCGTTGGTCGTCAATGCGCCGCTGGGGCTGGGCGAGCTGCGCCTGAACCGGCTCGTGCTCGCGTTTCTGGCGCAATACCCCGAGATCGAAGTCCAACTGCACCTGACCGATCGCGTGGTCGATCTGGTCGAGGAGGGCGTCGACGTGGCCGTCCGCATCGGGAATATGCTTCCGCCCAATGTCGTCGCGCGCAAGATCGCCTGGTCCCCTCGTGTCTTGGTGGCGACGCCGGAATACATCCAGCGGACCCCCAGGATCCGCCGGCCGGAAGACTTGCTCAAGCATGAATACCTGCGTTATGCCCGCGCCAGCATCGGCCCGGAGCTGGCGTTGAGCAACGGTGCCGAAACGGTCGTCGTGTCCACGCGAGGCCGCTACCGCGTCGACAGCTCGCTGGCGTTGCGCGAATGCTTTCTCGAAGGGATCGGCCTGGGCAGCGCCCCCGCCTGGCTGGTTCAAGACTTGATCGACGCCGGCCGGCTGGTTCGGCTGCTCCCCAAGTGGGAAATGGCACCCCATGACGTGCATCTCGTGTCGCCGTCGCGCCGGTTCCAGCCGCTGCGTACGCGCGCGTTCCTGCAGTTCATGGCCGAACGCATTCCCGAGCTGCCGGGGCTTCACGCACCGGGGGCGTAGCTCGCGCGGATCCGTTGGGCGACGTGCATCCGCACCTGTCAGTGGCACACAACCAACCGGCCGATTTTCCCTCTAAGTAACAGACCCGATTGCATTTGCACGCCAAGTCTTCATCATCGGTGGATTCGGTTTTGTTCTCTGCTTGCACCAAGCGTGAGCGATCGAACAGGTCTCGTGTCGATGAGGGTGTTGTATGAAGGCATTGATTGTTGAGGACCAGGATCGGTTGGGCCGGTTCCTCCAGCAAGGACTGACGGAATGCTCGTACACGGTCACGTTGGCCCGGACTTGCGCAGCCGCGACCGACGCACTGGTGGAAACCTCCTACGACGTCATCATCCTGGACCTGGGGCTGCCGGACGGCGACGGGCTCGACCTGCTGCGCCGCTGGCGCCAGGGCGGCTTCAAGGAGCCCGTGCTGATCCTGAGCGCACGTGACGGTGTGCAGGACCGCGTCAAGGGCCTGGACATCGGCGCAGACGATTACCTCCCCAAACCGTTCAGCCTGGAAGAACTGCTGGCGCGCGTGCGCTCTCTGGTGCGGCGCCATTCGGCCGTCAAGCAGGTGGTGCTCGAACATGCCGGCATCTGCCTCGACCTGCTCAGCCACACCGTCACCGTCAACGGGCAGGCGGTTGACCTGACCAGCCGCGAATACGCGCTGCTCGAAGTGTTCATGCAGAACCAGGGGCGCATCCTGCCGCGCACGCTGATCTCAGAGAAGATCTGGTCAGCGCACTATGACGTCGATACCAACCTGCTCGACGTCTATATGAGCCGCCTGCGTGCCAAGCTTGAAGTACCGGGCAAGCCGCTTTTCAAGACAGTGCGCGGCGTCGGCTACCAGCTTCTTTGACGCGCGGAAGGGGCCACATCGCCCCAGCAGGCGATGCGGGCAATGTCACTTCAACGTCGACAGGCGCTGAAGTGCCTCCGCGCACTCGCGTGCATTGAGCGGCAGGTATCCGAGCGGCTCATCGGCAATCTCCCGCTGGCCTTCGTACGACAGCACGAGGCGCATGTACTCCCTGGCCACGGGGTCGATCCGCCCCTGGCTGTCGGTGCGCAGATAGATCAGGAGGTGCCGATCCAACGGGTAGCGGTTGGCCATGATGTCTTCCTGCGTGCCGGCCGACGGCGCGTCGCCATTGCGCTCCGACAGCGGCACCACCCTCACATCGGGAACCCCTCGATTCATCGCAGCAAAACCGATGGCGAGCGGATCTGCGGCAACGCACGCCACCGCCTCCCGCGATTGCGGGAAGCCGGCGAACCCCTCCGCGAAAGGCCGACCGCCAAGACGGCGCTGCATGAAACGCCCGAGCGCCGTTGACGGTGCCAAGCCGCACAGATGGATCGGACGGGATGCCCACTCGCCGCCCAGACCGAGCTGCCCCCACGTGGCAATGCCGTCGGGTGCCGCCACCAATACCCGCGCAACCTGTTCCATGCTGATCCGCGCCAGCGGATTGCGCCGATGCACGAAGATGGCCAGTGGCGCAGACAGGGCAGCAGGATTCAAGGAGTCATGGGCCACCCGAAACAGGATCGGGGCCGTCCCGGTGAGACGGGCGTAGTCGATGCGCTCGGCGTCTGAAAACTCCGCGCCCATCGGCGCAAGAAGTGATGTGCCCTGGGCCAGCGCGTCCGGCGCGGTGCGGGTGCCCTTGAGGATCAGTTCGAATCTGAACTCGGGGTGGGCGCGCTGGAAAAGCGCGTTGATCCTGGCCAGGATGCCGCGCATGTCGTTGTAGCCGACGATGCGTATCGCGCCATCGGCGTTCTGGTAGGGCACGCCGGTGGGAACCGCAAGCGGCGCAGGTTCGAAATGCGGCAAGCGATCATTGACCGCGGGCGGCCATTCCGACGGCATGGCCGGGATGCCCACGGCAATCAGCACGGCACCGAGGGCTGCTGCAATCCAGCCTCTCCTGAGGGATCGCCGGATCGTGCACGCGGGTCTCATGCGTTTCTCGCCGAGGTTGGTGTGTTCGCCGCTCCGCGCTGATGCTCGGACGGTCCGCCTGCGGAGCCTGTGCAGCGTGTGCTGAATAGGTTCCGCAGGCGACATGGGCGGTGCGTCAGTCCAGCTTCTTCAATTCCTCCTTCACGACCTCCGGCAGCAGCGGGATGAACACACGCTCGTCCGCTACCACCTGCTGGCCTTCCTGGCTCAGCACCAGCTTGAGGAACTCCTTGACCTTGGGCGGCAGTGGCTTGCCCGGCGCCTTGTTCACGTAGATATAGACGTAGCGGCTGAACGGATACTTGTGCGCATAGACGCTCTCGACCGTCGGCGCGTAGCACGTGCCGCCTTGCGTTGATGCGAGCTTGACGACCTTGACGTTGGGGGTGACGTTGGCCAGCAGCGCATAGGTCAGGCCACCCGGATGCGTCGCCATGTCTTCCGCCGCCACGGTAAAGGCGTGCGTGAAGCCCTTGCCCTTGACGAACTGGATGTTGTCCTTGTACTCGCCGTCGTTCATCGCCACGGCCTTGAAGTATTGCTCGATGCCGTTGACTGGCTTCAGCCCGTACAGGTGGATCGGGCGACTCGCCCACTCACCCGTGGCGCCGACATCGCCCCAGTTGTTCACCTCTTTGTAGCCGAGCTTGCGCGTCTTGGAATAGATGGCATCGAGCTGGGGCAGGCTCAGGCAGTCGATCGGGTTGTCCTTGTCCACCAGGATCACGCTGGCGGCGGTCTTGCCCAGTGAGCCGACGCTGCCGGTGGCCACCTTGATCTCGAGCGGCTCATAGCCGTACTTGTCAATGAAGGCCTTGCGCTCGGCGGGGAACATCTCGCGGCCGACCGGCGCCAACTGGCCCTTGCCCGACACGAGGCCCGGCCCGCCCGCGCCGGAGGCGCGCAGGTCCAGCGTGAGCGACAGGCGCGGATACTGCTTGCGATAAAGCTTGGTCCACCCCAGCACGATCTCGTCCATGATGTCGGCGCCGACGATGTTCAGCTCCTCCTCGGGCTCGCTGGCGACCGGGCCCGGATTCCACTTCGGAATCGACGGATCGGCCTTCAGCGCGTGCTCCGGCTCGGCGTACTTCAGCGCGTGTCCGGGTACCGTCCACAGCGCACAGACTGCCGTGGCGATACCGGCGGTCAGCTTGAGCGTCCTTCTCATGGTTGTCTCCTTGTATAAATGTCGATGCTCACCAGCGGCGTTAGAAACGCTATCAAAATGATTCTGGCGGTCCGGCGGCGCCTTGCCGTACTGCCTGTACTGTCTGCGGCGCCGCCAAACCATCAGAACCGCTTCGCTTCATTTTGATAGCGTTTCTTACTCCCTCTACCTTATGCGTGCCAGCCGAACGCAGGCTGAACAGCGCCTGAAGATTCGTTCAGGATCGCGCGCGGCGTGCGCTCAGAGGTCGAACTTGACGTTGAACTTGATGCTGCGGTCCATGCCGATGCCATAGGTGCCGGTCGTGACGGAGTTCCAGTAGCGCTTGTTGGCAAGGTTGTCGATCGCGAGTTGGAACGTCGTCCGGCGCCCCTGGATGCGGGTGCTGTAGCTGACCCCCGCATTGAAGAGGGCATAGCCCGGGATATAGCCCTGGTCCTGCGCATTGACCGGCCGCTTCGAGATCAGCGCGACGCCGCCCCGGAGCGTGAGGCCGGGCACTGCGGCGGGGCTGTATGACACGCCGAGGTTGCCGTTCCAGTCTGGAGTGTTCTCCGGCACCCGGCCGTCGATCAGGGGCTGCCTTGGCGAGTCTTGCCGCGCTTTCAGATAGAGGACTGCGGCGTGGACCCGCCAGCTGCGATTGATCTCGTAAGTCCCCGTCGCCTCGACACCTTTGTAGGTCAGGTCGCCGCTGTAGCCGAAGATGTTGGTGACCGGATCGGTCACCGCATTGCCCCGTACGATTTCAAAGTAGGACGCGCTGACCGAGAGCCCCTTGAAGTACGAATCGCGGATGCCGATCTCCTTCTGCTTGGAGACGGCCGGCGCCAGGACGACGTTCGCGTTCGCGGCGTTCGCGGGCGCGGTGCCGCCGGCCTCGAGGCCCTCCATATAGCTGGCGAACAGCGTGGTGGTCGGCAGCACGTCGTACAGCACGCCGTAGGCGGGCGACAGCACGTGATTCTTGGACCGGACGGCACCGACGTCCTCGATGTCATGCACCGTGCGCACTCCCAGCAGCAGCTTCAGACGCTTGGTGAGCGCGACCGTGTCGTAGGTGTACAAGGCCTCGTCGGTGCTGGTCTGCGGCGGGTTCGACGTGCCGGGCTTGGTGTAGACGGGCGGGTTGAGCACGATCGGGTCGAAGATGTTCTGCCGCTGCGGCAGCGTGATGTTCTGCACATCCGTGGCCAGCGAGTAGCGCGACGTTCTCGATGCACCGATGGTGAGGTCGTGGGCCAACGGCCCCGTGGTGAAGTGCCCCAGCACCTCGGTACGGAAGAAGACGTTGCGGTACTCGTTGGTGACCGGTTGCACGTTCACCAGGCCATTGGCGCCGGTATTCAGGTCATAGCCCGAGATGCGCACGGTCGTGCGGTGGCGGTGCGAGCTCGAATAGCCGACCTGGGTGAAGACCTTCCAGTCGTCCGTCATCTGGTAATCGGCGCGGCCTTGCCAGTTGAAGGTCTCCGGGGTGTAGAGATCCCATCGGCCGGAGAGCAGGTTCCTCGGGTCCGGTACCCGCGTGATCGGTACGACGCCGTTGACGGCCGGCTTGAGCGAGATGCCTGCCTGCTCGGGTACCTCGCGACGGTAGTACTCGAAGTCGCTCTGGAAGGTGAGCCGCGAGGTGGCGCGCAGGTCCAGGCCGAGGCTGACGAACTCGCCATTGCCACCGAGGCCGCGCACGCCATTCTCGAAATGGGTGGCCGATGCGTTCAGGCGCACGCCAAGCTGCTTCTGCGGGCCGTACCGCCGGCCGATGTCGATGCTGGCGCCGTACTGGCCGAACGAATTGCCGGCCAGGCCCACCGTGGTGACATCGCGCTCGCCCGCGCGCTTGGTGACGAAGTTGATGATGCCCGCCGGGCTGGCAATGCCGAACATCAGCGCATTCGCCCCCTTGAGTGTTTCGATGCGCTCCTTGTTCTCGATCGGGTTCGTGATGACGCCGGTGACCGGCAGGCCTCCGTCCAGGCGGTAGTTCGAGAACAGGTTGAGCTTGATGCCGCGGATGGCGAACGCATCGTTGGCGCTGCCCGCCGAGTTGGTCGACACCACGCCGGCCACGTTCTTGATGGCCTCTGAATAGCCTTCCTGGGTCTGGCTCAGCGCTTGGCCGGAGGAGACTTCCTTCGTCATCGGCAGGCTTTGCTCGTTGGCGAGTTCGGGCTTGTTGTACTCCCTCATGGCGTCGTTGCGCTCGGCCGTGCGCGTGGCCGGATACGGGCCGTCAAGTCTGTCAGCGGCAGGGATGCGCTCGCGCACGGCAGCGGCGATCCGTTCGGCCTGCTTCCGGAGATCCTCGGGATCCGTGCGGGCGGAGTACGGGAAGACGACGGCCAGCACGCCGATCGTGGTGCCCGACGCGTCCGCGACTGGCATCTTCCATTCGTAGCGGGCGCCACGGGCATCGGCTGCGCCGTGGGGCTTTCCGCTTTCAATGACCGCGAGGTCACCGGCCTCAGCCGGTTTGCCGAATCGGCCCACGTTGGAAGCGACGATGGGATAGTCGCCCGCCGTCTTTGGCGTGCGCGCATGCAGCGCCAGGACCTCCACCTCCGGATGCTGCGCCAACGTGTCGTCGATCAGGAACTGCGCGTAAGTCTGGGTGGAGATGCGCTCGTCGAGCTGGGTCGGTGCGCTCAGGCTCTCCGGATCGAGGATGCGGCGGCTCAACGCGTTGCGATACTGCGCCGCCTGCCGGATCAGCGCGTCTTCGTCCGTGCCGGCCACGTAGGGGAAGGTGAGCTTCACGGTGCCGATGGGCCGCCGGAAGATGTCGAACAGCGGCAGCGCGACTTCGGCGTTCAGGTCGCCCTTGCGATTGATCTCGGTCCTGGCTTGCCCCGTGCGGAAGACGGCAACGTCCTCGGCGCTGGAGGGTGTTCCCACGAGTTCCGGCGTTTTCGACGCCACGATGGTGCTTTGCGACGCGCCCGGCGGCGTCGTGTGCAGATCGATGCCGGCCAGTTGCGGATGCAGCCGCGCAAAGCTGTCCACCAGATACTGCGCGTAAGTATAGGAACCACCTTTGCGATCGACCTGGCTGTCCTGCGCGCTGGACGCCTGCGCGTCCGCCGCCTGCGCCCGCACCAGCGGGAACGCCAACAGGATGGCCAGGGCCAGGGTTGTCTTGGCCAGCTTCATCGTTGTCTCCTCCTTCTTTTTTGCCCGGCCTGTCATTTCGGCCTGGTGCATCAGGGTGCCGCTTGATCGATGCCGCGTTTCTCCACACCCCTAACGTTGACGGCGCGGCACCGGTCTGCGTCTGCAAGCAAGCGACACCATCAATGGCTGTGCTCGCCAAGCTGTGCGCGGGCGGTTGCCGCTTGCGACGCCCGCAGCGGTACGTAGCGCGCGTGGTCGAGCACCACCTGTTGTCCTTCCCGGCTCAGGACGAATTTCAGGAACTCCTCCAGGGCCGGATTCAGTGGCTTGTCCGGTGCCTTGTTCGTGTTGAAGTAGATCAGCCGGCTCAGCGGGTAGGTCGCGAGGGCGACGTTATCGTAGGTCGGTGCCTGCGGGGCATCGCCTTCCTTCTCGACAAGCGGTACGAGCTTGACGGGGGCATCCGTATAGGCCATGCCCGAGTAACCGATGCTGTACCGGTCCGCGGCGATGTCCTTGGCCATCGGGAACACGACCTTCTCGAACTTGATGCCGTCGCGCCATTCGCCGCGCTTGCCGTCTGCGCTGAGCACGCGCTGCCGCACGAACTCCTCGAAGCCGTTCCAGGGGCGAATGCCGACCAGGTTGATCGGCTTGTCGGCCCATTCGCCGGTCAGGCCGAGGTCGCCCCATTTGGTGATGGCAGCACCCCCACGCGCATGCGTGGACGAATACATCTGGTCGAGCTGCTTGAAGGTGAGCTGCTCGATCGGGTTGTCCTTGTTGACGAAGAAGGCGACGGTGTCCAGCGCCCCGAAGTGCCGGTAGGACCCGCCCGAGATCGGCACGCTCAGCGGGGCGTAGCCGAACTTGGTCTTGAACTTGCTGATGTCGTCGGGCTTCAGCTCGCGCGAGACGAAGACGAAGTCCAGGTCGCCCTTGACCAGTTCGATTGCGCCCAGGCTGCCGGCATACGGCGGCGAGATCGACAGCTGGACATCCGGGTAGTAGGTCTTGAACTTCTCCATCCACTTCTGGGCCAGGACCACGAGCACATCGGAGGCGGCGCCTTTGAAGGTGCCGCTGATCTTGATGTCGCGCCGCGGCTGGTAGGCCGGAAGCTGCGTGTCCAGCATCGGTTGCAGGATTTCGGGCGACGGCAGCTCGCGCCCCTTCTCCTGGCCTTCCTTCGCCTGCGCCTCGGTCTGCGGTTTGTTCGATGCCGTTGCGGGGGTGACCCACGTCAGCATCGGCGTCATGGCTTTCGGCGCCTGTGCATGGGCGGGCACGAGCGCGGCGAGCGCTGCGGCTGCGGCCAATGCTGTCATTGCGGTCTTGATGGACCTCTTCATGGTCTTGGTCTCCTGATGTTGTTCTTGGAATGTGCGTGTCGGCCTGACGGCTCATTCGAGCTTGGTGAGTTCCTCTTTCACTTCATCGGCCGTCAATGGGTAGTACCCGGAATACAGGATGGGCTCCTGGCCCTGCCGACTGAGCACGTAGCGCAGGAACGCCTTGATCGGCGCCGGCAGCGGCTCGCCCGGGTTGCGTCGCAGGCGGATGTACATGTAGCGGGTGAGCGGGTAGCGGCCACTCGATGCCGTCTCATGGGTGCCGATGACGGCTGGGCTGCCAGCATCGCGGGCGACCGGCACCGGCTTGAGCCCCGGCCCGCCGTCCTCAAAGCCGCCGAAGCCCATTGCTGCCGGGTTGGCCGCGATGGCCTTGGCGGTGTCAACCACGGAGCCCTCGTGCGTGGTCGTGTTCCACGCGCCGCCGCGCAGCACCATCGTCTGCATCGACATGGCGTTGGGCGTGACCAGCGGCGGCACGTCGAGCTCGATCGGGCGGTCGGCCCATTCGCCGGTGAGACCGAGCTGGCCCCAGCGGGTGATGGTCGGCGCGCGGCCGAAGATGGCCGCCAGTTGCTGCACAGTGATGCGCTCGATCGGGTTGCGTGCGTTGACGAACACCGCCTGCGCGGTGGTGCGTTGCTGGGTGTTGAACCCGCCCCGTGCCACGCGGATCTCGATTGGCTCGCGGCCCGCGTTCAGGTTGGCGTATGCCGCTGCCTCGTCGGGCCAGAGCTCGCGGCCCATGGGTGCCAGATCGGTCTCGCCGGCCATCAGCGCGTGGAAGCCGTTCAGCGTGCCGAGATGCTCCCACCGATCACCTTTGCGGACCCCGGGTTGCAGCGCGCGGAAGTCGTGCATCCAGCGCTCCATCAGCGACTTCATGCCGTCGCTGCCCACGCTGCGGATATCCCCCTGCAGCGGGGCGCCCGCCGTGTAGCGCGGTAGTGCCGGATCAAGCGCTGCCCGGTACCCGTCGAGCTTGGGCAACTCCAGCGCCGCTTCGCCCGGCGGCAGCGGAACGAAGCCCGCCTGGTGGGAGGCCACGTCTTGCCCGCTCGGGCTCAGCGCGAAGCGGACGAACTCCAGCACAGCGGGTGGCACTGGCGAGTCCGGCCGCTTGTTGAACGCGAGGAAGACAGGCTTGCCATCGCGCAGCGCCACCCGCACGAGCACCGGCGCCTTCATCATGTCGCCGGCGAACTGATGCGCATAGGGGGCGACCTCGGCCGGCAACGGCGGACGGGACATCGGCGCCACGTCTGCCAGCTCGAACATCAACGCGCCGATGGCGGCCTCGTCCCCCACATGCCGCCAGCGTGGGCCACGGGCGATATCGGGCCGCTGCTGGTGCAGCGCTTGCATCCAGGCATCCATGAGTGGGCCCATGGCGCCGTTGCCAACGCTGGACAGCGTCGCGGGTTCGGCGCCTGGCTGTGCGGCTTCGGCCAGCGCATTGCAGCCGACGCCAACCAGCAGCGCAACCAGCAGCAGCGGACCCATCGCGCCACGGCAAGTCGGCATCATGGGTCGATCTCCTCAAGGGCCGGCGTTGCGGCAATGCTGGCCTGGAGTTCGTCGCGCAGCGCGACGGCATGCGCCACCAGCGCTTTGGCATCCTTGGCACCGCCATAGGCGTAACCGACGTTCATGGTGCCGATGGCGATGCCGCTGCGGTCGCGGATGGGCAGGTCCACGCCAAAGCGCTTGCCGTTGGAATAGACGCCGGTGATGGGCGCGCGGGCGTCGAGCACCTTGGCGTCGTCGGCATCCGCCTTCTTGCCGTGACGCCCGAAGGTCGAGCCCAGCAGCACCAGCTCGTTCTTCGGCTGCACCCGCACGCGCAGCGCCAGCACCGTCACCTCGGGATGCCGCTGCAGCGCCTCCTCCACCAGCGTCTGCGCGCGCGACTTGGTGGTCACCAGCGGGGAGTAGGGGTACGGGTCCATCAGGTTGGCGAGGTTGAGGATGCGCCGCGCCAGGGCGTCGCGGATGGTGCCGGCGATGCGTTCGAACTCGTCGTGGTTGCCGCCGACCGGGTAGCGCCAGACCAGGCCGAGCGCGCCGATCGTCTGGCCGCCGACATCGTGCAGCGGCAGTTCGACCTCGATGCGCTTGTTGCCGCGGTCCATGGCAATGCGCGTCTTGCCGGTGGAGATCACGTCCAGGTCATCGTTGTCGGCAGGCTTGCCGATGCGGCCGATGCTCGAGGCGATGACCACGTTGTCGGCCGCGTTGGGCGGCGTCACGTGCAGCATGACCGCGCGCAGGTCGGGATGCTGCGCGACGGTGCGGTCGACCAGCTCCTGCGCGTAGATCTTCACTGGTAGCGGGGCGCCTGCCTGCGCGTGCACGGCCGAGGCGGCGAGTATCGCCACGGCGGCAAAGGCGCATCTCGGCAGCCACGCCGCCAGTGCTCGGGGGCCTTTTCTGTCGATCATCATGGTCGATTCCTGCGGTGGGCGCGGGGTCGCACGCGGGATCATGCGGATTGGGCTCACTGCGTGTCCTGCAGCGGCGCTGGACGCCACTTGGCCAGCCGCATCTCGACCAGCGTCATCAGGTACTCCGCCGCCAGCGCGACGACCATGATGATGACGATGGCCGCGTACATGCCGGCCGCATCGAACGAGCCTTTCGCGATGTTGATCAGCAGGCCGATGCCGAAGCGCGCGCCCACGAACTCGCCGACGATGGCGCCGACGATGGCAAAGCCGAAGCTCACGTGCAGCGACGCAAAGATCCAGCTCATGGCCGACGGGATCACCACCGAGCGCGTCAGCTGCCAACCGCGCGCGCCAAGGATCTGCGCATTGGCCAGCAAGTTGCGGTCGGCCTCGCGCACGCCCTGGAAGGCGTTGGCAAACACCACGAAGAACACCATCACGAAGGACAGCGCCACCTTGGAGGTCAGCCCCAGCCCGAAGATCATGATGAAGATGGGCGCCAGCACCACACGCGGCACCGAGTTGATCACCTTGATGTAGACCGAGAAGATGTCGGACAGCATGCGGTTGCGCCCCAGCGCGATGCCCGCGATGATGCCGGCCACCGCGCCGGTGATGAAGCCCAGCATCGACTCCTCCATGGTCACCCACAGGTGGTACCACAGCGGGCCGTCGGACGTGCCTTCGGTCAGCCAGGTGTAGAGGCGCGAGAGGATGTCCGATGGCTTGGAGAAGAAGAACTCGTCGATCAGCTTCGTGCGGACCAGCACCTCCCAGCCGCCCAGGAAGACGATGAGAATGAAGTAGCGCCAGAAGTAGACCGTCTGCCTGCGGCGCTTGGCGCTGTGCGCGGCGGCGGCTTCGATCTCCGCCGCAGATGGAACAGAGATGCCAACCGGGGGCTTGAGGGTGACTTGATTGTTCATGCTGCAGCCTCCGCAACGCGGGTTTCCTCTTGCGAGGCGCCGCGCTGCACTTCTTCGCGCAGGTCATTCCAGATGGTGCGCGAGATATCGATGAATTTCTCGTCGTAGCGGATCTCGCTGGCGACGCGCGGGCGCGGAATGTCGATCGTGTAGACCGACTTGACCGTGGCCGGACCGGACGTCAGCACGTACACCTTGTCCGCCAGGGTGATGGCTTCCTCAAGGTCATGCGTGACGAACACCACCGATGCCTTCGACTGTGACCACAGGCGCAACAGCTCGTCGTGCATGAGCACGCGGGTCTGCACGTCCAGCGCCGAGAAAGGCTCGTCCATCAGCAGGATCTGCGGGCCGTTGATGAAGGTCTGCGCCAGCGAGACGCGCTTGCGCATGCCGCCCGAGAGCTGGTGCGGGAACTTGGTCTCGTGCCCGGCGAGGTTCACGCGCGCCAGCCATTGGCGGGCGCTGGCATACGCTTCCTCCTTCGACACGCCGCGAAACAGCGGCCCGGCGACGACGTTGTCGATCACGCTGCGCCACGGAAAGAGCGCATCGGTCTGGAAGGCGAACCCGATACGACTGTCGATGTCGTTGATCGGGCCGCCAAACAGGCGCACCTCGCCGGCCGAGGGTTTGGCCAGGCCGGTGATGAGGTTCAGCGTGGTGGACTTGCCGCAGCCGGTCGGGCCGACAACGGCAACGAACTCGCCGCGTTCGACGGTCATCGTGAAATCCCGGATGGCCGTCATCGACTTGCCGTCGGGCGTCAGGAAGCGACGGCTGACGTTGATCAACTCGATGGCTGGCGTGGAGGTGGTTGCCGTTGTTGCGCCCATGATCACTTCACCTTCGAGACGAACTCGGTCGTGTAGGTCTTCGCCAGGTCGACCTTCTTGCCCTTCACGTTCGGCGAGAACGTGCTCAGCACCGACAGCACCGTTTCCGGGCCACCCTTGGGCATCACGCCGTCGGCGGTGAACATGCCCTTGCCGCCGTCCAGGGCCTTGATGTAGCCGTCCTTGTCGCCCACGTAGAAGTCCTTGGGCATCTTCTCGGCGATCTCCGCAGCGCTATGGGTGTTGATGTAGCGCAGCGTCTTCACGAAGGCGTTGGCGAGCTTTTGCACGGTGGGCTTGTTCTTCTCGACCCAGTCGGTGGGCATGTACAGCGAGGCGGCCGGATAGGTGCCACCGAGCGCCTCCTTGGTCTTCTCGGCGGTGCGCAGGTCCACCAGCACGCGCGCCTCGCCGGTCTTGAGCAGGCGCGTGATGGTGGGCTCGGTGGTCATGCCGCCCTGGATCTTGTCCTGCTGTATCGCCATGATGAAGGTCGTGCCCGCGCCCACCGGCAGCGAGGTGAACTGGCCCATCGGCACGCCGGCCTTGACCATCAGGTACTGGGTGAGGAAGTTGGTCGACGAGCCCAGGCCCGTGACGCCCAGCGTCTTGCCCTTGAGGTCGGCCATGCCCTTGACCTGCGGGTACTTGTTGGACACGAGCTCGACCTCGCCCGGCGCGTGTGCCAGCTGCACCACCGACTCGATGTACTTGCCCTTGGCCTGCAGGTCGACACAGTGGTCGTAGAAGCCGACCACGCCCTGCACGGCGCCGGCGAGCATCTCGTTCTCGGCATCGACGCCTGCGCCTTCGTTGAGCAGCTCGACGTTCAGGCCTTCTTCCTTGAAGTAGCCCAGACCCTCGGCCAGCTTGGCGGGCAGGTAGATGATCTTTTCGTAGCCGCCGACCATCAGGGTGACCTTGTCGGCCGCCTGCGCGGCAGGGGCTGCGGCCATCATGCTGGCGATAGCGGAACACAGCAGGAGTTTGTCTCGGATTTTCATGAGTTCTGGGTCCTTACGTTGCAAGGTGTCAGGTGCTGGCCGGTTCATCCCGACCGTGGTCATACACTAGTCACCGAGCCTTGCTCGAACGTGAACTCTTCCTGAAAGCGCGTTCAGGTCGCACCGGATTGAGGTGGGGATTTCCCCAGGGGGACGGGGAAAATCGTCCCGCAAAGCTTTGCGCTACGGGACGGGCGCGGGCTCCACATGCCCGCTACCCCGGGGGCGCCGCAGGAATCTCGATCACCACACGCAGGCCGCGGCCGACGTCGCGGCTGGTCGCCCAGATCCTGCCCTTGTGCATCGACACGATGCTGCGCGAGATCGCCAGCCCCAGGCCGCTGCCGCGCTGGTCCTGCATCGGCGAGGGCAGGCGCACGAACCGCTCGAAGATGCGCTCGCACTCCTCCGGGGTCAGGCCCGGCCCCTCGTCGACCAGGCTTACGCGCCATACGCCGGCGGCCAGGGTCGAATCGAGGTGGATCACGCCGCCCCGCGGCGACACCCTGAGCGCGTTGGTCAACAGGTTCAGCAGCACCTGGCGCAACCGTGGGCCGTCGACGTTCACCTCGCCGTTGCCGCGGTGGCTCCAGGCAAAGACCTTGCCGTCATGCTCGGAAAGGGCCGACGCATCCTGGGCGAAGGCGCTCAGCAGCGCCACCGGGGACTGCGCCCGAAGCTCGACCAGCACCGCACCGGCGTCCGCGCGTGAGAGGAACAGCAACTCGTCGATGATGCGGTTCACGCGCCCGAGCTCTTCCAGGATGACGGCCACCGAATCCCGCTGCTGCGGGGTCAGCCCCTCGCTGACCAGCAGCCGCTCGGCATGCAGCGCCACCAGCGACATGGGCGTCTTCAGCTCATGCGACGCCTCTGCCGCGAAGCGCCGGATTTCGGCAAACGACATCTCCAGGCGGTCGAACATCTGGTTCAGGAAGGCCGCCAGCTGCGAGACCTCGTCCTTGACGTTGCCCACCGGAATGCGCTGGCTGAGGTTGTCGGAGCGGATCCGGTTGGCGGTGGTCTGGATCACGCGCACCGGGTGCAGGATCAGCCGGCTCAGCCCGTAGCCGACCACCACGCTGAGCACGAGCGCCGTGCCCAGCAGGCCGAAGAAGACGAGCCGGTAGCCCGTCATCAGTTCGCGCACCGGCGCGAGCGGCGTTGCCACGATGACATCGAACGGCGCGAGCTGGAATTCGCTCACCCGCACCTCGCCGATGTTGTCGATGGCAACCGAATACGCGCGCTCGCCGGCAATGTCGGGGATGGCCTGCCCATGCAGGTTGCTCGACTTGAAGAAGCGGTTCGTCATCGGGCCGTGCATGTCGATGTAGAACAGCGACGAGGCCGATTCGGTGGCCTGGCGGATGCGGTCGTCGATCTCCACCGGCGTCAGCTTGGCGTAGTCCCGGCCCAGCGTGGCCTTGAGATGCTTGAATTGCGCCTCGTTGAGTTCGTCGAGCTGCCTGAGCAGGTAGTGGTCGAGCAGGAAGTGGCCGGCGATGAACAGGCAGGCGAGCGTCGCCGTGAGCGTGGTGGCATACCAGAGGGTGATGCGGCTGCCGATCGACTTCATGCGGTGGCTCCCGTCTCTTGGCGCGGCGACGATCCTTCGCGCCCGGTTGAGGCAATGCGTGGTCTCGTGATGCTATGCGATCGCGCCGCCAGCTGGCTGAACGAATTTTAAGAATCACTACAGGAAGCGTACAGAGTCCGCTTCTAGACTCCATTCACGCTTCCCCTAACGGATGCGACGAATCCCATCTCAAGATTCCAACCCCAAGAACGGAGACAACCCATGAGCAAGTTCCTCAAGTGCGCGCTGGCAACAGTCATCACCGGCGCTGCCGCTTTCGGCGGCACCGCCGCCTGGGCCGCGGACAAGAACTGGACGCCGCCGACGCACAAGATCTACGGCCAGAAGCTGTCTGACGAGACCATGGCCAAGCATCCGGAGCTGCTGAGCATCACGCTGCACGGCACGCCCCCGGGCGCGACTGACGTTTTCACGATGTTCGCGGGCTCGTACCCCGAGCGCATCGGCAATGCTGATGATCCGGATGACATCGACGTCATCAAGAAGGGCATCACCATCGTCGACCCGCGCTGGAACCGCACCAAGGACAACCCGAAGAAGTTCGTTGTGCTCATGCCGATGCGCGACGCCACGGGCAACAACATCGGTCTGGTCGTGTACGCGTTCAAGAATCCGCCGGCCAACCCGAACACCAGCAGCCAGGAAATGTCCTTCTTGAAGAAGTCGAACGCACTGCGGGATGCGTTGGCCAAGAAGATCCCCAGCTACAACGCGCTGTTCGACGAAGCCAAGTGACAGTTCGCCCGGTGTGAACATCCAGAAGAGAGGACGTCAATGAAGACGAACATCCGGGCGCTGGTCGCCGCGCTGGTGCTGGCGGCGCCCATGCTGTCTTTTGCCGACACCGCACCGCTGCGGCTGCTTGGCCGCGCCGACCTGCCGACGTATCAGGGCGACTTCGACCACTTCGGGGCCGACGTCAAGGGTAACCGCCTGTTCCTTGCCGGCGAGGACGGCGGCACGCTGGAGGTCTTCGACCTGCGCAGCGGCGCGCATCTGAAGACCGTCGAGGGCATGGAGACGCCGCACGCGATCCACTACGAGCCGAAGACGAACCGCCTGTTCGTCAGCAACAGCGGCGCCAGCCTTAGCAAGGTGCTCGACGGCAAGAGCTACGCCGTGCTCGACACCGTCAAGCTGGCGCCAGGCGCCGACGTGATGAGCTACGACGCTTCCTCGCGCCGCCTGTGGTTCGTCACGGGCGGCAAGAATGCGCCCACCAAGATGGCGACGACCACGGTAGCGCGGGTGGACGTCGACACCGGCAAGATGCTCGGCGCCACCACGTTCGACACCGACTTCACCGAAGGTATCGTGGCCGAGCAGGCTGGCTCGCGCGTGTTCGTCAACGTGGCCGGCAAGGCGGAGGTTGCCGTGCTCGACAAGCGGACGGGCCAGCTGCTCGCCACCTGGCCGATCAAGGAAGGGCAGGACAACTCGCAGATCGACCTCGACGAGAAGCACAAGCGGCTGTTCCTGATCACGCGCAAGCCGTTCAAACTCGTGGTGGTGAACACGGAGACGGGGCAATCGGTGGCGAGCTTCGACGCGCCCGCCCGCACCAACGGCATGATGTTCGACGCGAAGAACCGGCGCATCTACGCCGCCGGCGACGACTACGTTGCCGTGTTCCGCCAGCGCGATGCCGATCACTACGAGGAGATCGCGCGCGTGCCCTCCGAGAAGGGGGCGAAGACGGCCTTCCTGGTGCCCGAGCTGCACCGGCTGTATGTGGCGGTGGGGGGCTCGGCGCAGACCAAGGCCGGCCTGCTGCAATACGAAGTGATGCCCGCCGACGCGAAGTAGCGCGGGCCTGCCACGGCGCGCTCGGCACCGATGCTGGAGCCGGAGCGCGCCGGCTTTCCAAGAACCCTTCGAGAGACGTTTATGCAGAAGCAGATTCCGGCCGGCCGCGCCATGCGCTGGCTGGCGTTGGCCGCGGCCGTGGCGATGGCCGGCCCCGCGCTCGCGCAAGGCGGGCCGCCGATGGTCACCGACGACCCTGAAACGCCCGGCGACGGCCATTGGGAGATCAATCTCGGTGCCATCGCCACGCGTACGCACGGCCGGCTCGAGCTGGCCGCGCCCGATGCCGACATCAACTACGGCTGGGGCGACCATGTGCAGCTCAAGGTCGATATCCCCTGGACGTTTGCGCGCGAGGATGGCCAGCGCTGGAAGTCCGGCGTCGGCACCGGCGACTTCGGTGTGAAATGGCGCTTCATCGACCAGGAGCAGGCGGGGTTCGCGATGTCGACCTACCCGCAGTACAGCCGCAGCGTGCTGGATTCTTCCACCCGGCGCGGCATTACCGGCGGCGGGCACGAGTTCTTCCTGCCGGTCGAGATCGCGACCGAAGTCGGGGGCTTCGGGGTATCAACCGAGTTCGGCCGCAACTTCATCTCGGGCGGTGCGGACAACCAGTGGATCGCCGGCGTCGTGGCCGGCCACGAGTGCGGCGATGGGCGCGAATGCATTGTCGAGGTCCGCAGGGCGCAGAGCCCCGGCGCGCGCGTGACGCTACTGAACCTCGGTATGCACTGGAAGCTCAACGACACCTACACATTGCTGGCCGCGGTGGGCCGTGAGTTTGGCGCGGCTTCCGATGAGCGGCGGCAGGTGTTGGCCTATCTGGGTGTGCAGATCACGCGATAGGCGGTACGCGCTGGTGCGCCGGCACCAATTTGCGGATGCCGCGTTCGAAACGCTGCCTGGAGGGTTTCGCCGCCGTGGCTTTCCCCGATATCGGGAGGGGATCGTCCGGCTGCGGCCTGCCGAGGCGGGCAGCATCCATCCCGGCCAAATGGAGCGTATCGGCAAAACTTGCCGGGGCGGCTGAAGCCCAGGTTGCCCCCATTGCCAGCCATGGGCACGCGGCGTAGCATGGGGAGGCCCATTTTCGGGAGACGCTCCATGTCTGCCCAGCTCGAAGACAAGGTCCGCCAACACATGGCGGATGTAGTGGCCCTCGCACGCGGACGTGCGCCCGATATCGCCGTGCTGTTCGAGCCATTCGTGCGGCATTACTACGAGCTGGCCGACCCCGAGGACGTGGTCTCGCGCAGCGTCGCCGATCTCTACGGCGCGGCGATGGCGCACTGGCAACTCGGCCAGAAGTTCGTGACCGGCCAGCCGCGCGTGCGGGTCTACAACCCGAGCCTTGAGCAGCACGGTTGGTATTGCGGCCACACGGTGGTCGAAATCGTCAACGATGACATGCCGTTCCTGGTCGATTCGGTGACCATGGAAATCAACCGGCAGGGTCTTGCGCTGCATTCGGCCTTCCATCCGGTCTATCGCATGCAGCGCGATGCGTCCGGCACGCGTGTGGCCGTGGCGGCCGGCGGCGGCGTGCAGCGCCCAGCGGCGCTCGCCGGCGACAAGCGCGCGACCACCGCCGAGGCCGATCCAGACGACGGGAGCGGCGGCACCATGCGCTTCGAGTCGTACATCCACATCGAGGTCGATCGCTTCTCCGAGCCGGAGCGGGTGCAGGCGCTGCACGACGGCCTGGTGCGCGTGCTGGGTGACGTGCGCGCGGCTGTGGAGGACTGGAAGCCGATGCAGGGCGCGGCCCAGGCCGCCATCGATGCGCTGGGTGTGCGCGCCGCGCAAGCATCGACGGGCGAAGCCGAACGCGCGGAGATCGCCGAGACGCAGGCCTTCCTGGCGTGGCTGCTCGAACAGCATTTCACGCTCCTCGGCTATCGCGACTATGCGCTCGTCACCCAGGACGACGGCCTCTACCTGCAGGGCATGCAGGGCACGGGGCTTGGCGTGCTGCGCGAGGCGCTGCGCGATCCCGCCGCCCCCGACATCTCGCGGCTGGCCCCGGGCGCCGCGAGGATCATCGACGAGCCCGCACCGGTGTTCCTGACCAAGGCCAACTCACGCGCCACCGTGCACCGGCCCGGCTATCTCGACTATGTCGGCATCAAGCTGTTCGACGCCGAGGGGCGTGTGTGTGGTCAGCGGCGTTTTCTCGGGCTGTACACGTCCAACGTCTACATGGTGCCGGCCGAGGACATCCCGTTGGTGCGGCGCAAGGTTGCCAGCGTGATCCGGCGGACGGGCTTCCTGCCCAAGGGGCATCTGGCCAAGACGCTGGTGACGATCCTCGAACAGTATCCGCGCGACGAGCTGTTCCAGATCGACAGCGAGGCGCTGCACGACATCGCGCTTGGCATCCTGCGGCTGCAGGAGCGGCAACGCACGCGTCTGTTCGTGCGGCGCGACCCGTTCGACCGCTTCGTATCGTGCCTGGTATTCGTGCCGCGCGAGAAATTCAACACCGACCTGCGCGTGCGCGTCCAGGGCCTGCTGCAGGCGGCCTACCACGGCACCAGCGTGGAGTTCACGCCGCTGCTGTCGGAATCGATGCTGGCGCGCATCCACATCACCGTGCGCACCCAGCCGGGCAACGTGCCCGAGGTGGACGTGGCCGAGCTGGAAGAGCGCATCGTGCTGGCGGCGCGGCGCTGGCAGGACGACCTGGCCGAGGCGCTGCTCGAGCGCGGCGGCGAGGAGCGCGGCAACCGCCTGCTGCGCCGCTATGGCGATGCCTTCCCCGCCGGCTTCCGGGAGGACTACGCGGCGCGCCTTGCAGTGCGCGACATTGAACTGATGGAGCCGCTGCTGGCCGAAGACGCTGCAGGCGCGGTGGAGGCTCCGGAGGCCTCTGCGGGCGGCGCGCTCACGATGCAGCTTTACCGGCCACTCGAGGCACCCGCCGGGGCGCTGCGTTTCAAGATCTACCGCACGGGCCAGCCGATCGCGCTCTCGCGCAGCCTGCCGATGCTCGAGCACCTCGGTGTGCGCGTCAACGAAGAGCGGCCCTATCGCATCGAGCCGGCCGACGCCGCACCGATCTCGGTGCATGACTTCGGCATGGTCACCGTCGACGGCAGCGAGGTCGACCTCGACGAGGCCCGCGTGCGCTTTGAAGATGCCTTCGCGCGCATCTGGAATGGCGACGTCGAGAACGACGATCTCAACCGGCTCGTGCTGCAGGCCGGCCTGACCTGGCGTGAGATCCGGATCCTGCGCGCCTACGCGCGCTACATCCGCCAGATCGGCTCGACCTTCAGCAACGCGTACATGGAGAGTGCGCTGACCGGCAATCCGTCGATCGCGCGGGCGCTGGTGCATCTGTTCCTGGTGCGCTTCGACCCGGCGACGGACGACGCTGAGCGCACGCGCCGCAGCGATACGCTGCGCGCGCAGATCGCCGAGGCGCTCGAAGAGGTGCCGAACCTGGACGAAGACCGCATCCTGCGCCAGTTCCTCGGCGTGCTGGAAGCCACGGTGCGCACCAACTACTTCCAGAGCCTGCCGGGCATTGGGCAAGCCGGGCAGGCTGGCCAGTCCAAGCCGTACCTGTCGTTCAAGTTCGACCCCGCGCGCGTGCCAGGCTTGCCCGAGCCCAAGCCGATGTTCGAGATCTGGGTGTATTCACCGCGGGTCGAGGGCGTGCACCTGCGCGGCGGCAAGGTCGCGCGCGGCGGGCTGCGCTGGTCGGACCGGCGCGAGGATTTCCGCACCGAGGTGCTCGGCCTGGTCAAGGCGCAGATGGTCAAGAACACTGTCATCGTGCCGGTCGGCTCCAAGGGCGGCTTCGTCGTCAAGCAGCCGCCGCCGGCGAGCGATCGCGATGCCTATCTGGCTGAAGGCGTGGCGTGCTACCAGACCTTCCTGCGCGGGCTGCTCGACCTGACCGACAACTACGTCGAGGGCCGCCTCGTGCCGCCGCGCGACGTGGTGCGCTACGACGGTGATGACCCGTACCTGGTGGTCGCCGCCGACAAGGGCACGGCCACGTTCTCGGATTACGCCAACGCCATCTCTGGCGAATACGGCTTCTGGCTGGGCGATGCCTTCGCCTCCGGCGGTTCGGTCGGCTACGACCACAAGAAGATGGCCATCACCGCGCGCGGCGCGTGGGAATCGGTCAAGCGGCATTTCAGCGAGATGGGCGTGGATACGCAGGCCACCGACTTCACCGTGGTCGGCATCGGCGACATGTCGGGCGACGTGTTCGGCAACGGCATGCTGCTCTCGCGCCATATCCGCCTGCTGGCGGCGTTCGACCATCGGCATATCTTCCTGGACCCATCGCCCGATGCCGCCACGAGCTTTGCCGAGCGCGAGCGCATGTTCAATCTGCCGCGCTCGAGCTGGGCCGACTATGACAAGGCGCTGATCAGCGCGGGCGGCGGGGTGTTCCCGCGCTCCGCCAAGGCGATTGCGCTCTCGCCCGAGGTGCGCGCGATGCTTGGCGTCACGGCGACCGAGATGGCGCCGAACGACCTGCTGCATACCCTCCTCAAGGCCCCCGTGGACTTGCTCTACAACGGCGGCATCGGTACCTACATCAAAGCCAGCACCGAGACGCACGCCCAGGTGGGCGACCGCGCCAACGACGGGCTGCGCGTGGACGGCGCCGAGTTGCGCTGCAAGGTCGTGGCCGAGGGTGGCAATCTGGGCTGCACGCAGCTCGGGCGCATCGAATACGCGCAGCACGGCGGGCGCATCAACACCGATGCGATCGACAACTCGGCCGGTGTCGACTGTTCGGACCACGAGGTCAACATCAAGATCCTGCTGGGGCTGGTGGTGGGCGACGGCGAGATGACGCTCAAGCAGCGCAACGTGCTACTGGCCGAGATGACCGACGAGGTGGGCGAGTTGGTCTTGCGCGACAATTATTTCCAGACGCAGGCGCTGTCGCTTGCGCGCACGCGCATGGCACAGTGGCTCGACCCGGAGGCGCGGCTGATGCGGTATCTGGAGCGTGCCGGCCGCCTGAACCGCACCATCGAATTCCTACCCGCCGACGAGGACATCGACGCCCGTCGCGCCGCCGGCGGCGGCCTCGCCACGCCCGAGCGCGCGGTGCTGATGGCCTACAGCAAGATGTGGCTGTACGACGCGCTGCTGGCCAGCGACTTGCCCGACCAGCCCTTCGTGGCCGACGGCCTGCCGGCGTACTTCCCGCAGCCATTGCAGGCACGCTGCGGCGCGACCATGCCGCGGCACCCGCTGCGGCGCGAGATCCTGGCGACGATGCACGCGAACGCGCTCGTCAACCGTGCCGGCGTGACCTTTGTGCACCGGCTCGCCGAGGAAACCGGCGCCGAGCCGCTGGCCGTGGTGTGGGCGAGCCTGGTGGCGCGCGCCGTGTATCGGCTCGATCCACTCTGGCAAGAGGTCGATGGGCTGGATGCGCAGGTGCCGCACGAGATGCAGGCCGCCTTGTTTGCGGCGTTCGCGCAGTTGCATGAGCGTGCCACGTTGTGGTTCCTGCGGCAGCGCGTCTCTGATGTGCCGGCCACGGTGGAGCGCTTCCGCGCGGCGGTCGATGCGCTCGCGCCCGAAGTCGATGGCTTGCAGGCGGAGGAGTCCGGGCACGCGGCTGCGCAACAGCAGCAGACGTTCGTGGACGCCGGGGTGCCCGAAGCCCTGGCACGGGCGGCGGCTGGCGTGTCGGCGCGTGTATCGCTGCTCGATATCGCGGAAGTTGCCGTTGCGAGCGGCTGCGATGCCAAGCTGGCCGCGCGCGTGTACTTCGCGCTCGACCAGCCGCTCGGCTACGGCTGGCTGCAGGGCGGCATCCTCGCCCTGCCGACGCAGACGCATTGGCAGATGCTGGCACGCGCGACCCTGCTTGAAGAGCTGGGGCAACTGCGCCGGCGGCTCACCAGCTCGGTGCTGCATGACGCAGCGGCTGGTGCCAGTGCCGGGGCGTTGGTCGAAGCCTGGCGGGCGGCCCGGCAGGAAGCGCTGGCACGCTACAACCGCGTGGTCGCCGACCAGGTGGCCGCCGGGTCGGCCGATCTGGCGATGCTCTCGGTGGGGCTGCGGGCGTTGGCGGAAGTGGATGCTTGAGGGGCCCAGGTGCCGCGAGATCCGTGGCCGTGCATGCGCGATGCTCTTTTGCAGTCATGCCCGAGCGGATACCATACGGCCCGCCAAGTCCACCGACCAACCCACGGAGTGTTTTCAGTGATTTCCGAGATTCAGCCGAGCAACGTATTCAAGGACAACCTCGCCCAGCTGCCCGCCATTGACGGCATCGAGCGCATCGATCTGGTCGACGGCAACGGCGCCGTGGTGGCCGATATCGAGAACATGCCCGGCAAGCAGGGATCGTTGGCGGTGTATCACTACCTGCAGCAGGCGTTTGGCCAGTTGGATGCCAAAGCGGCCGAGCACGGCCTCGCGGTGTTTGCCGAGCATACGGCCGATGCGCGCAACCGCCCGGGGGCGCACCCGAACGTCGACCGTCTGCTCGCGATCGCGGCCGGTGGGCAAGCGCTGCGCATCAACGTCATCGCCAAGGCCTGACCGTTTTGCCTGCGGCACGCCTTGATATCGCCGCAGCCGGCCGGTTCACCCGCCAGTGATGCCATGACCGACTCGGCCGACCTGCGCTTTCTGCTGGCGATTCGCGATAACCAGAGCCTAGCCGCCACGGCCAGGGCGCTCGGGCTCACGCCGTCGGCGGTGTCGCAGCGGCTGCAGCAGCTTGAGAAGAAGCTGGCGACGCGGCTGGTCGACCGCACCGCGCGCAGCCTGCGCTTTACCGACGAGGGCACGTTGCTGTGCGAGCGCGGGGCCGAGCTGGTCCGGCAACTCGATGCACTGGCGGAGGATCTGCAGACGCGGCGCGGCGGTCTGGTCGGCACGCTCAAGATCAACGCACCGCTGGGTTTTGGGCGGCGCTACCTGGCGCCCGTCATCGGCGATTTCCAGCAGGCCTACCCGGAGGTCGACATCGAGTTGACGCTGTCTGACGAGCCAATGACCGAGGCCGCCGACCGCTTCGACGTGGTCGTGCACATTGGCGCGCTGCAGGTGTCCAACCTGGTCGGCTACGCGATTGCGCCGAATGCGCGCTTCGTCTGCGCGTCGCCGGAGTTCGTTCAGCGCTTCGGGCTGCCGCAGGCGCCGGAGGACTTGGCCGCGCTGCCGTGCATCGTGCTGCGCGAGAACAAGGAAGACGTGACGCTGTGGCACTTCAGCAAGGGCCGCACGAGCCGCAGCGTGCGCGTGTCGTCCAAGCTCGGCTGCAACGACGGCGACGTGATCCGTCGCTGGGCGTGCGAGGGGCGCGGCGTGATCCTGCGCTCCGAGTGGGATGTGGCCGACGACCTGCGCGCCGGCCGCCTGGTGCGGCTGCTGCCCGGCTGGAAGGCGCCTGACGCAAACGTGATTGCGCTGACACACCACCGCGCGGGGCTGCCGCAGCGCACGCGCCGGTTCATGCAGGTGCTGCAGAGCCGCTTCAAGCCGCAGCCGCCGTGGCGCGCATGATGCAGGCAGACTGAATCTTTGAATCAATCCGGTTAAACCGAAAGCCGTGTCGCGCTGCCTACAATCCGCTGCATCGATGAACGTCGCTTGCAGGTGATTGCGTGACCCATTCCCGTGCTTCTTCCGGCTATCCCAAGGCCATCCTGTTCGATCTGCTGACCGCGCTGCTCGATTCGTGGTCGCTGTGGGACCGCGCCGCCGGTTCGCAACAGGCGGGCCGCACCTGGCGCGCGGAGTATCTGCGGCTGACGTATGGCTGCGGCGCGTATGTCGCCTATGAAGCGTTGGTGCGGCAGGCCGCCGGGAACGTCGGCCTGCCCGCCTCGGCGCCTGATGCGCTGGAGGCCGGTTGGCTGCAACTCGCCCCCTGGAGCGGCGCCATCGAAGTCCTGACGCGGCTGCAACCACACTGCAAGCTGGCCGTCGTCACCAACTGCTCGGAGCGCCTTGGGCGGCAAGCGGCCGCGCTGCTGCCCGTCACGTGGGATGCCGTCGTCACCGCCGAGCAGGCCGGCATGTACAAGCCCCACCCGAAGCCGTACCGGATGGCACTGGACCAGCTTGGGGTGGAGGCAGCCGATGCGGCTTTCGTCGCCGGTTCCAGCTACGACATGTTCGGCACCGCTGCGGTCGGTCTGCGCACGTATTGGCACAACCGTATCGGCCTGGCGCTGGTGGACGGCGCCCAGCGGCCCGAGATCGAACTACAGACCTTGGATGGGCTGTTGCCGTGGGCCCGCCGTTTTTACGCAGGTCACGCATAACGATGGAAACCACCATGACCCTGGACACGCTTGAATCGATCGACACCCCCGCTGCGCTGATCGACCTGCCTCGCATGCAGCACAACATCGCGCGCATGCAGCAACGCATGAACGCATTGGGCGTGACGTTTCGCCCGCACGTGAAGACCACCAAATGCCTCGACGTGGTACGCGCGCAGGTGGCGGCCGGCGCGCGGGGCATCACCGTGTCGACGCTGAAGGAGGCCGAGGCGTTCTTTGCCGCTGGCATCACCGACATCCTGTACGCGGTCGGCATCGTGCCGTCCAAGCTGCCGCGCGCGATGGCGCTGCGCCGGCAGGGCTGCGACCTGAAGCTGGTGGTGGACAACGCCACTGCGGCGCAGGCCGTCGTCGATGCCTGCCGGGCCGCCGGCGAAAGCCTTGAAGTCTGGATCGAAGTCGACACCGATGGCCACCGCTCCGGCATCACGCCGGAGGAGGGCACCTTGCTGGAGGTTGGCCGCATCCTGCAGGCGGGCGGCATCGGTGTCGGTGGGGTGTTGACCCATGCCGGTTCCAGCTATGAACTGAGCGATCAGCCTGCGGTGGCCGCGTTGGCCGAACAGGAACGCGCCGGCTGCGTGCGCGCGGCGCAACGGCTGCGTGAGGCGGGCATCCCGTGCGCGGCCGTCAGCGTCGGCTCCACGCCCACCGCGCTGGCGGCGGAGCGTCTGGAGGGCGTGACCGAGGTGCGCGCCGGCGTCTACGTCTTTTTCGACCTGGTCATGCATAACGTGGGCGTCTGCGCGCTGGATGAGATCGCCCTGAGCGTGCTGACCACCGTGATCGGTCACCAGCCGGACAAGGGCTGGGTCATCGTCGACGCCGGCTGGATGGCCATGAGCCGCGATCGGGGCACGGCCAAGCAGGCGCACGACTTCGGCTACGGCCAGCCTTGCGCGCTCGATGGCACGCCGTTCGACGGGCTCGTGCTGATCGGCGCCAACCAGGAGCACGGCATCCTGGCCGCGCGTGATGGCGTTGCGCAGGGGGATCTTGCCGCGCGCTTCCCGGTGGGGACGCGGCTGCGCATCCTGCCGAACCACGCGTGCGCTACGGGGGCGCAGTTTCCGGAATATCGCGCGCTGTCTGCGCGCGGCAGTATCGAGACCTGGAGCCGATTCCACGGGTGGTGAGCCGCGTCGAGATCACGACAGGGTCCGCCGCGGTGTGGGTCTTTTGCTGCCTTTTGTGTGGCGATCGATCGGCTACTGAAGCGTCGAATGGGTGCGCGCTGGCGGTGGCGTCTGGCACGGGAAGGACATGTCGGCAGACGATGTGCTCCGAGATTTCCTTGTGGTCAGAGCAACTTGCAGGCTTCGTCAAAATCCAGGCGTGGGCTGCGCGGGAACAATCCTGCCGGATCTCCGTAGCCCAGATTGCAGAGGAAGTTTGACTTGACGTGGCTGTCAGGGAAGTACTCCTGCTGGAAGGCGCCCGCCTGTCCGCTCGCAGGAAAGAACTCATGGTCAACCTTGGCATTGTCAAAACCCGACATCGGACCGCAATCCAGTCCGAGCGAGCGGGCCGCCAGGATGAAATAAGCCCCTTGTAGCGAGCTGTTGCGCCGTGCCGTGACTTCGGCCAGTTCCGGGGTATCGGCAAACCAGGCGCGCGCGTCGACGTGCGGAAAAAGCTTGGGCAGCTTGTCGTAGAACTTGCCGTCATACGCGATGATCGCGGTCACCGGCGCGCTCATCGTCTTGTCGATGTTGCCGGGTGCCAGTGCCGGCAAAAGCCGTTGCTTCGCTTCCTTTGTGCGCAATAACAGAATGCGTGCCGGGCTGCAGTTGGCGCTGGTCGGACACCATTTCATCAGTTCGTAGAGTTCGCGCAGCGTGTCGTCACTGACAGGCTTGGCCAGCCAGCTGTTGTGCGTGCGTGCCTCACGAAACACAAGGTCCATTCCTTCGTTGCTCAATCTCTTGTCCATATTCGCCTCCCGGATGAAACGGAGATTGCAGGTGCGAACGTCACGGAACGCGTCGGCCGCGTCGTGGGCGCAACCTGCTCAGACGTTATAGATTCGCGCGCAACGGTCGTGGGAAAAGTTTGGCGTGTCGGGCTCGATGCGCATCGCGCGTCCTCCGGCTGCCGTGCGATCGCTGCCTGGTCAAATCGACGCGTTGGCTCGGGTGGGGGTGGTGTGGCTGACTATCGATTGCGCGAGCCGGAGCTTCCTGTCGGCCGCTGAGAGGCTGACTTCATTGAACGCTGCATGAAGGTCCGAAGCTGGCCCAACCACGATCCGTAAAAATAAAGTCTGTCGGGAGGGGGATTTCTAACCCATTGATTTATAAAGGGTCGCCGTGCCCAAAAAAAAGCAACAAGTCTGTCGGGCACTCTCAATTTGACTCCGTGGCCCGTGCGAAATGTAGCAATAGTCTGTCGAGGCTAGGCGTGACAAGCCTTTGCGGGGAAGCACGATTGAGAAAGTGCCCCTCCTTCGCGTTCTGAGCGTTTGCTGCCACCACGGGTGTCCGAAGCGGGGCAGGAAGTCTCCACCGGCAGCGGCAGCGTCACGCAGGCGGCAGGCGACCGCATGCTGGCCGCGGGAAACTTGGCCATGAGCCACCAGGATGCCGTTGCCGGTGGGACCCAGGCCACCAGCGCGAGCGTGCGGCGCCTGCCGTGCCATACCCTCCCGACCGATGACGGCGGCAAAGGCCCGCGCGACGTCGCCGATCAGTGTGTCCCGCCGCGAGCGACAGTCGTGATCGCTGGGTCGAGGGGCGGCTCCCGCCGCCGCAGGTCCAGCAGACACTCCCCGAGCGCCGCGCGCCGACCGGCCTGTGCCCAGTGCATCGGGGCAATAACGCGCACCTGCGTCGCGTGACGACGCGCCGGCACACCAGGCGCGCAGCGGCCAGTGACGCGACTCCGCTATGGCGGCGATGGTTGAAGAATCCTGTATCGAGGCTGTCGGTCCATACCCCAGAAATGCGCCTCGCCGACGGCGCATGTTGGTGACCCAAAGATCCCTCGTGCTCGAGCCCGTTCGCGTCTGGTGGCTGGTCAACGACCATCCACAAGTTTGGCAAACGTAACGGGATACGTGCCACTCGGCCAAGCCGTCAATTCATGTGCCGGTGGGGCGAGGTCTCCAGAACGTTCAGCGTCGCGTTGGCCGGCGTTGGTGAGACGTCTCCCCCTTCCGGGATTCCCCTAGGCTGACATCTGTGTCGATATGTAATTAAATAAATCAAGATGATTTATTTATTGATGCCGGAAAACGGCGCGGCCCGGAGGAGACAGCATGAGAAGTCCGCACATCGGCCAGGGCAGCAACTCAGTCAACGTGCGCCGCTACAACGAGCGCCTGCTGCTCAAGGCGCTGCGGCGCGCTGGCAGCGCGTCGAAGGCTGACCTCGCGCGCCTGGCCAATCTCACCGGGACTGCGGTCGGCAGCATCATCACGTCACTTGTTGACGCGAAGCTCATCGAATTCACCGGCCGCCGCGTCGAAGGCCAGCGCGGCCAGCCTGCATCGCTGATCCGCCTCGATCCGCGCGGCGCGTTTGGCATCGGCGTGCGTCTGGACCGGATGCGGATCGAGACGGTTCTTGTCAACTTCGTGGGCGAAGTGCTCGGATGCCGCTCGCACGATACGCTGCTCCCGTCGCCCGCCACCGTGCTCGAAATCGTACGCCAGGACATCGACGCAATGCAGCAACTGCTGTCCGCGAGCGAGCGCCAGCGGCTCGCCGGCGTCGGTGTCGGGCAGCCATACAACCTGGGCAGCTGGCTGCGCGAGATCGGCCTTCCGGCCGACGCGTTCCGCGCATGGGCCGAGGTCGACTTCGCCGCCGAGCTTGGCCGTGCGATTGCGTTGCCAGTGTTCAGCGAGAACGACGGCAACGCAGCCGCGATTGCCGAGCTGTTCTACGGCTGCGGCCGCCAGCACGACAACTTCGTCTATCTGTTCCTTGGACCGGTGATCGGCGGCGGCATTGCGGTCGACGGCGATTGCCTGCGGGGGGGCACCGGCAACGCCGGCGACTTCGCGGTGATGCCCGTGCTGCCAAGCTGCCTGCCGTCCGCTCCCGCGCCAACCGGCGCGTGGGACATCCTGCTCACCCGCAGTTCGTTGAGCGCGCTGATTCGCCATTTGCGCTATTGCGGCGAGACTGTCGAGACCCGCGCGGATCTCGAAGCATGCATCACGCGTGGCGCGCGGGCCGTCGACGAATGGGTCGACGACTGCGTTGACGCGCTTGCCCCCGCGCTGCGCTCGGTGCTGTCGGTGATCGATTCGTCGGTCGTCGTGTTCGACGCCGACACCGACGCGGGCCTGATCGACACGCTGATGCGACGCCTGTTCGAGGCGCTTGCGGCCATCACGCCGGAAGCGCGCGGCATGCCGGAATTCGTTCGCGGTTCGTTTGGCCCGGACGCCGGCGCGATTGGCGCCGCGACGCTGCCGATGTTCTTCAACTTCTCGCCGCGTGCCGGCATCCTCCAAGGTGCCAGCGTGCAAACGCAGGAGGTCAGCTATGTTGCATTCTGAGGCGCTGCGCCCCTTGCTGGAGATGCGGGGGATCAGCAAGACGTTCCCCGGCGTGCGCGCGCTGGACAACGTCAGCCTGACCGTCTACCCCGGCGAAGTGCATTCGCTGATGGGCGAGAACGGCGCCGGCAAGTCGACGCTGATGAAGATCCTCTCGGGCGCATACCAGGCCGATCCGGGCGGCGAAATCATGATCGACGGCAAGCCGCTCGTCGTTGACGGCCCTCTCGCCGCACGCGACGCCGGTATTGCGGTGATCTACCAAGAGCTTTGTCTCGCGCCGAACCTCACCGTGGCGGAGAACATCTACGTTGGCCGCGAACTGCGTCGCGGCAACAGCCGTTGGGGCATGATCGACCGCCCCGCGATGGCGCGTGGCTGCATGGATGTACTCCAGCGCCTGGGCGCGAGCTTTGGGCCCGAAACGCTGGTCGGTACGCTGTCGATCGCCGAGCAGCAGCTGGTCGAGATCGCGCGCGCGGTGCACACGAAGGCGCGTGTGCTGGTGATGGACGAGCCCACGACGCCGCTATCGTCACGCGAGACCGAACACCTGTTCGCGCTGATCCGCCAATTGCGTGTCGAAGGCCTCGCCATCATCTACATCAGCCACCGGATGGACGAGATCTACGCATTGTCCGACCGCGTGTCGGTGCTGCGCGACGGCGCCTACGTCGGCTCGCTGGACCGCGAGTCGCTGTCGGCCGAGCGGCTCGTTGCCATGATGGTCGGCCGCGACATCTCCGGCTTCTACAAGAAGGAACACGCACCGTACGATCGGGGCCACCTGCTCTTGTCCGTGCGCGACGTCGCGGACGGCGCCCGCGTGCGTGGCTGCGACCTCGACCTGCACGCTGGCGAGGTGCTCGGCATCGCGGGCCTGGTCGGCGCGGGCCGTACCGAGCTTGCGCACCTGATCTTCGGAGGGCAACCGCGCACGCGCGGCGAGGTGAAGCTGGGCGACAAGACGTTCGGCGCACATTCGCCGCGCGATGCGATCGATGCAGGCCTCGTCTACTTGACGGAAGACCGCAAGCGCCAGGGCCTGTTCCTCGATATGAGCGTGCGCGACAACATCAATATTTCCGTCGCCAACCGCGATGCGCAAGGCGGCGTACTCAACCTCGCACGCGGCGCCGAACGCGCACGCGATGCGATCTCATCGCTGTCGATCCGTGTACCGCATGCAAATGTGAACGCTGGCGCGCTGTCGGGCGGCAATCAGCAAAAGGTGCTGCTGTCGCGCTTGCTGGAAACGAAGCCGCGCGTGCTGATTCTCGACGAGCCGACGCGCGGCGTGGACATCGGCGCCAAATCGGAAATCTATCGAATCATCAACCAACTCGCGCGCGCCGGCGTCGGCGTGATCGTGATCTCCAGCGAATTGCCCGAGCTGATCGGCATTGCCGATCGCGTGCTCGTGATACGCGAAGGCACGATTGCCGGCGAGCTCGGCGGTTATACCGGCCAGCCGATCACGCAAGAGGCAATCATCGCACTGGCCACCGGCTCGCAAACAGCGTTGGCGCAAGCGCACTGAATTGCGCCGCGAAGCGCCATCCCACCTACAGGTGAACGATATGAATCAGATCAAGCAGCGCGACCTCGCGCCCGCGCCCGCGCCCGCGCCCGCCGCCGCGGCCCCCGACCGTGCGTTGCAAGCACGCCTTGTAACGCATCGTGCTCGCATGCAATCACTGATGCGCACGGCCGGCATGCTGCCCGTGCTGATGATTCTCTGCATCGGCTTCGGCGTCATGACCGACGGATTCCTCACATTGCAGAACCTGTCGATCGTCACGCAGCAGGCGTCGATCAATATCGTGCTTGCCGCTGGCATGACTTTTGTGATCCTGACGGGTGGCATCGACCTGTCCGTCGGTTCGGTCCTCTCGGCCGCCGCGGTCGCCGCGCTCATCGCGTCGAACATCCCCGGCTGGGGCGGCCTTGGGGTGCCGGCGGCACTGCTCGTCGGACTCGGGTTCGGGCTCGTCAATGGCGTGCTCGTTGCGTTCCTTCGCCTGCCGCCGTTCATCGTCACCCTCGGTGCGTTGACCGCCGTACGCGGCATCGCACGCCTGATGGGCAACGACACGACCATCTTTAACCCGAAACTGCCGTTCGCTTTCATCGGCAACGACTCGATTCTGGGCGTGCCGTGGCTCGTCGTGATCGCCGTCGCGGTGGTTGCGGGCTCGTGGTTCATCCTGCGCCGCACCGTGCTCGGCATGCGCATCTACTCGGTCGGCGGCAACCCCGAAGCCGCGCGCCTAGCGGGCATCAACGTGCGGGCGATCGAACTCTTCGTCTATGCGACGTCGGGCCTGCTCGCCGGGCTCGGCGCGCTCATGTCGGCGGCCCGCCTCTATGCGGCAAACGGCCTGCAGCTCGGCCAGTCGTACGAGCTCGATGCGATCGCTGCGGTGATCCTCGGCGGCACGAGTTTCGTCGGCGGCGTCGGCTCGATCGTCGGCACGCTGGTCGGCGCGCTGATCATCGCCGTGCTGTCGAACGGCTTGGTGCTGCTGGGCGTGTCCGACATCTGGCAATACATCATCAAGGGCCTCGTCATCATTGGCGCGGTCACGCTGGACCGCTACCGTCGGCGCGAATCGGCTCGCACCTGATCGACTGCCCAATTTTTTCAATACCGGCGCCCACGCACGTCCACGTGTGCGTCTTAACCATGGACGATCCGGAGACAACAACATGCACAAGTTCAAGAGTAAGGTTTTGCAAGCTGGCATCGCATGCGCGATGGTGTTTGCGGGCGCCGGCGCTCACGCGGCAGATAAGCCGCTGAAGTCGGTCGGCGTGACGGTCGGCTCCCTCGGCAACCCGTACTTCGTCACCGTTGTAAAGGGGGCCGAGGCGCGCGCGAAGGCAATCAACCCGAACGCGAAAGTCACCACCGTCTCGGCGGACTACGACTTGAACAAGCAGTTCACGCAGATCGACAACTTCATCTCCGCGCACGTCGACCTGATCCTGTTGAACGCGGCCGATGCGAAGGCGATCGAGCCGGCCGTGAAGAAGGCGCAGGCAGCGGGTATCCCGGTCATCGCGGTCGACGTGGCGGCTGCCGGCGCCGACGCGACCGTGCAGACGAACAACGTGAAGGCCGGCGAGATGGCGTGCGACTACCTGGCGAAGAAGCTGGGCGGCAAGGGCAACGTGATCATCGAGAACGGCCCGCAAGTGTCCGCCGTCATCGATCGGGTGAACGGCTGCAAAGCGGTGCTTGCCAAGAATCCGGGCATCAAGCTCCTGTCCTCCGACCAGGATGGCAAGGGGTCGCGCGAAGGCGGCATGAGCGCGATGCAGGGTTACCTGACACGCTTCCCCAAGCTTGACGGCGTATTCACGATCAACGATCCGCAGGCCATCGGCAGCGATCTCGCCGCTAAGCAGCTCAACCGCAGCAACATCGTCATCACGTCGGTCGACGGTGCGCCGGACATCGAGACCGCGCTGCAAAGCAATACGCTCGTGCAGGCATCAGCCAGCCAGGATCCGTGGGCAATGGCGCAGAAGGCCATTGAGATTGGCTACGGCGTCATGAACGGCAAGAAGCCTGCCGACCCGATGGTTCTGCTCGATCCGCAGCTGGTCACGCGCGACAACGTGAAGACCTACAAGGGCTGGAGCGCGCACTAAGACACGCTAGCCAATGATTCTGGCGGTGCTGCGGCGCTTTTTCTGGGCGACGGGTATTGTCTGCGGCTCCGTCGGCCCGCCAGAACCGCTTTGCAGCGTTTTGACAACGCTTGCAACCCATCACAAGCCGCATTCTGGCTAGACGTTCAGACGACCATGCCCTTACTGACCCAGATGCCTGCGTGGCAAGCGCTCGCTAGCCATCGTGACGCGCTGTCCCGCATCTCCATCCGCGCGTTGTTCGCGCGCGATCCGGAACGCGCGGCAAAGTTTTCGCACGAGGCAGCGGGGCTCTTCGTGGACTACTCGAAGAATCTGATCGACGAGCATACGATTGCGTCGCTTATCGCGCTTGCGCGCGAAGCCGGCGTGGGTGCCTATCGCGACGCGATGTTCTCGGGCGAGCGGATCAATCGCACCGAGAACCGCTCGGTGCTGCACGTTGCGCTGCGCGATCGGTCGGGTCAGCCGCGCATCGTCGACGGCGTCGACGTAGCGCAACAGGTCGCGGCCGTGCTCGCCCGGATGCGCAGTTTCTGCGATGCCGTGCGTGCCGGCGTGTGGCGCGGCCACACCGGCCGCGAGATCACCGACATCGTCAACATCGGCATCGGCGGCTCGGACCTCGGCCCGAAGATGGTTTGTGAGGCGCTGAAGCCGTACGCGCATGAGCGGCTGTCGATGCACTTTGTGTCGAATGTCGATGGTGCGGACATCGCAGAGGCGCTCAAACGCCTGAACCCGCAGACAACGCTGTTCATCGTGTCGTCGAAGACGTTCACGACGCGCGAGACGCTCGCGAATGCACGCTCCGCACGCGCTTGGCTGCTCGCATCAGGGGCGCCCGAGGCCGCCATCGCAAAGCATTTTGTCGCGGTGTCGACGAACGCGGACGCGGTGGCGCAGTTCGGCATCGATACCGCGAACATGTTCGAGTTCTGGGACTGGGTCGGCGGACGCTACTCGCTGTGGTCGGCGATCGGATTGCCGATCGCGGTGCAGATCGGCATGGATGCGTTCGAATCGCTGCTCGATGGCGCGCACGCGATGGACCGCCACTTTGCCCAGACGCCGCTCGACAGCAATCTGCCGGTGCTGCTTGCGATGATCGGCATCTGGCATCAGAACTTCCTTGGTGCGACGAGCCAGCTCATCGCGCCGTACAACCACTATCTGCACCGACTGCCCGCATATCTTCAGCAACTCGACATGGAGAGCAACGGCAAGTCGGTGACGCTCGACGGCAAGCGCGTCGACCATGCGACCGGCTCGGTGATCTGGGGCGAGCCTGGCACCAACGGCCAGCATGCGTTCTTCCAATTGCTGCACCAGGGCAGGGCGCTGATTCCGGCCGATTTCATCCTCGTTATGCGGCCGCACCACACGCTCGACGCGCATCACGACATTCTCGTCGCCAACTGCTTTGCGCAGACCGAGGCGCTGATGAACGGCTCGCGTGCGACCGACGAACCGCATCGCAATTTTGAAGGCAACCGCCCGACCAATACGATCTGTCTCGACACGCTCGACCCCGCGTCACTCGGTGCGCTGATTGCGCTGTACGAGCACAAGGTGTTCGTGCAGGGCGTGGTCTGGGGCATCAACTCGTTTGACCAATGGGGCGTCGAACTCGGCAAGAAGCTCGCGGTCGCGATTGAACCGGAGCTTGCTGCGCCCGGCCCGGTCGAGTCACACGATGGCTCCACGAATCAACTGATCAACCGTTTCAAGGCGCGGCGCCGTGCCGCTGCCTGACTTGTCTGACACAACAATGAACCTGCCTCGACTGCTCGTCTTCGGCGAAGCGCTGACCGACTTTATCCGCGACGACGCTAATCATTGGCGCAGCCTTGCCGGCGGCTCGTGCTGGAACGTCGCGCGCGTGGGCGCGCGGCTCGGCGTGCCCACCGGCTTTGCCGGGACCGTGAGCAACGACGTGTTCGGCGACGAGCTGATGCAAAAGAGCGCCGAGGCCGGCCTCGACCTGCGCTTCATCCGGCAGGTCAACCGCCCACCGCTTCTGGCGATGGTCGTGTCGAAGCAGCCGCCCCAGTATTTTTTTATCGGCGAGCACAGCGCCGATCTCGCGTTCGATCCGTCCGAACTGCCCACAGGCGCGCTCGATGCGGCCGAAATCGTGCACTTCGGCTCACTCGGCCTGGTGCGCGAGCCGCTCGCCTCGCGCCTGATCGAAGTTGCGCAGACCGTGCGTGCGGCAGGCAAGCGGATCTCGTTCGATCCGAACTTCCGCGCGCCAATGGCCGAACCGGCGTATCGCACGACGCTACGGCGCATGGCCGGCCTTGCCAGCCACATCAAGGTTTCGGACGAGGATCTGCGCGGCCTCTTCCCCGACCTCGATGAAGCCGCCGCACTCGCGCAACTCCGCGAATGGGCGCCGGGTGCGGGCGTGCTCGTGACGCGCGGCGCGTCGGGCATGACGCTTTTTGAAGGCGACAACGTACTGTTCCAGCCAGCATTCCAGACCGTGGTCGCCGATACGGTGGGCTGCGGCGACGCAAGCGTCGGCGGCTGGATGGCGAGTCTGCTCACGCACCCGGAGGCTCCTGCGGCCGAGCATCTGCGCTATGCAGCCGCGTGTGCGGCGGTCGTCTGCGGGAATCCCGGCGCGTACGCGCCCACCGCTGCCGAGGTGGCGTCCCTACTCGACCCGGCGAGCCCCTCCACCCATCTGACGCGATAAACACGATGTCAGCCCGCTCCAGTTCCCTCGACTCGTTCGCATTCGTGCTCTTTGGCGGTACGGGTGACCTCGCGATGCGCAAGATCTTGCCAGCGCTGTACGCCGCGCACCGTGATGGGCTGCTCGCGCCCGATGGGCGGATCGTTGCGGTCGCGCAGAACCCGCACGACCAGGCCGGCTATCTGCGCTGGGTCAACGAATCGGTCAGAGCGCACGTAAAAGCCCTCCCAGGCGACGAATCTGCATGGCAGGGGTTCATCGAGCGGCTGACTTACGTTGAACTCGACGCGAGTCAGCCAGACGCGTTCTCGCGCCTGGGCGACGTGCTGGAGCGCATGCCAAACGGACGCATTTTCTATCTTGCAACGGGGCCGTCTCTGTTTGTGCCGATCTGCCGCGCGCTTGCGCAAATCGGCCTCGTGACGCCGTCGTCGCGCGTGGTGCTGGAGAAACCGCTTGGCTACGATTTCGCGTCGTCGGCCGCGATCAACGATGCGGTCGGCTTGATCTTCACCGAAGAGCAGATCTACCGGATCGATCACTATCTCGGAAAAGAAGCCGTGCAGAACCTGTTCGCGCTGCGCTTCGGCAACGTGATGTTCGAACCGTTGTGGCGCCGCGAATGGATCGACAACATCCAGATCACGGTCGCGGAAGAGCTTGGCGTCGGTGGCCGCGGAGCGTTCTACGATCAGACCGGCGCACTGCGCGACATGATCCAGAACCATCTGCTGCAGTTGCTCGCGATCGTCGCGATGGAGCCGCCGCAATCGATGGAGGCGGATGCCGTACGCGACGAAAAACTGCGGGTGCTGAGCGCGCTGAAGCCACTGTCGGAAGACGCGCTGCATCAGTGCGTCGTGCGAGGCCAATATCGTGCAGGCGCAATCCGCGGCACGGCGGTGCCAGGCTATCACGAAGAACCGGGCATCCGGCCCGACAGCACGACCGAGACGTTCATCGCGTTGAAGGCCGAAGTCGACAACTGGCGCTGGGCCGGCGTGCCGTTCTTTCTGCGTACCGGCAAGCGGCTTGCCGAGCGCATGGCCGAGATCGTTGTCACGTTCCGCCCGGTCCCGCATTCCGCCCTCGGGCCTGCGGCGCTACGTCTCGGCTCGAATCGTCTGACGATTCGGCTGCAGCCTGACGAAACGATCCGACTCAACACGCTCGCGAAACAGCCGGGGCTCGGGATGACGCTACAGGGCGTCCACCTCGATCTCGCGTTCGACCGCTTCTTCCAGCAGGATCGCATGGAGGCCTATCAGCGGCTGCTGCTCGACGTGATTGCCGGCCGGCTGGCGTTGTTCGTGCGGCGCGACGAGCAGGAGGCTGCGTGGCGCTGGGTTGCTCCGATCCTCGATGTGAAAACCGCGCCAAAGCCATATGCGGCCGGCACGTGGGGACCACCGCCGGCCAGCGCACTGCTTGCGCGCGCTGGTGTGTGCTGGGTTGAAGAGGAGGGTTAGTTTCGACCTTGCACCGGCCCATCCCCCACAACACTGTGCCATGCAGCACGCTACCCCATGCATGGCCGACTCGAACACGGCGGGGCGATTTGGGTGGGCGTTCCGGTTCCGTGTTGAGCGCGGGCCGATTTAAGACTTAGCAAACGACTTTCTGTTGTGCAGTCCGCGTGATGCAGCAATGCATCGCGCGGCGGGCGGAGCCATGCCCGTTTTTCGACTGCGCTGCCGTTCGAGCGGCGCACTAGCACGATTTAGCGACGATGCGTCGCTACCGCAAGGCAGGCGGATTACCTGCTTATTAGAGGAGATGGAGTCAATGCGTATGACGAATCGAACCCTGCGAATCGCCGATAGGAAGCTGGTCATGAGTGCTGCCATCGCGGCACTGTTGGCAGGCGCCAGCGGCCTTGCGGCAGCACAGAGCAGCGTCACAATCTATGGCCGAGTGGGCGGCGGCGTCGACTATACGAACAAGATTGCAACGCCAAACGGTACCGCCGGCAAGCCGTGTACAGCCCGGTGAACTCTCCATTGGCATCACGAATTTCTTCGTAGAACGCCTTGAGCATCAACGGGCCGCTCTGGTAAGCCACCGCGCCAGCGAGTTGCCGGCCAGCGTTGAAGTTCCCTGCCGTGCCGTTCAGGCCAGCCTGCCCGCGGAACGAGAAACCGCCCCAGGTCGGCGAGTTGTAGGTGATCGCATTGGTGCGCGAGCCCCAGGTGCGGTTGGCCTGCAGGGTCGCTGCGCTCATGTTCTGCAGACCCATCGGATCGATCGACCACGTTTCGCCATCGGGAATGCCCATGGCCCGGCCCAGCAACAACGTGCCATACGTCGTGCTCGACAGCCCCACGGCGGCGTAGCGATTGAAGAGCGCGTCAGATCTGCCCGTGCCCGAGTTGAAGCCGTTCTCGAGATTCATCACAGCGCTAAGCCCGCCACCCAGATCTTCGGAGCCCTTCAGGCCCCACATGCTGGTCCCCCATTGATTGCCACCGTATTGCAGGTTGCCACGCCTGGCCTCGACAGACTATTGCTAAATTTCTCGCGATCCACAGAGCCAAATAGAAGGGTCCCGACAGACTTTCTGCCTCTTTTTTAAGCACAGCAACCCATTAGAAATCAATGAGTTAGGAATCTCCTTCCAGACAGACTTTATTTTTACGGATCAGAGTGATCGTTAAAAATAAAGTCCGTCGGAGCGACAGCGGATGGATGACCGTATGTGCGCGTTGATCAGCAAAACGAGCGGCAATCCGCTCTCAATGGCCAGCGGCTGAAAACGGCTTGACCACAACAGCTCACACGTTCCCCGTTTCGGCGGTCTTGACACCTACGTAGCGAACCGCCGGTGACAACTTTATTGCGGTCTACGACGGACCGCTTGCCGCTCAATGGTGATCGAGCACTTCGAACCGATAGGCGATCTCGGTCGGCCGCTGCGCGCTGATCGACAGCGCAGTCGGCACGCCACGTGCGTTGATCGGATTCGGTGCGAGCGATGCCGCACAGCCAAGCTCGAATGCGCTCGCAACAGGTTCGACTCCGACGCACAGGTTGCGTCCGTTCCAGGGCGCATACGTGCGGCCACGATTGCTGATCCAGAGCAGCAGCGACGGCAGTTTGTCGGCGTCCCAACTGAGGCGATACGCGGTGCCCGCAACATCGTCGGTGAGTGTGACGGCGCCGCCGATCCCACAGAGCTGCACGATTTCTTCGGTCGCAGCGCAAAGCGGCAGACGGTCGAACGCGCCGGTGCCGCCATCGCGTAGCGGCACGCTGTCGAGCGCGTCGAAGGTCGCGCCTGCGGCAGCGCGCGACACGCCGCGCTCGGGGCCGCCCGGATGGACCATACCGAAGCGAAACGCGCCTGGCTCGATCCTGAACGCACCGGTCAGCGCGGGTAGCGCGAGGTTCGGATGCAGCCCCATGGGGCGGCGAGCGTCGACGCGTGCGTCGATTCGTAGCACGATATCGAGCGCAGGACGCTGCGGATCGGCGCGGATGACACGCGTCAGCCGGGTGATCGGCGAGCCGTCCGGGTAGTCGAGCGCGATCTCGATCTCATGCGCAGTCTGCCGCACGAGAGCCCATTCGCCGATGCAGCCGTAGCCATGCTGAAGATCATCGCTTGCGTCGAGCGCGGTGTCCTGCGCGACAACCGGCGTTGCAACCGCCTCGCGCCAGCCGGCCGGCAAGCCGTCGGGCAAGTACGGCACCCCAAACGGCACGCATGGAAACTCGTTGCGCATCACGCCGAGCAGGCCAGGCGGCTGCGGCTCGGGCTCGCCGAGCCAGGGCGCTTCGTAGAACGGCCGGATGACGCGCCCGCCAACCATGAACGCGGCGCCGCCGAGCATGCCGCCCTTCGCGTAAACATCGAACGCGCCGTGCGTCCATTCGAGATGCCAGACAGTTTCCATGGTCGATTGGCAGAACGTTTTTTGTGATTCAAGAATTCGCGCGTCAGTTTTGCGTTTGCCGCCGCCGAACGCACCCATGCAAGCACATCACGCGACACGCAGGCACATTGAAGGAATCCGGAGCCGGCCTGGACCCGGCCAACTCCGTCATCCCTACCATTGAGGCTCAGATCAGAACCAGTGCATGATCCCGGTGTAGACGCCTTGCTGGCTGGATCCCGGAGTCGGCTTGCCACCGCCCGCCTCCACCGAGAACGACGCGTTGCTGCCATTGATCACGGTGCCGATGGTGCCGTACAGCAGCGTCCGCTTCGAGAAGTAGTAGTTGACGCCTGCCGTCAGCAAGGTGCCATTGCCGGCGCCTTGGTTGCGGTTGGCCCGGAACGCGCCGCCAATCAGCGTCACAGCCGGGCTGATCTGGTAGTTGGCGCCGAGCCAGTAGGTCTGCTGCCGCGTCGCGCCGTTCGGGTTGTCCGCGTCCGCCACGGTTTGGCTGCCAGAGCGCATGATGCTGTAGCCGCCAAAGAGCTTGAGGTCGCCGATCTGGTACGTGCCGCCCGTCGTGAACAGGCGGGAAGCCAATGGCACCACCACGAAGAGTTCGACAGCGTGATGTTCATGCTGTCCGGGCGCATTCGCGTGGACTACGGCGAAAACGGGGTGCAGTCCTTCGAGATCGGCAAAGGCGACTACGCGTACTTCCCCCGCCGAGCCATTCATCGATGCCAGATTCTGGAAGGCGGGGACAGCGTCCACTACGTCTTCGTTCGCGTTGGCGAAGGGGAAACGGTCGTGAACTATGACGGCCCAGGCATGTTTGCGCCGGCAAAGAGCAATTAAAGCGCAGAAGGCTTACAGAGATCAGCCTCAAAGACGAGAAGCGACGAGCGGGACGTGCCGCTTCTCGACTTACGCATAACGACAGGGCGCACACGCAACCCACAGGCGCGCGGGAGCGTTCCCAAAGGAGGAAACACGGCCGAAGCTACCATCTGCTTTGGAGCAATCCAGACACGCTCAACCACTGCAAGAGGCACCATCGTCGCGGCGACGCTGGGGAACATCTTGGAGTGCTTCGATCTGTACATCTACGGCATCATGGCTGGGACCATTGCCAAGCTGTATTTCCCGGCGACCAACGACACTGCATCCCTGCTGCTGTTCCTTGGGACGTTTGGTGTCACGTTCGTTATGCGGCCGTTGGGTGCCATCTATCTGGGCAATCTCGGCGACCGTCTCGGCAGAAGGCAGGTGATGAGCCTATCGCTGCTGTTCATGACAGTGGGCATGCTGATCGTCGCGCTGACGCCCACCTACGCCGCCATTGGCGTGGCGGCTCCCATCCTGATCGTTGGCGGGCGCATGCTGCAGGGCTTCTCGGCGGGGGGAGAGTTCGGAAGCGCGACGGCGCTATTGGCTGAGCACAATCCACATCGGCGTGGCTTTATCGCGAGCTGGCAAACCGCAACGCAGGGGCTTGCCATGATGATGGCGTCGGGGTTCGGCGCGCTCCTGGCCTGGTCGCTCACACCGGACCAATTCAGCAGTTGGGGGTGGCGCGTCCCTTTCGTCTTCGGCGCCCTTCTTGGTCCGCTCGGCATGTACATCCGTCGCGCCACCAATGAATCGACAGAGTTCACGGGGATCCAGCCGGCAAAGCACCCTATGGCAGCGATGCTCAAGTATGAGAAGGTGCGTGTCCTGATTTCGGCCGGCTTGATCATCGTGGCCACTATCACGATCTGGATGTCGGTGTTCATGCCGACCTATGCTGCGAAGCAATTTCATGTCGACGCCGCTACGGCATTTGTCGGAACAGTCATGACGGGTGGGGTCATTTTTCTGCTCTCCCCGTTGATTGGCTTACTCTCCGACCACATCGGCAGAACGAAGACCATGATTGCCGGTGCCGTTGCCACATTCCTGCTGGCGTATCCGGCCTTTGCGCTGCTCCAGCAATCTCCTTCGTTGGCAACACTGATCACGGTCCAGAGCCTCCTTGGCCTGCTGATTACGCTTTATTTCGCTCCACTGCCTGCCCTAATGGCGGAAATTTTTCCCGCGAACATGCGCACGAGCGGGCTATCCCTGAGCTACAACCTCGGCGTGACGCTATTCGGCGGATTCGCTCCATTCGTCCTGACAGGTCTGGGTTCCATCACAGGCGACCCGCTTTCCCCAAGTTATTACGTGATGTTTGGGGCAATCGCCAGCGGCTGGGCTATCTGGGGCGCAAGGCGTCGTCTAAATCTTCAGTAAGTTTCTTTACAACCTCTCGCAGCCGCATCCATCGCAATGGGGCGGCTGATTCTGAACTGCGGAGTCTTTATGTCTATCCTGTTGAATGAATTCCAGCAACCCATCGGCACCCCTCTACCTGGTTGGACAGCTCGCCGGCCTCCCGAGCGGGTTACCCTTACTGGCAGACTTTGCAAGGTGGAGCCTCTTGACGCGGCTCGACATGCCTTGGACTTGCACACCGGTTATGTGCTCGCGACGAACAATCAAGATTGGACTTACATGACAATGGGCCCATTTCGGAGCGCGGATGATTACCGCTCGTACGTCGAATCCATCGTCAGCAGCTCCGATCCCATGCACTTTGCCGTTGTGGATATCCGCATTGGCGCTGCGGGATCGGTGACCGCGCGCCACACGGCCTCGGCGACATCCTGTGCGTGCGTAACCGGTGTGGTGCTGTCCTGCACGGCGGCGAACACACGTTGCGTGAAGTCTGCATAGGCGTCGGGCGCGCTGTCACCAATCAGCCGACGGGCGTTGTCGCCGAAGCTCGTTCCCGGCGCCCGCCCCGGCAACACGAGTCGCACGCGGACATCGAAGGGGGCCAACTCCAACGCGAGCGATTCCGTGAACGCATTCACCGCCGCCTTGCTGCCCGTATAGACCGACAAGAGCGGCAACGGCTTCAGCGTTACGCTTGACGTCACATTCACGACAACGCCCGCGCGACGCTGCCGGAACTGAGGCAGTACGGCCTGCGTCATCGCGATCGTGCCGAGCGCGTTGGTCTCAAAAACCTCGCGAGCACTGGCCAGCGCGACGCCTTCCAGTGGCTTCAGCAGGCCGACACCGGCGTTGTTGACCAAGGCGTCGATCGGCCCAACTGCCTCGACGCAGCGGCGGATGCTCTCGGCGGCGGTGACGTCGAGCGGTAGCACGCGAAGCCGGTCCGAGCGCGGCATCAGGTCTTCGCGTGGCGTGCGCATCGTCGCGACGACGCGCCAACCCTTGTCGAGGAAGAGTCGCGCCGTTTCGAGGCCGAAACCGGAAGAGCAGCCTGTGATCAGGATGGTGGGAGTGGGGGACATTGGGAACTCCTTGGGGTTGATGGTGCTTCTACGATAGAGGCGAGAGTCCGGACCATCTATAATCTAAAGTCCGTTTATTTGTTGAGATCGTCCAAGATGACCGACCCACTGGCGGAAGTCGTGTCGTTGTTGCGGCCCGGCGCGCCATTCTCGAAGCTCGTCGTCGCATCGGCGCCCTGGGCGGTGCGCCGCACCGAGACGGGCCGCCCGTTCTACTTCGTCGTACTCGAAGGTCGCTGCCATCTGACGGTAGACGGCCCGACGCACAGCGAGACGATCACGCTGAGCGAAGGCGACTTTGCGCTGATTCCCGCCGCGCGTAGCTTTGCGACGTCCAGCCTTGATCGGCAGCCACCGCGCGAAGGGGAAACGGTCACCACGCCGATTGCGCCGATGCTTGGCGGTGCGCGCGTAGGCGATCCGGACGGCGCGGTGGACGTGCGCATGCTGGTGGGCAATTGCGTGTTCGGGTCACCGGATTCGGCCCTGCTGGTGTCACTGCTGCCACAGTATGTGCACGTGCGTGGCGAGCATCGCTTGTCGACACTGGTGCAGATGGTGGGCGACGAATCCCGCGCCGATCGGCCCGCGCGCGACATCGTGATGGCCCGTCTGCTTGAGGTGCTGCTGATCGAGGCACTCCGGTTGACAGCGAGCACGGCCGAGGCGCCGGGTCTGGTGCGCGGGTTGGCCAATCCTAGACTTGCGGTGGCGCTCCGCTGCATGCATGAGCGCCCTGCGGCCCAGTGGAGCGTCGCGCAATTGGCAGGCGAGGCAGCGATGTCGCGTTCTGCCTTCTTCGAGCGCTTCAGCCGCGCCGTCGGGGTCGCACCGATGGAATACTTGCTGGCATGGCGCATGGCACTCGCGAAGCAGTTGCTGCGGCAACGTGAACGCGCGATGGCGGAGATTGCTGAGCACGTCGGCTACAGCTCGGTCAGCGCCTTCGGCGTGGCGTTCACGCGGCACGTCGGCATGCCGCCCGGGCGCTATTCAAAGAGTGACGTCGATGAGGCGCGGGGCTAACAGCTGTCCAAAGCGATGGATCCAGTCGTGCGTATTCTTGCGCTCCGCCTCATTTTTGCTGTGTCATACGTTGCAATGTCGCTGACAGGTGCATCTATGCAGCGTTGGCCAAGTCGGGATACGAACATGGGACGCTCGGGCGCGTCGTGAATCCACCCAACGATCGAAATCATGGGAACTCCATCACTTGCCTTGCACGTCGCGCTGGCTGCACGTCTAGCGGACGAAATCGAGCAGGGGCTCTGGGTCGCTGGGCAGCGGTTGCCGTCGGTGCGCGAATTGAGCCGTAGCCATGGTGTCAGCATCACGACGGTGCTGGCCGCGTATCGAACACTGGAAGACCGGCGGCTGATCGAAAGCCGTTCGAAGAAAGGTTTTTTCGTGAGTTCGGGGCCGCGCCGACGCAGGTGTTCCGACAATTCCGCCGTAGCATTGGAGCAGGCTGATGGACCGACTACGCACGACGCGCTTAACGGGATGGACAACCTGCCAGGAGTGGTGTCATTCGGTACGGCGCTATGCGGTGAAGCACTCTTTCCTGCGGGCGCACTCGCCCGCTGTATTGCCGCGACCGTGCGGCGTCATAGCGCGCTTCTTTCCACAGTGTCGTTTTCACCGGGGGCACAGCGACTGCGCAACAGCCTTGCGTCACACGCGGCAAACTGGAACTGCCAGCTAGAGGCTGACGACCTCCTGGTTACGAACGGCTGCGTAGAAGCCTTCAGTCTGTGTCTCCAGACCGTGGGGAAGCCGGGCGATGCGGTCATCGTCGAATCGCCTGCCTACTACGGCTACCTCTCCACAATTTCACAACTCGGCATGTATCCGGTGCCCTCGTCGTCGCGCAGCGTGTCGCTGATGACTCGGCCATCAGGACCGAAAATCATCGAGACGCTCTTCGGTGACTCCTCCAGCAGTTGCCGCGCACGTGGGTTGTCGCGGGCGACAAGGTCGATAGCCTGCGACGGCAAAAATCCGGAAGCGACAATGTTGAATACCTTGCCCTCGAATGCATGCGCCCCTGCACGCAAGCGAATGGCGCCTTCGAGGTCATAGCCAGACTCTCCGGGCGGGTGAGTTGGCCAGCGCGGAGAAAAGGACGAGATGTGGACGCTTTCGCCTTGGGCCAGCAGCGCGAATCTGGCAAGCGAGTTCGTGTTTTCGCCGCAGACGAGTGCGCCGACGCGGCCGACGGACGTGTCGACCACGCGCAATCCACTGCCATCGCCATTGGCCCAAGTCAGCTTTTCCCAATACGTCGGCACCAGTTTGCGGTGCCGATTGAGCAAACGGCCGTCCTCGCCAATGAGCAAATTGGTGTCCCAAATGCACGCTGGACTGATTGGCGTCCCCTCATTGATGCCAATCGACACGACGACACCGTGGCGGCGAGCAGCCTCCTGCAGCTGCCGTACCTCTGGCCCGGGAACTTCGATTGCACTCGAGGCCAGCCGATGGAAGAAATTATGTACGTCGACGGGGGCATAGACGCCCGACCAGACGGGGAAGCATGACACGAAGGCCTCGGGGAACGCGACGAGTGCAGCACCATGGCTGGCAGCCTCCGCGATCAAGGCGCAAGCCTTGTCGATCGTGCGCGGCGTGTCGAAGTAATACGGGGCGACGTGACAGGCCGCCGCCCGAAATGCAGGGTAGGTTTTCATCGGTGCGCCATTCGGTTGCAACTAGACCCATTGTCTGGGGAAGCGCAGAGCGAAGTCGATGCACAGAGATACCCAAAAATCGTGGAACAGCTCGGACGACCAGCAATGACATGACCAGCATCTCGGTCAGGCCGGTGGGGAGGAGGTCATGTTTCGGCGCCACCCGACGGAAGCATGAGCAGTTGAGGGGCGTTGCTGCGCTAGGCCAAGCGACTACAAAAGGAGTGCTGGCCGCCATGATTGAAGCATCGGGGGATTGGGCTTTGTGCTGTCAGAAGTGCGGTATGGACTACCTTGGGTTCTCTAACGGTACAGCTGAACAAAGGATCCTAACTAAAGGGGGAGGGCAATTAGCTCTCATTGCCGGGTATTGTGCTGAGCAACGTGTCATATGGCCGCCCACCCGCTGGCGCTCCGACAGACTTTATTTTCATCCGACCGACTTTATTTTTAGCGATCACTCGCCAGCAGAACGTCAGTGATTCCGGTAGACTAATGATTGACGCATCAATCGTTGATGTATCATTTGTCTCCCCCGCCATGGCCGTCCACACCGCGCTACCGCATTCCCATACCCAGGTCTTGCCGTTCAAGGAATCGCTGCTGGCGATGCTCGGCATCTGCTTTGTCGTCGTGCTGGTGGCGCTGGACCAGACCGTGGTCGGCACCGCGCTGCCAACAGTGGTGGCTGAGCTCAAGGGCTTCGAGCTCTATGCGTGGGTGGCGACGTCCTATCTGCTGACGTCCGTCGTGACCGTGCCGATCTTTGGACGGCTGGGCGATTTCTACGGGCGCAAGCCGTTCGTGATCGCCTCCATCGTGGTCTTTACGCTCGCCTCCGTGATGTGTGGCATGGCGGGCAGCATGACCTTCCTGGTGTGGTCGCGCGCGCTGCAGGGCATCGGCGGCGGCATGCTGGTCGGCACGGCCTATGCCTGTATTCCCGATCTGTTTCCCGACGCGCGCGTACGTTTGCGCTGGCAGGTGATGCTCAGTGCCTCGTTCGGCATCGCCAATGCCATCGGCCCGACGCTGGGCGGGTGGATGACGCAGGCGTTTGGCTGGCGCTCGGTGTTCTACGTGAACGTGCCGTTTGGCGTGCTGGGGCTGTGGTTTGCCTGGCGCTTCCTGCCGCATCTGCGCCAGAACGCGCACGTTGGCCGCATCCGCCTGGACTGGCAGGGCGCGGTGCTGATCACCGTGGCGCTGGGCGCGCTGCAGCTCTTCGTTGAATGGCTGCCGCGCCATGGCTTGTCGCTGCCGATGCTGGGCTGGCTGGTGCTGTCGGTGGTGGCCTTTGTGGGCCTGTGGTGGTGGGAACAACGTGCCGAGCAGCCGCTGCTGCCATTCGACATGCTGCGCAACCCGTCGCTGGCAGCGCTGTTCATGCTGGCGATGCTGTCGGGGTTCTCGATGTTCGCGGTGCTGTTCTATGCGCCGCTGCTGTTCCAGGGCGGCTTCGGTATGTCGCCGCAGGAGGCGGGGCTGGTCATCACGCCGCTGGTGGTGTGCATCACGCTGGGCAGCATCATCAACGGGCGCATCGTCACGCGCATTCCCAAGCCCAATGTCATGCTGTACGCGGGCTTCGTGCTGCTGACGCTGGCGCTGGCCGGCATGTCGGTCTCGTCGCGCACGACGTCGCATGGGATGCTCACCTTCCTGATGCTGCTGGCGGGCCTGGGCCTTGGCTTCGTGCTGCCCAACCTGACGGTGTTTGCCCAGCAGAGCGCCGGCCGCGCGCATTTGGGTATCGCCACGGCGCTGCTGCAATCGCTGCGCATGGTGGGCGGCATGGTGGGCACCGCGCTGGTCGGCACGCTGGTCAGCGAGCGCTTTGCCTCCGGCGTGGGCGATGCCCTGCGCGCCGATAATGCGACGCAGTGGCTGCACCGCCTGTCCGATCCGGAAATTCTCATTGACCATGAAGCGCAGACCGCCTTGCTCGCGCAGATGCACGCGGCCGGCCACGACGGCGCCGCGCTGCTCGAGGTGGCGCGCCATGTGCTGGTGGGCGCGATCCACATTGGCCTGATCGCGGCGACGGTGGTGGCGGCCATCGGCCTGTGGCGCGTGCGCCGGGTGCCGCCGGTGGTGCTGCATCACGTGGAGCCCGTCCAACACACGGACTCAGCAACGCGCTCAAGGTGATCCCAGCGGTCCAGCGGCGCTAGGCCGGCGAAATGACTTCACATCATCTTGACAGCGTTTCTAAGACGTTCGTGACCCGAACCGGTTACGATGCGCGCATTCCCGCAATTTCACGCCTGATCGATGACCTCTGAACGCGAACGCTTCGCCGTCATGCACCAGTTCGGCCGCACCTACCGTGCGTTCATGGCCGCCTTCGAGGTGCACGTCGGCCAGCCCATGCCACGCTGGCGCATCCTGCTGGCGCTGCACGACCAGTCCGGCGGCGGCCTCGCCCAGAAGCAGCTGGCCGAGCGCCTGCAGATGGACCCCGGCGCGCTCACCCGCCAGCTCAAGGTGCTCGACCAGCTCGGCTGGATTGAACGCACCACCGACGCGCGCGACAACCGCCTGACCAACGTCTCCCTGTCCGATGCCGGCCTGGCGATCGTGCTCGAATGCATGCCGCGCCGTGTCGCTTTCCTCAATGCCACGCTCGACGGGTTGCCCGACGATCTCGTGCACGCGCTGTCCGAGGCGTTGGCCCAGATCGAGGCGCGCATCGCTGAGGTGCCGCTGTTGCCGGGTGCGGCCGGCGCTCCGGCTGCAGGCCAGACCGATCAAGCCGAAGCGCGCTGACTGCGTTCAGCCGCGCAGATTCAGGAGACTTCGCATGTCCCGCTGCTGCTGGGTCAACGACGACCCGCTGATGATCGCGTACCACGACACCGAATGGGGCACGCCCTCGCACGACGATCGCCATCTCTACGAGATGCTCGTGCTCGAAGGCGCGCAGGCCGGGCTGTCCTGGCAGACCATCCTGCGCAAGCGGGCGCGCTACCAGGGGGTGTTCGACGGGTTTGACCCGGCGCGGGTGGCGCGTTTCACGCCCGCGCGCATCGAGAAGCTGCTCGCCGACCCCGGCATCGTGCGCAACCGCGCCAAGGTGGAGGCGGCCGTCATCAACGCGCGCAAGGTGCTGGAGGTGCAGGACGAAGTGGGCTCGCTCGATGCGTTCCTGTGGGGCTTCGTCGGCGGCAAGCCGGTGGTCAATCGCTGGGAGAGCTACCGTGACGCGCCCGCCGCCACCGATACCTCCAAGGCGATGAGTAAGGCGCTCATTGCACGCGGCTTCAAGTTCGTCGGCCCGACCATCTGCTACGCCTTCATGCAGGCGACCGGGATGGTGGACGACCACGAAGCCGGCTGCTTCCGGGCCGGCAAATCGAAGAAGGCGAAATAACGGGCGCCTGATGGGTGCCTATTGGTCGGCGTGCAACGTGCGATTGCGGCCGGCCAGCATGCCCGCTGTAATGGACGCCAGCGCGATCGCGCTGAACAGCCAGCCCATCACCGCCCAGCTGCCGGTCAGGTCGTGCAGCACGCCCATCAGATAGGGCCCGGCTGCGGCCACCGTGTAGCCAATGCCCTGCGTCATCGCCGACAGGCTGCCCGCCACGCGCGCGTCTGCCGAGCGCAGCACGATCAGCGACAGCGCCACGCTGAAGTTGCCGCCCTGGCCCAGGCCCAGCAGCACGGCCCACCACCACAGCGTGGAGAGCGGCGCATACAGGCAGCCGAGCAGGCCAGCCCAGCACATCAGCATCATCAGCAGCACGGCGGGCCGCTGGTCGCGCCCGAGCCGCGCCACGAAGGGTCCACCCAACGCGGTGATGAGCTGCACCATGATCGACACGGCCACCACCATGCCCGACTGCACGGCAGACAGGCCGCGGTCCTGCAGGATCACCGGCACCCAGCCGAACACGCAGTACGCCAGCGACGACTGCAGCCCCATGTACAGCGTCACCTGCCACGCGATCGGCTTGTTCCATAGCGAGACACGCTCGATGCGCGCGGCTGAGCCCTTGCCGTGCGCATGCCGCATGTGCGGCCACCAGGCGACAAAGGCGAGCAGCACCGGAATGGCCCAGAACGCCAGCGCCGGTTGCCAGCCTCCGAGCCATACGGACAGCGGCGCACTCGCGCCCGCGGCAACCGCCGCGCCCAGGCACAGCGCCATGGTGTAGACGCCGGTCATCAGGTCCGCCTGGCGGCCGAAATCGCGCTTGAGGATGCCCGGCAGCAGGATGCCCGTCACGCCGATGCATGCGCCTGCCGCCAGCGTGCCGGCAAACAGCGGCACCACGCCGCCCGCGCTGCGCAAGGCGATGCCCGCGGCCAGCGCAATCAGCAACCCGCCCACGGCGCGTTCGGCGCCAAAACGGCGGGCCAGCACGGCAGCCGCCGGCGCGAACACGCCCAGGCAGACCACCGGCAGCGTTGTCAGCAGGCCAGCCGTCGCGCCCGACAGCCCGGTCCCCGCCGCCACCTGCTTGAGCACCGGTGACAGGCTCGACAGCGCTGGCCGCAGGTTCACCCCCACCAGCACGAGCCCCACCACCAACAGGGCCAGTGCGCTTGTCGAGCGGACACTGGCAGTGTCATGGAGGGGAGAGGCGGTGGGCTGCGGTTGGCGGGACATGGCGGCAATGGAGGCAAATCAGCCGCCGATGGTAACGCGCGCGCCGTAATGGTGCATGCGGCCACGCCAATCGCCACGCTGCCGGAATTGCTATTGCGTTCCGGGCAGGCGTGCCGCGAGGTCCTCAAGGACCGCTGCCGGAGGATTGCCGCGCTCGGCGGCCAGGGCCAGGGCGCGACGCGTGAGCGCGGCGTACAGCGCGGCATGGTCGGCGCCGAGCGCATCCAGCGCCTGCACGTGGCGATCGATCACGCCGCCATCGCCACGCGAAACCGGCCCAGACAGCGCCCCAGTCAGACCACGCGCACGCGCGGCGGCCAGGGTGCCGTCCACCAGCGGCCACATGGCGGCGATGGCGTCATCGCGGTCGATACCGGCGGCTTGCCATAGCGTGGCCGCCTCGTGCAGCGCGCACAGCAGGAAGCTGGCGGCGTAGTTGGCGCCCGCGTGGTACAGCGCGCGCTGGCCGGCGCGCACGCGCAGCGGTTTGCAGTCGAGCCGGCGGGCCAGATCGGCCAGCGCGGCGTCGTGCGGCGCATCGGCATCGATGGCGATGGAGGCGCCGCCCAGGCGCTCGGCATCGTCCGGCAGGCCCGCAAAGAGGAAGAGCGGATGGAAGCTGGCCGTGGCGGCGCCGGCCTGCCGCGCGAGCTCCAGCACGTCGCGTTCGCTTGCGCCGCTGCAATGGATGACGAGCTGGCCCGGCCGCCACCGCACGCTCGCCGCCACCGCAGCGATCGCATCGTCCGGCACGGTGATGAAGACCCAGTCCGCGCGGTCGGCCACGCCTTGCGCGTCGAGCGGCTGTGCCGCCAGCACCTGAGCCAGCGCGGCCGCATGCGTCTGCGTCCGGCTCGCGACCGCTACGCTGCGTACGCCCGCGCGGTGCGCGCGCTCCGCCAGCGCGCGCGCCAGCCGCCCCGCGCCAATCCATCCGACCGATACCGGCGATTCCACCGCAGACGCAGCCACCATATCCACCACCTGAAAAGGAACGCCCGGATCATATGTCGCGGGGAGCGCTCACTATGCAATTAACCGACAGCGCGTTAGGCCGCCCCCCAAGGCTGCTGGCAGCAGAAACGGGGGATGCTAAGCGACGTGGACAGGCTTAGCCACCCCGCCGGGCGAGGCGTAGCGGACCGGCTGACGATCGACTGATGCACCGAACCACCTTATCGTGTCGTAACACGCAGCCCCCTACGATTGATGCATCATCTGGGCCGATGAAAACGGACCCCCTCGTGCCGGGAAATGCGTCCCGGCCCTACCCGACTGGGCATAATTCCGCCAGCGCCGCGAGGCGCAGTCCAAAGGATGAGCCCATGGAATCAGGTCGACCCGCCGGCACACGGTTGTACGGCGGCCTTGCCCGATGCGCCGCGCCCGTGTTGCTGGCGCTGGCCGGCTGCGCGGTCGGGCCGGATTACCGCACGCCCCAGCTGGGCGGCACCGAGGCGCCCACCGGCTGGCACGCGACGCTGCCGCATCACGGCGATCGCATGCGGCTCGCGCGCTGGTGGGAGCAGTTCCGCGATCCCGCCCTCACGCAACTGATTGAACAGGCCGATGCCACCAGCCCCACGCTGGCGCAGGCGGTCGGCCGCGTGCGCGAGGCGCGTGCGTCGGTGTCGAGCAGCCAGGCCGCGCTGTTTCCGCAATTGAAAGGCAGCGGCTCAGCCAGCCGGCAAGGCGGTTTTGGTGGCAGTCAGTTCACGGGCGGGCTGGGCGGAGCGGGGGTGTCTTCTACCAGCCTGAGCCCGACGCTGGGGCTCGGCACCTTCACCACGCTGGCCGCGACCGCCGATGCGTCGTGGGAACTCGATCTCTTTGGCGGCAAGCGACGCAGCCTGGAAGGCGCCGACGCGCGCTTCGATGCCAGCCTCGCCGATTGGCACGATGCCCGCGTCACGCTGTCGGCGGAGGTGGCCAACACCTATCTGCAGCAGCGCCAGTGCGAGGCGCTGGTCGCCATCGACGAGACCACGTTGCACTCGCGCCAGGAGACCCTGCAGCTGACCGAGCGCAAGTTCAGCGCTGGGTTTGTCGCCCCGGCCGACCTGGCGCAGGCACAGGCGACCGTGGCCGATGCGACCAACGTGCTGGAGGGCCAGCGCGCCCAGTGCGCGCAGGGTCTCGACCGGCTGGTGACGCTTACCGGTCTCGACCATGCAGCGATGGCGGCATGGCTGGCGCCGGGCAGCGGCCGCATTCCCGCACCGCCCGATGCCGGCGCGCCCGAGGTGCCGGCCCAGGTGCTGTCGCAGCGGCCCGATGTATCGTCGGCGGAGTGTGCGGTGGCGGGGGCCAGTGCGGACATTGGGGTGGCGGTGGCGAGCCGCTTGCCGTCGCTCACGCTGGCGGGCTCGATCGGCATCAATGCATTCCGCATCAGCGGGCAATCGTTGACGACCAAGTCGTGGTCGTTCGGGCCGTCGGTGTCGTTGCCGGTCTTCGACGGCGGTGCCGGTGCCGCGCGGGTGGAAACCGCGCGTGCCCGCTACGACCAGGCGCTGGCGGGCTACCGTGCCAAGGTGCGCCAGGCCGTGCAGGAAGTCGAGGATGCACTGGTGCGCCTGGATGCGGCGGACCGCCGGCTCGATGCGGCGACCGTCGCCGACGCGCAATACGCCAAGGTGCTGGAGGCCGCCAGCGCGCGCTATCGCCTTGGCGCTGGCAGCCTGCTGCAACTCGAAGATGTGCGGCGCACCACGCTGTCCGCATCGCAATCGCTGGCGGCGGTGCAGCTCGAACGCGCGCAGGCGTGGGTCGCGCTGTACAAGGCCGTGGGCGGCGGCTGGCGTGATGACGCTGGCGTCGCCATCCCGTCGACCACGACTTCCCCCAATGCTTCGGCGCCGGCTGCGAGCCGCAGCGCGACCTCCGGAAACGCTTCATGACTGCAAAACGAGTTTGGATGGCCGCAGTGGCTTCGGTCTTGGCGGGTTTGCTTGCCGCATGCGGACAGCGCGGGCCGGACGCCAAGGCCGCAGCGGCCAAGCCAGCGCTGACCGTCAACGTGGTCCACGTGAGCCAGCGTGACTGGCCGCGTACGGCCATGGCCAGCGGTGCCGTGCAGGCATGGCAGGAGGCGAGCATCGGCGCCGAGGTGAGCGGCCTCAAGCTGGCGGACGTGCTGGTCAACGTGGGCGACGTGGTCAAACAGGGCCAACTGCTCGCGCGCCTGTCGGACGAGACCGTGCGCACGGACCTGGCCGCGCAGCGCGCCGCGCTGGCCGAAGCCGAGGCCGCCGCCGCGCAAGCTGCCGGCGAGGCGCACCGTGCGCACGAGCTCGACAAGAGCGGCGCCATCAGCCAGCAGGACCTGACTCAGTACGACACGCAGGCCAAGACGGCGGCCGCCAAGCTGGCCTCGGCCCGCGCGCAGTTCGACAGCCAGCAGATCCGCTTGCGCTACACGCGCGTGGTGGCGCCGGACGATGGCGTGATCAGCGCGCGCTCGGCGACGGTGGGGGCGGTGGTGTCGGCCGGCACCGAGTTGTTCAAGCTGATCCGCAAGAACCGCCTGGAGTGGCGTGCGGAAGTGCACGGCGATCTGCTGCCGCGCATCCAGCCCGGCCAGACGGTGCGTCTGCACAAGATGGACGGCGGCGTCGTGACGGGCCGCGTGCGCCAGATCGCGCCCACGGTGGACCCCAACACGCGCAACGGCCTGGTCTACGTCGACTTGCCGCCCGATGCTGGCGCGCCCGGTGGCGTGAAGGCCGGCATGTACCTCTCCGGCGAGGTGCTGTTGGGCAACGCGCCCGCCACGACCCTGCCAGAGACTGCTGTCTTCTCGCGCGACGGCTACGACTACGCCATGGTGATCGGCCAGCAGAACCACGTGCGCCAGACCAAGGTGACGATCGGCCGCCGCCAGGATGGGCAGGTGGAGGTCACGCAGGGCATCGGCGCGGCCGACGCCGTGGTCGCCGTCGGTGCCGCGTTCCTGACCGATGGCGATATGGTGCGCGTGGCCGCCGCTGGCGAAGCCGTGAGTGGACCAATTTCGGCGCCGGCAGGGGCCGCGCGATGAACTTCTCCGCCTGGGCCATCCGCAAGCCCATCCCGTCGATCCTGCTGTTCATCCTGATCACGGTGGCGGGGCTGGTGTCGTTCCGGATGCTCTCCATCCAGAACTTTCCCGACATCGACTTCCCGGCGGTGTCCGTCACCGCCAGCCTGCCAGGCGCAACGCCCACGACGCTTGAGACCGAGGTCACGCGCAAGATCGAAGACAGCATCGCCAGCATCGGCGCGATCAAGCACATCACTTCCACCATCAACGACGGCGTGTCGGTCACGATGGTCGAGTTCCAGCTTGAGAAGGACGTGCAGGAGGCGGTGAACGACGTGCGCGATGCCGTCAGCCGTGTGCGTGCGCAGCTGCCATCGGACGTGCAGGAGCCGGTCATCTCGCGCGTGACCTTCGCCAGCCTGCCGGTGCTGACCTATGCGGTGGAAGCGCCGGGCATGGACGCGGAAGACCTGTCCTGGTACGTCGACAATACCGTCAGCAAACGGCTGCTGTCGGTGAAAGGCGTGGCCAAGGTCACGCGCCAGGGCGGCGTCGACCGCGAGGTGCGCGTGCAGCTTGACCCGGTGCGGCTGCAGGCGCTGGGCGCCACGGCGGCCGATGTTTCGGTGCAGGTGCGCGGCATGCAGCAGGAGGCGCCGGGCGGGCGCGGCAACATCGGCGGGCAGGAACAGGCGGTGCGCACGCTCGGCACCGTCACGAGCGCGCGCGACCTGGCGCAGATGAACATCCCGCTGTCGGATGGTCGGCGCATCCGCCTGTCGGATGTGGCCGACGTGCGCGACACCGCCGCCGAGCCGCGCCAGATGGCGCTGCTCGATGGCAAGCCGGTGGTGAGCTTCCAGGTGTTCCGCTCGCGCGGCGCCAGCGAGATCTCGGTGGCCGAAGAGGTGCGTGCGGCCATCGCCAAGCTGCAGGCCGAGCGCCCCAACGTGCACATGACCGAGGTCTACAACATGGTCAAGCCGGTGGTGGATGCCTACGCCGCGTCCATGCACGCGCTGTACGAGGGTGCCATCCTGGCTGTGCTGGTGGTGTGGCTGTTCCTGCGCGACTGGCGGGCGACGTTCGTCTCGGCCGTGGCGCTGCCGCTGTCGATCATCCCGACCTTCGCGGCCATGGACCTGCTGGGCTTCACGCTCAATGGCATCACGTTGCTGGCGCTGACGTTGGTGGTCGGCATCCTGGTCGACGATGCCATTGTCGAGGTGGAGAACATCGTGCGCCACCTGCGTAACGGCAAACCGCCATTCGAGGCGGCGATGGAGGCCGCGCAGGAGATCGGGCTGGCGGTGATCGCCACCTCGCTCACGCTGGTGGCGGTGTTCCTGCCGACGGCCTTCATGAGCGGCATCTCGGGCAAGTTCTTCAAGCAGTTCGGGTGGACGGCGTCGCTGGCGGTGCTGGCCTCGCTGCTGGTCGCACGGCTGCTCACGCCGATGATGGCCGCCTACCTGCTCAAGCCGCTGGCCGAGCCCAACCGCGATAGCTGGATCATGGTGCGCTACCTGAAGGCGGCGCGCTGGTGCCTGGCGCATCCGTGGAAGACCAGCAGCATGGCGGCGGCGTTCTTTGTTGCGTCGGTCGCCATCATCGGCCTGATTCCAGCCACCTTCCTGCCACCGGAAGATTGGGCGCAATTGCAGATGACGGTGGAAGCCCCGCCCGGCAGCACCATCGCGCAGACGCGTGAGGCCAGTGAACGTGTGCGCCAGGTCGTCATGCAGCACAAGGAGGTGCACCGCGTATACACCGCCATCGGCTCTGGCGTGATGGCCGGCGTGCCCGGCTCCAGCGCCGGCGAGGTGCGTACCGCCACGCTGACGATCTCGCTCACCCCCCGGCGCAGTCGTCACGCCAGCCAACAGCAGATCCAGCGTGAGTTGCGCGAACAGCTGGAGAGCGTGCCGGGCGTGCGCATCTCGTTTGGGGCGGTCGGCTCGGGCGAGCAGTTGCAGGTGGTGCTGGCCGGCGACGATCCGTCCACGCTGAAGAACGCGGCGCGCGACGTGATCCGTGACCTGCGCACGGTGCCAGGCCTGGGGGCCGTCACGTCGTCGGCGAGCCTGCTGCGGCCGGAGATCATCATTCGCCCGGACTTTGCCCGCGCGGCGCAGCAGGGTGTGACGGCCGCGGCCATCGGCCAGGCCGTGCGCGTAGCCACCGCCGGCGATTACGACGTCAACCTGCCCAAGATGAACCTGCCGGAGCGGCAGGTGTACATCCGCGTCGAGCTGGACCCGAAGGCGCGCAACCAGATCGAGACCATCCGCCAGCTGCGCGTGCCCGGCCGCGATGGGGCTGTGCCGCTGGCGAACATCGCCGACATCTCGCTGGCCAGTGGCCCCGCGCAGATCGACCGCTATGACCGCAGCCGCAACATCACCATCAGCGTGGGGCTGGAGGGCAGGGCGCTGGGCGAGACCAACCAAGCGGTGGAGGCGCTGCCCTCCATCAAGAACCTGCCGCCGGGCGTGCACCGCATCGCCGCGGGGGATGTGGAAGGCATGCAGGAGCTGTTCGGCAGCTTCCTGCTCGCCATGTTCGCGGGGGTGCTGTGCGTGTATGCGGTGCTGGTGCTGCTGTTCCACGACTTCACGCAGCCGGTGACGATCCTGGCGGCGTTGCCGCTGTCGGTGGGCGGGGCGTTCGGGCTGCTGGCGCTGTTCGGCTTCAGCCTGTCGCTGCCGGCGCTGATCGGTTTGCTGATGCTGATGGGCATCGTGACCAAGAACTCGATCCTGCTGGTGGAGTACGCCATCGTGGCGCGGCGCGACCTCGGCATGTCGCGCACCGAGGCCATCCTCGATGCGTGCCACAAGCGTGCCCGCCCGATCGTGATGACCACGGTGGCGATGACCGCCGGCATGGTGCCGATGGCGCTGGGCCTGGAGGGCGACGCGGGCTTTCGTGCGCCGATGGCGGTGGCGGTGATCGGCGGGTTGCTGACGTCCACATTCCTGAGTCTGCTGGTGGTGCCGGTGGTGTTCGAGAAGGTGGATGACATCAAGGAATGGGCGTGGCGCAAATATCGTGGTGCGCGTCATCACGCGCCCAAGGCGGAGCCCGCTTCGAAACCCGCTTCGAAACCCTCCTCGCCGCAGGTGTAGCATCGGGCGGCCAGCCAGAACGACCCGCAACAGGAGACCGCCGATGCCCGCCGCCGTGTTGTTCCAGACCGATGGCCCGGTCTGCACGATCCAGCTCAACCGGCCCGACTGCCGCAACGCGGTGGACGGGCCAACCGCCGCCGCGCTGCTTGCGGCGTTCGAGCGCTTTGAGGCGGATGACGCGCTGCGGGTGGCGGTGCTCGGCGGCACGGGCGGACACTTCTGTGCCGGGGCGGACCTGACCGCTGTTGGCGATCCCGCCAGACGCAATCACCTCGACCCTGACGGCGCGGCCCCCGGGCCGATGGGGCCGTCGCGCATGGCATTGTCCAAACCGTTGATCGCGGCGGTCAGCGGTTATGCCGCGGCGGGTGGGCTGGAACTGGCGCTGCTGGCAGACCTGCGCGTGGTCGAGCACGATGCCGTGTTTGGCGTGTTCTGCCGGCGTTGGGGGGTACCGCTCATCGATGGCGGTACGGTGCGCTTGCCGCGCATCGTTGGGATGGGGCGCGCGCTCGACATGATCCTGACCGGCCGTGCGGTACAAGCTGATGAGGCACTCGCCATGGGCCTCGCCAGCCGCGTGGTCGAGACGGGGCAAGCGCTGGTCGTCGCACAGCAGCTCGCCCGCGAGATCGCCGCGTTTCCGCAGCAATGCATGCTGGCCGATCGTGCCTCAGCCTACGGGCAGTGGGATCTACCGCTGGCACAAGCGCTGCAGCAGGAGGGCGCGCGTGGCACACCGATGGTGTTTGCCGAAGGCGTGGCCGGTGCGGCCCGGTTTGCAGCAGGTGCTGGGCGGCACGGGCAGTCGAGTTAAGTTGATTGCTTTCAATTTTTAAAAGTCAACCCGCAATTCGGGGGAAAAGCTTTCGCTCGGTTTTAAGTTTTCTGAATAACGTCCGATTAACGGTAAAATCCACCGTTCGGCGCCAGCGGGTTGGGTGTCGTCAAAAATATAAGCAGGTACTCAGGGGTAGTTGTTGGGAGTGGTGTGCCACGTCGCGGGCTTGCGCTGCAGCGTCGGGCGCGCCTTGTCGCCAGCGCGTTGCTGCGGGCTTGCGCTGCCAGACATCCGCCGGTCTTCATGCACGGCGCGTCATCCCGTTCTCTTCCTTGTTTGTCTGATGCGCGTGACACGCTGCGCCGATGCTTTTTGCGCAATTTGCGCAAATGCGTCGCGCGTAGATGTAAGTATTTTGGAATACTGACTTAAGAAATTTTCAAGGGGAGAAATCGAGTGAAGGCAATCTCGACAGTGGTGTTTGCCGGCGCGGCTGCGCTGGCATTGGGCATGCTCGGCGGCTGCGCGACCGAAACGTCGCAGGCGCTGCCGGTGCAGCAGGTGGCAACGGCCGGCCAGGCATACACCGGTGTGCGCACGCCGATCGCCGTGGGCAAGTTCGACAACCGTTCGGCCTACATGCGCGGCGTGTTCTCGGACGGCGTGGACCGCCTGGGCGGTCAGGCCAAGACCATCCTGATCACGCACCTGCAGCAGACCAACCGCTTCAACGTGCTTGATCGCGACAACATGGCCGAGATCAAGCAGGAAGCGACCATCAAGAACACCGCGCAGAAGCTCAAGGGCGCCGATTACGTCGTGACTGGCGACGTGACCGAGTTCGGCCGCAAGGAAACCGGCGACCAGCAGCTGTTCGGCATCCTGGGTCGCGGCAAGGAGCAAGTGGCCTACGCCAAGGTCGCCCTGAACGTGGTCAACATCTCGACCTCGGAAGTCGTGTACTCGGTGGGCGGCGCGGGTGAATACAAGCTGTCGAACCGTGAAGTGATCGGCTTTGGCGGCACTGCCAGCTATGACTCGACGCTCAACGGCAAGGTGCTGGACCTGGCCATGCGCGAAGCCGTGAACAAGCTGACCAGCGCGATCGACAGCGGCGCCTGGAAGCCGGGCGCGCAGTAACACAACAAAACGAAAAATCAGACAGGGGTAACAACACTCATGAGCAAGCTGTTTGCGATGTGGCGTGTGGCGGCCGGCGTGGCCGTCGGGAGTGCAACGCTGGCCGGTTGTGCCGGCCCGAAGCCGCTGTACCAGTGGGAAGGCTACCAACCGCAGGTGTACGGCTACTTCAAGGGCGAAGCGAAGGAAGCGCAAGTCGCAGAACTCGAGCGCGGCCTGGAGAAGATCAAGTCCAATAACGGCGCGGTGCCACCGGGCTATCACGCCCAGCTGGGTCTGCTGTATTCGGGTCTGGGCAAGGACGACCAGATGGTGCAGGAATTCCAGAGCGAGAAGGCACTGTTTCCGGAGTCGACCTCGTACATCGACTTCCTGATGAAGAACGTGAAGAAGGGGACCAACTGATGGCCAAGCGCTTTTTGAAACTGGCGGCCGTGGCCGGCGTGGTGGCCCTGATGGCGGGTTGCGCGGCACCGACCAAGAACGTTGACTATGCAGCCTTCAAGGCCAGCAAGCCGCGCTCGATCGTGGTGTTGCCGCCGCTGAATGAATCGCCGGACGTGGGCGCCACCTACGGCATGCTGTCGCAAGTGACGGTGCCGCTGGCTGAGGCTGGTTACTACGTGCTGCCGGTCGCGCTGGTTGATGAAACTTTCCGTCAGAACGGCCTGACCGCCGCCGGTGACATCCATGGCGTGCCGGTGGCCAAGCTGCACGACATCTTTGGTGCGGATGCTGCGCTGTACGTCAACATCACGCAGTACGGCACCAAGTACATGGTGATCAGCAGCGCCACCGTGGTGACTGCCGATGCCAAGCTGGTGGACCTGCGCAGCGGTCAGACACTGTGGACGGGCCGTGCCAGCGCCTCGAGCAACGAAGGCAACAACAACAGCGGTGGCGGCATCATCGGCATGCTGGTAACGGCGGCGGTCACGCAGATCATCAACAGCGCCACCGATGCGGGCTACAAGGTGGCCGGCACGACCAGCGCGCGTCTGCTGTCGGCGGGCCATCCGGGCAGTCTGCTGTACGGTCCGCGTTCGCCGAAGTACGGGATGGACTAAGCGGCTGCGGCCAAAGAAAAACGCCAACCGGAGCGATCCGGTTGGCGTTTTTTCATGCGTGACGACTCAAGCGACAGCGCTTTCCGACTGCGAGGCCTTCGCACCCGCGTGGGCAGCATTGGCATGCTTGGCACGCAGGCGGCGCGTCGCCTCCACCATGCCTTGCAGCGCCGCTTCCACCTCCGGCCAGCCGCGCGTCTTCAGGCCGCAGTCCGGGTTGACCCACAGGCGCTGCACCGGCACCACCTGCGCGGCCTTGTCGAGCAGCGCTTCCATCTCTTCCACACGTGGCACGCGCGGCGAGTGGATGTCGTACACGCCCGGGCCGATCTCGTTCGGGTAAGCGAACTCACCAAACGCGTCCAGCAGCTCCATGTTCGAGCGCGACGTTTCGATCGTGATCACGTCGGCATCCATCGACGCGATGGCCGGCAGGATGTCGTTGAACTCCGAATAGCACATGTGCGTATGGATCTGCGTGTCGTTGCGCACGCCCGAGGCCGACACGCGGAAGGCGCGCGCCGCCCATTCCAGGTAGCCCGGCACGTCCGATGCGCGCAGCGGCAGGCCCTCGCGGAAAGCCGGCTCGTCGATCTGGATGGCGGCGATGCCGGCCGTCTCCAGGTCGCACACCTCGTCGCGCAGGGCCAGGGCGATCTGCAGCGCGGTCTGCTCGCGCGGCTGGTCGTCACGCACGAAGGACCATTGCAGCATCGTCACCGGGCCGGTCAGCATGCCCTTCATCGGCTTGGCCGTCTGGCTCTGCGCGTACTTGGACCACTCGACCGTCATCGGCTCGGGGCGGTACACATCGCCGTAGATGACCGGCGGCTTCACGCAGCGCGAGCCGTAGCTCTGCACCCAGCCGTTGGCGGTGAAGGCATAGCCCCACAGCAGCTCGCCGAAGTACTCGACCATGTCGTTGCGTTCGGCTTCGCCGTGCACCAGCATGTCCAGGCCCAGGGCTTCCTGGCGGCGGACCACGTCGGTGATCTCCGCGCGCATGCGCTCCAGGTAGTCCAGCGCCGGCAGGTCGCCGCGCTTGTGCTGGGCGCGCGCCTGGCGGATCTCGGCCGTCTGCGGGAACGAACCGATAGTGGTGGTCGGCAGCAGCGGCAGGTTCAGGCGGGCTTGCTGGGCCTCGGCGCGGGCCGGGTAGGCGGCGGCGCGTTCGGCGTCCTCCGCGCGGATGGCGGCCACGCGCTTCTTGACGCTGGCGTTGTGCACGCGGCGCGATTGCCCACGCGAGGCGATGGCGGCGCGGTTGTCGTCGAGTTCCGCTTGGACGGAGGCGGGGCCTTCGACCAGCGCAAGCTTGAGCACGGCCAGCTCATCCAGCTTCTGGCGCGCGAAGGCCAGCCAGCCCTTCAGTTCTTCATCCAGCTTGGTCTCGGCGGCCAGATCCACCGGCACGTGCAGCAGCGAGCAGCTCGGCGCGATCCACAGGCGATCGCCAAAGGCCTCGGCCAGCGGGGCTACGCGTTCAAGCGCGCGGGCGAGGTCCGTGCGCCAGATGTTGCGGCCATCGACCACGCCCACCGAGAGAATCTTGTCCGCCGGCCACGGCGCGAAGGCGCCAAGCTGCTCCGGCGCGCGCACGAGATCCAGGTGCACGCCCGCCACGGGCAGCGATTTGATCAAGGCAGCATGTTGCGAGGCTGCCTCGAAGTAGGTAGCCAGCAGCAGCTTCGGACCATTGGCAGCGGCCAGCGCGGCGTAGGCCGGGGCGAACGCGTCGGTCCAGGCCTTCGGCAGGTCGAGCACCAGGGCGGGTTCATCGATCTGCACCCATTCCACGTTCAGCGCAGCGAGGCGCTTGAGCACGGCCGTGTAAGCCTGCAGCAGCTGCGGCAGCAGCGCCAGCTTGTCGGTCAGGCCACCACGCGCCTTGGCCAGATGCAGGAACGTGACCGGCCCGACCAGCACCACTTTCACGCGGTGCCCAGCGGCTTGTGCCTCGCGCACCTCGTCGAACAGCCATTCGGTGCCGGGGCCCAATTGCCGATCCGCCAGGTCGGGCGTCAGTTCCGGCACGAGGTAGTGGTAGTTGGTGTCGAACCACTTGGTCATTTCCATCGCTGCGTGGTCGGCATTGCCGCGCGCCAGCACGAACGATTGCGCCAGCGTCAGCTGCGCCGGATCAAAGCCGTAGCGCGTCGGGATCGCGCCGAGCAGGGCGGCCGTCTGCAGCACCTGGTCGTACCAGGCGAAGTCACCCACGGTCACGAAATCGAGGCCCGCGTCACGCTGGGCATTCCAGTGGCGCTCGCGCAGCGTGCGGCCGGTGGCGCGCAGGTCGGCTTCGGTGGAAGCGCCTTTCCAGAACGATTCGAGCGCGAACTTCAGCTCGCGTTGCGCGCCGATGCGCGGGTAGCCGAGGGTGTGGATGGTCGTCATGTTGGTCGCAGGAGAGCAGGTTTGTTTTTGAGTCCTGCGATGATGGGCGACGACCGATCATGAATCAAATGATATTATTTTCGATAATGTTGAATGCAATTCATATTTTGGAAATCGCACGAACATGCTTGAAATCCGTCATCTCCGGACCCTGATCGCATTGGCTGACGGCGGCTCGGTCTCGCGTGCGGCCGAGCGGCTGCACCTGACGCAATCCGCGCTGTCGCATCAGTTGCGCGCATTGGAGGCCCACTACGGGCTGGCCGTGGTGCGCCGCAAGGGCCAGACCGTGGAGCTGAGCGAGGCCGGCGAACGCTTGCTCGAACTTGCGCAAAAGGTGGTCGCCGACATCCAGACCGCCGAGCGCGACCTGGAGCGCATCAAGGGCCGCGCGTCCGGCACGCTGCGCATCGCGCTGGAGTGCCACACCTGCTTCGACTGGTTGATGCCCGTGATGGATGCCTTCCGCCAGCGCTGGCCCGAGGTGGAGATGGATCTCGTCTCCGGCTTCCATACCGACCCGCTCGCGCTGCTCAAAGAGGGGCGCGCGGATGTTGTGATTGGGTCCGACGCCAAGATGCGCCGGGGCGTGGTGTTCGCGCCGCTGTTCCGCTTCGAGATCCTGGCGGTGCTGCCGACCGACCATCCGCTGCACAACAAGAAATGGCTGGAGCCGCAGGACTTTACCGACCAGACGCTCATCACGTACCCCGTGCCGGAAGAGCGCATCGACCTGATCCGCCAGGTGCTGGCGCCGGCCGGCATTGCGTTCACGCGGCGCACGGCCGAGCTGACGATCGCGGTGCTGCAGCTCGTCGCCAGCCGGCGCGGGCTGGCCGCGCTGCCGAGCTGGGGCATCAAGAACTACGTCGACTACGAATACGTGATCGCCAAGCGCGTCGGCCGCGAGGGCGTGTGGAGCGACCTCTATGCCGCCATGGCGCGCGACTACGCCGAGGCACCGTTCGCGCAGGACTTTATCGAGACGGCCAAGTCGATCTGCTTTGCGCAGTTGCCGGGGTTGATGGCGTTGGAGGCGTAGTCAGGCGCGTTCCTTTTGCGGCAGGCGCGGCAGCTTGCCCTGCAGCCCGTCCTTCAGGAAATCCAGCAGATGCCGCGTCGCCAGTGTGCGGTAGCGGCTCGGCATCGCGAGCATGTAGAGGCGGCTGCCGAAGACGCTGAACCGATAGCCCGGCAGCACGCGCTTGACGTGGCCCGCGCGCAAGTCATCGGCCGCGGCGTAGTAGGGCAGGATGCCCAGGCCATTGCCGGCGCGTACCGAGGCTTGCAGGAACAGGTAGTTGTCGGACGAGACGCCCGGGTCGAGCGTGACGTGCGTGCGCGCGTCACCGAGTTGTGCCGACAGCCGCAGTGCTTGCCCGACCGCCGGCGCACTGACGATGGTGTGGTCGGCCAACGCCTCGAGTGTCTTCGGCACGCCGTGTTCGGCCAGGTAGTCCGGCGCGGCGCACAGCACCCAATCGACTTCATCGAGCAGCGTGGCGACCAGCGACTCGGGCGGGTTCGACACGATGCGCAGTGCCACATCCACGTCCTCGCCAATCAGGTCGGACACGCGGTTGTCGAAGCGCACGTCCAGCCGGATATCCGGATACGCGCGCTTGAACGCCACCAGCAGCGGCGACACCAGCAGGTGCCCCAGCCCGGTCGGCACCGACAGCCGCACGCTGCCCTGCAACGACTTGCCCAGCGACGACACCAGCGCATCGGCTGCCGCCATCTCGCGCAGGATGCTGCGGCCGTGCTCGTAGATACCTGCGCCGACCTCGGTGGGCTCGACGCGGCGCGTGGTCCGGCGCAGCAGCTGGACGCCCAGCGCGCGCTCGAACGCCTTGAGCCGGTGGCTCACATTGGAGCGCGTGGTTTGCAGCTTGCGCGCCGCCGCCGACAGGTTGCCCGCATCGACGATTTCCACGAACAACTTGAGCGCGTTGAGGTCCATCTCGGCCTGCGATATTGGTGAATAGGACTCGACATTCTGTTGATCCATGCCAGGATTGTCAAAACGTCTGAACCCGGTACCATCCACCGGAACATCCCACAGGAGCCAGCGACATGGCGCTCGACGACGAATCCTTCGGCCTGCTGCGGCAATCGGTGCAGCGCTTCATCCAGGAACGGCTCATGCCGGCGGAAAACATCCTCGAAGAAGAGGATGACGTGCCCGCCGACATCGTCGCCGACATGAAGGAGATGGGCCTGTTCGGCATCTCGATTCCGGAGGAGCACGGCGGCATCGGACTGTCGATGGCGCAGGAGTGCGAGGTGGTGTACGACCTCGGGCACACGGCGTTCGCGTTCCGCTCGGTGTTCGGCACCAACGTCGGCATCGGCTCGCAGGGCATCCTGATGGACGGCACCGACGCGCAGAAAGCGGATTACCTGCCGCGCATCGCCAGCGGTGAGCTGATCATCTCGTTTGCGCTGACCGAGCCGAATGCCGGCTCCGACGCGGCATCCTTGCAGACGCGCGCCACGCTCGATGGCGATCACTACGTCATCAACGGCACCAAGCGTTTCATCACCAACGCGCCGCGCGCCGGGGCCTTTACATTGATGGCGCGCACCGGGGGCGAAGGCGCCGGCGGTATCTCGGCCTTCATCGTGCCGGCTGACACGCCGGGCATCACGCTCGGCAAGCCGGACAAGAAGATGGGGCAGCGTGGCACCAAGACCTGCGACGTGATTCTCGACAACGTGCGAGTACCAGCCGCCAATATCATCGGCGGCGTGGCGGGGCAGGGCTTCAAGACGGCGATGAAGGTACTGGACCGTGGGCGCCTGCATATCTCCGCGCTGGCGTGCGGCATGGCGCACCGGCTCATCACGGACGCGGTCGCTTACGCCAAAGAACGCAAGCAGTTCGGCCAGCCGATCGCCGATTTCCAGCTGATCCAGGCCATGCTCGCCGACAGCCAGACCGAGCTGTACGCGGGTATGTCGATGGTGCGCGACTGCGCGCGCCGCTACGACGCGAAGCCGGTTGGCAAGCAGGACCACGAAGTCAGCATGCTGGCCTCGTGCACGAAGATGTTCTGCACCGAGATGGTCGGCCGCGTGGCGGACCGCGCGGTGCAGATCCACGGCGGTGCCGGCTACATTGCCGAGTACAAGGCCGAGCGCTTCTACCGCGACGTGCGCCTGCTGCGCCTGTACGAGGGCACCACGCAGATCCAGCAGTTGATCATCGCGAAGAACCTGCTGCGGGATTGAGCCGCGCACGCGCCGCGCTGACGATCACGGCCGCCAGATCACGCGCGGCCGTTTCCATCTGCTGCGGGCTGAAGCCGCCGAAGCCCAGGATCAAGCCGGGGCAGCCCTTGCCGCCGGCGTAGGTGGGGGATACCGCGCGCACCGCCACGCCCGCGTCGGCCGCCATTGAGGCCACCATTCGATCGTCCAGGCCGTCCGCCAGCCAGAGCACCATGTGCATGCCCTGGTCGCAGGGCTGCAGCCAGGCCAGGTCTTTCGGCAGCAGCTGGTCGAGCGTGCTCACCAGTTGCGCGCGGCAGTCCGCATAGACGCTGCGTACGCGGCGGATGTGCCGGTCCAGATGCCCCTCCATCATGAAAGCGGCCAGCACGTGCTGATCGGCGCTCGGCGGATGCCGGTCCATCAGGATGCGTGCGCCGCAGAAGGCCGCCACCAGATCGTCCGGAACGATGACGTACCCGAGCCGCAGCGACGGGAACAGGATCTTGCTGAAGGTGCCGAGGTAGACCACGCGCGCCGGGTCCAGCCCTTGCAGCGACGGAAACGGATGGCCGGCGTAGCGCAACTCGCTGTCGTAGTCGTCCTCCACGATCCAGGCATCGTTTGCCCGCGCCCACGCCAGCAGCGCGGTCCGTCGCGCCATGCTCATCGGCATGCCCAGCGGATACTGGTGCGACGGCGTGACGAACGCGGCGCGCGCATGGGGCGCCATCCCAATGCCGGCCTCGACGTTGATGCCCTCCGCATCGACCGGCACGCGGATGACGCTGTCCTGGCGGCCGGTGTTTTCCAGGATCGCCGTGATGCCGCGATAGGCGGGGTCTTCGACCCAGGCGCGGTCGCCCGTGGCCAGCAGCACCTGGCACGACAGATACAGGCCCTGCTGCGTGCCGCTGGTGATGATCACCTGGCTGGCCTCGCACCGCACGGAGCGCGATTTGCGGACGTAGTCGGCAATGGCCTCGCGCAGTGGCAGTGCGCCTTGCGGGTCGCTGTACCCGGCCGGCGCGCCTTCGCCTTTGGCTCGCAGCCGGTTGCCGATGCGGCGCCAGGCGTCATCGGGCGCCGTCGGGCCGACCGGAACGGAGATGGCGAACGGCACCGGCGGCAACGGGCGAAACTCCCGAGCGACCTGCGCGAAGGCAGCGGCGGGCGCGGGCAGCGCCATCCGTGCGGCGCGGGCAGGAGGTTTGTCCGCGTGGCTTGGCGATTCGCCCAGGGCCGACGCCACCCGCGTGCCGGCGCCACCCAGGGAGGCCAGGAAGCCCTCCGCGATCAACTGCTCGAACGCCTCGATCACGGTGCCGCGCGCCACCTGCAGCGATTGGGCGAGCAGGCGTGTCGACGGCAGCAGTTCCCCGGGCTTGAGATCGCCCCGCCGGATCGCCTCGCGCAGCGCCTGTGCCAACTGGCGCCCAAGGTGGCCGGCGGCGCGGTCCAGCTCGCCGATGGCGGGAAGATCGATGGCCTTGGCGCGTCTTGCCATGGATTCTGGTCCGGTAAAAATGGTTGAAACTGGTTCTGTATCCTAAACCAGTTTGGCGTCAGAATGCGTGCATACGGTTTGCATCACAGCCTCAACCCATCGCCACCGGAGTTGCCATGTACGTCCCCGCCCATTTCGACGAGTCGCGCACCGAGGTGCTCCACGACCTGATCACGCAGAACCCGTTCGGCACGCTGGTCACGCACGGCAAGAGTGGGCTCGATGCGAACCACATCCCGTTCCTGCTGAATCCGGAAGAAGGCAAGCTCGGCGTGCTGCACGCCCACGTGGCACGCGTGAATCCGGTTTGGCAGGACGTGGCCAACGGCGACGAAGTGCTGGTCATCTTCCGCGCGGGCGATGCCTATATCTCGCCGAACTGGTATCCGAGCAAGCAGGAGCACCACAAGCAGGTGCCGACCTGGAATTACCGGGTGGCGCACGCCCATGGCCGCATCACCATCCACGATGACGAGCGCTTCGTGCGCGGTGTGGTCGCCCGCCTCACGCGCAACCACGAAGCACCCCTGCCTGCGCCGTGGAAGATGTCGGATGGTCCCAAGGACTACATCGACGCGATGCTCAAGATGATTGTCGGCATCGAGATCGAGATCACGCGGCTGGAGGGCAAGCTCAAGCTTGGGCAGAACAAGGAAGCGCGGGATATCCGCGGTGCCGGCGAGGGGCTGAAGGCGCGCGGCGAGGATGTGATCGGCGACGCCATGCTGGCGTGCGCGGGCGCGAAGCGGGAATGAAGGGAGCGGCGGACTGTGAATCCGCCGCTCGATTGGCAGTTACTTCACACTGCGTGCCGGCAGAATCTCGCCACGCACTTCACCAAAGCCGACGCGATAGCCGTCGCCCTGGCACCAGCCGGTCATGATGACTTCGTCGCCGTCTTCCAGGAAGGCGCGCGTGGCACCGTTGCCCAACTGCAGCGGCTGCTTGCCATTGACCGTCAGCTCCAGCAGGCTGCCATACGAATCCGGCGCGGTGCCGCTGATGGTGCCGGAGCCCATCAGATCCCCCACGCGCACGTTGCAGCCGGACACGGTGTGGTGCGCGAGCTGCTGCGCCATGGTCCAGTACATCGTGCGGAAGTTGGTGCGGGCGATGGTGGTGCGCTCATTGTTGGGCGTGCCGTGCGGACGCAGCGCCGTTTCCAGTGCGACGTCGTAGGCGTTCGGATGGCTCTGGCGCAGGTACGCCAGCGGCTCGGGCGATTGCTCGGGGTTGGCCACGCGGAACGGCTCCAGCGCTTCCATCGTCACGATCCACGGCGAGATCGACGTGCCGAAGCCCTTGGAGTTGAACGGGCCCAGCGGCACGTATTCCCATTGCTGGATATCGCGCGCGCTCCAGTCGTTGAGCAGCACCACGCCAAACATGTGCTCGGGTGCAGCGTCGACGGAAATGGCCTCGCCCAGCGCGCTCGGCTTGCCGACCACGAAGGCCATCTCCAGCTCGTAGTCCAGCTTGCGGCACGCGCCGAAGATCGGGCGCGGTTGGTCCGGCAGCTTGAGCTGGCCCAGCGGGCGGTGCAGCGGCGTGCCGCTCACCACCACCGAGCTGGCGCGGCCGTTGTAGCCGATCGGGATCTCCAGCCAGTTGGGCAGCAGCGCGTTGTCCGGGTCACGGAACATGCGACCGACATTGGTGGCGTGCTCCTTGGACGAATAGAAATCCGTGTAGCCAGGAATGTCGATCGGCAGGTGCATCACGGCATGCGCCGCCGGCACCAACGCGCGGCTGTGCAGCGTGGCGTTGTCGCGCACGTGCATGTCGCTCGTGCTGAACAGCGTCTGCAGGCGCTTGCGCGTCTCGTGCCACACCGGCTTGCCCAGTGCGATGAAGGTGTTCAACGTGCCGGTGCGGAAGGCGCCGCGCGCGGAGGCGGGCAGCAGGCCGGCATCGTCCAGTGCGCCGAGGTCGATCACCTGGTCGCCCAGGGCCACGCCCGCGCGCGGCGAGGGGTTTTCCTTGGTGGAGAAGACGCCGAAGGGCAGGTTCTCCAGCGGGAAGTGCGTGTCGGGCGTGTTGGCCGATTCCAGCCAGCTCAAGAGTCGTGTGGTCATGGTGGGGGCGTGGTTCGTTCGTGTTGTCGGAAGACGGGCTCAGGGCTTGGTCGGGTCGAAGTGCTTCTGCAGGCCCTGCCAGCACTCGAAGTACTTGGCCTGCAGCTGCGCCGATTCGGCCGCAAAGCGCGTCGGGCGGATCACCGCGGGCGTCTCGAACATGAAGGCCATGGTGGCGTCCACCTTGTGCGGTTTCGTCGTGTCTCCATTGCTGGCCTTCTCGAACGTCTCGGCGTCGGGGCCATGGCCGCTCATGCAGTTGTGCAGGCTCGCGCCGCCCGGTACGAAGCCTTCGGCCTTGGCGTCGTACACGCCCTGGATCAGGCCCATGAACTCGCTGGCGATATTGCGGTGGAACCAGGGCGGGCGGAACGTGTTCTCGGCCGCGAGCCAGCGCGGCGGGAAGATCACGAAGTCGATGGTGTCCACGCCCGGTACGGCGGACGGGCTCTGCAGCACCAGGAAGATTGACGGGTCCGGGTGGTCGTAGCTGATCGAGCCGATGGTGTTGAACAGGCGCAGGTCGTACTTGTACGGCGCGAAGTTGCCGTGCCAGGCCACCACGTCCAGCGGCGAGTGGCCGATCTTGGCGCGCCACAGGCTGCCCTGGAACTTGGCGACGAGTTCGAAATCGCCCTCGCGGTCTTCGTACCAGGCATGCGGCGTGAGGAAGTCGCGCGGGTTGGCCAGGCCGTTCGAGCCGATCACGCCCAGGTCCGGCAGGCGGAAGAGCGCGCCGAAGTTCTCGCAGATGTAGCCGCGTGCCTCGCCCTCCGGCAGCTCGACGCGGAAGCGCACGCCGCGCGGCACGACCACGATCTCCAGCGGCTCGACATCGAGCACGCCCATTTCCGTCAGCAGGCGCAGGCGGCCTTGCTGGGGCACGATCAGCAGTTCGCCGTCGGCGTTGTAGAAGAAGCGGTCGGTCATCGACGCGTTGGCGGAGTACAGGTGGATGCCGCAGCCGGTCTGCGCATCCGGGCCGCCGTTGCCGGCGAAGGTGACGATGCCATCGATGAAATCGGTGCCAGCGGCTGGCGTAGGCAGCGGGTCCCAGCGCAACTGGTTGGGCGAGGGCGGCACCTCGTTGAAGCTGCTGTGGAAGCGGCTTTGCGCGATGGCCTCGAACGGCAGGTGCACTGCGCCCGGGCGGATGCGGTACAGCCACGAGCGGCGGTTGTGCGCGCGCGGCGCGGTGAAGGCGGTGCCGGAAAGCTGCTCGGCATACAGGCCGTACGGCGCCTTCTGCGGCGAGTTCTGGCCGTGCGGCAACGCGCCCGGCAGGGCTTCGGTGGCGAACTCGTTGCCGAAGCCGCTCTGGTAAGCGGGCCGGTCCAGCGACGCAGGGGTGAATGCGTTCTTGGCCGTCGGGGCGAGCATGTTCATGGGGAAGTCCTCGAGGTGAAGAGGTGCGTCAAGAGAAAGCGTAGTCGTTACAGCGTGATCAGGCCGGGCGGCGTGCAGCAAAGCGAGCGGCGTCGGGGCCACTGGCGGCCAGCGTCAACGCCAGCACCATGCCGAACGACACCAGCGCCGGCACCGCCGCGGCCGAGAACAGCGCCGTACCAGTCCACTGCATGGCAATCAATTGCCCGCCGACCACCGGGCCCAGCACCGAGCCGATACGGCCCACGCCCAGGCTCCAGCCGATGCCGGTGGCGCGCAGCGTGGTCGGGTAATACGTGGCGGCCAACGCATTCACCGCCGGCTGCCCACCGACAATGCAAAAACCTGCCACGAACACCACCGCCACCAGCAGCGGCAGCGCCGCCGCCACATGGCCGATCAGCGCCACGGTGGCACAGGCGATCAGGAAGCACACCGCCAGCACGCGCACGAAACCGAGGCGGTCGATCAGGCGGCCCAGCGTGAGCGTGCCGATCACGCCGCCCACCTGCAGGGCGGTCGCCACCAGCACCGAGGTGTCCGTCGGGTAACCCGCATCGCGGATCAGCGTCGGCAGCCAGTTCGACAGGAAGTACAGGTCGATCAGGTTCATGAAGTTGATGACCCACAGCACCAGCGTGACCTTGGCGCGGCCCTCGGTGAACAGCGCCGAGACCGGCATGCCGTGCGCGGGCGCCTCGGGCACCACGAACTGCGTCTGCGCATTCACCTGCAATTGCGGAGCGAGCTTGCCCAGCCAGCGTGCGAGGCGTTGATGGCGCGTCTGCGGATCACCCTTGAGGACAAGATATTGCAGCGACTCGGGCAGCCACAGCGCCATCATCGTGCCGATCACCAGCGGCACCAGCCCGCCGACCAGGAACACCGCCTGCCAGCCAAACCGCGACAGCAGCGCCGCGCTCACGAACCCGCCCAGAGCCGCGCCCACCGTAAAGCCGCACGACACCAGCATCATCCACGTCACACGCGAGCGCGCCGGGCTGAACTCACCGGCCAGCGCCATCGCGTTGGGCATGATGCAGCCCAGGCCCAATCCGGTGATAAAGCGCAGCACGAGCAGCGCCTGCACCGTCTGCACCTGCGTGGTGGCCAGCATGCACGCGGCAAAGAAGAAGGTGGCAATGATCAGCACCGGCCGCCGCCCGAAGCGGTCGCCCAGCACGCCAAAGACGAGTGAGCCGACCAGCATGCCGAACAACCCGGCGCCGAACACCGGCCCAAGGCTCGCCTTGGTGATGTTCCAGTCCTTGATGATGGCCGGCGCCACATAGCCCATGGCCTGCACGTCAAAGCCGTCGATGATCAGGCACAGCCCGCAGATGGCGAGCAATAGGATCTGGAAGCCGCCCACCTTGCCTTGGTCGATCAGGCGGGTGAGGTCGATGGAAGACGATGCAACGGGTGAAGCAGGCGCAGCGGGGGCAGGGCGCATGGTGGTCTCCGGTGGCGGCATTTGTTTGGGCCGCTCTGTCGTTCTGGTTGGGTAGCGCGTATTGTCCGGATCGGGTGAAAATTTGGAATATCAATGCGAGAATGCATGCTATTGATATTGTGAATGTGGAGGCCGAGCCATGCTGAACCTGCGGGATGTGGACCTGAACCTGCTGGTGGTCTTCCAGGAGATCCTGCGCGAGAAGCGCATTTCCGCCGTGGCCGAGCGGCTGGGGCTGTCGCAGCCGGCCGTGAGCAACGCGCTGGCCCGCCTGCGCCAGACCTTCGATGACGAGCTGTTTGTGCGTACCCCGCGCGGCATGATGCCGACCGCACTGGCCGAGCAACTGGCCGAGCCAGTGGCGATGGCGCTCGATACGCTGCAGCGGGCGCTGGGCCAGCGCACCCATTTCGACGCCGCCAGCTCGACGCGTAGCTTCACCATCGCCATGAGCGACGTCGGCGAGGTGTATTTCATGCCGGTGCTGGCCCAGCTCTGTGCGGAGCAGGCGCCCGGCGTGCGCATCGATACGGTGCGCGCGGGCGCGTTCGATATGAAGGCGGGGATGGAGGCGGGCGCCATCGACCTCGCCATCGGCGCGTTCGACGACCTGTCGGGCGAGAGCGTGTTCCAGCGCCGCCTGTTCCAGCAGGACTACGTGACGATGTTCCGGCGCGGCCACGTGTTGGGGGAGGGCGAACTGACACTGGAACGCTTTCGCGCCGCGTCGCACCTCGTGGTGGCCAGTTCCGCCAGCCCGTACAACGCCATCGGCCCGTTGCTCGACAAGGCGGGGATCACGCAATCCGCGCGCTTCTCGGTGCCGCACTTCGTGGCGGTGCCCTACATCGTCAGCACGACGGATCTGGTGGTGACGGTGCCGCGCAAGCTGGCCGAGCGCGCGGCGCCGCCGTTCGGGCTGCAGTTCGTGGCGCCGCCGCTGAAATTGCCCGCCCTGCAGACCAACGTGTTCTGGCACCGGCGCTTCCACCAGGACGCCGGCAACCAATGGCTGCGCAACCTCGTCGCGCAGCGTTTTGCAGAATTGGAGCGCTAGGCCTCAGCCCGCCGAGATGGTGTGCTGCAACTGCTCGCCCAAGCCGGCGATGCCCAAGCGCATGGTCTGCCCCGCCTTCAGGTAGACCGGGTTCGGCTTGATGCCCAGCCCAACGCCCGGCGGCGTGCCGGTCGAGATGACGTCGCCCGGCTGCAGGCTCATGCAGCGGCTCAGGTACGCCACCAACTGCGCCACGCCAAACACCATCGTGCGCGTGTTGCCGTTCTGGTAGCGGTGGCCATCCACCTCCAGCCAGAGGTCCAGCGCCTGTGGGTCGGGCACTTCGTCGCGTGTGACGAGCCACGGGCCGAGCGGGCCGAATGTATCGAAGCCCTTGCCCTTGTCCCATTGGCCGCCGCGCTCGATTTGCCATTCGCGCTCGGACACATCGTTGACGACGCAGTAGCCGGCAACGTAGTCCAGTGCATCAGCCTCGTCGATGTACTTGGCGGCCTTGCCGATCACCACGCCCAATTCGACTTCCCAATCGGTCTTGACGGAGCCGCGTGGGATCTCGATGTTGTCGTTTGGGCCGCAGATGGCGCTGGTCCATTTGTTGAAGACGACCGGCTCGGTGGGCACCGGCAGGCCGGATTCCGCAGCGTGGTCGGCGTAGTTCAGGCCGATGCAGACCAGCTTGCCGACGCGCCCGACGCACGGGCCGATGCGTGGCTGGCCGCTCACCGTCGGCAGCGTGGTCGGGTCGATGTCGCGCAGCCTGGTAAGCGAGGCATCCGACAGCACGCTGCCGGCAATGTCGTCGACAATGCCAGACAGGTCACGGATCGTACCGGCGGCATCCAGCAGACCCGGTTTCTCTTCGCCCTTGGGGCCGAAGCGCAGCAGTTTCATGGCAAGACTCTGAGTGGTTGAGGGAACATCGGTTGGGTCAGTTGGACCAGCCGCCGTCGATCAGGTGCACCTGGCCCGTGGTGAACGCCGCCTCGTCGGACGCCAGGTAGGCGGCCAGCGCGGCGATCTCCTCCGGCTGGCCCAGGCGCCCCATCGGCTGGCGTGCCACGAAGGCAGCTTCGATCTCGGCGCGCGGCTTGCCTTGTGCGCTTGCCTGTTCATCGATGCGCTTCGCGAGCGACGGCGACACCACGGTACCTGGGCAGATTGCGTTGCAACGAACGCCGCGCGCCACGAAGTCTGCGGCCACCGCCTTGGTCAGCCCGATCACGGCGGCCTTCGACGCGCCATATACGAAGCGGTTCGGCACGCCCTTGATACTCGACGCGGCCGACGCCATGTTGATGACGCTGCCGCCACCGCGCTCCAGCATCGCAGGGAGGAATGCTCGGATCGTACGGTACATCGACTTGACGTTGAGGTCGAAGGAAAAGTCCCAGGCGTCTTCGTCGCAGTCGAGCACCGAGCCGGCATGCACGAAGCCCGCGCAGTTGAAGAGGATATCGACGGCGCCGAGTTCGGCGGCGAGCGCGTTCACCTGCCCGGTGTCGCGCACGTCCAGGCAGCGCACCTCGAATGGCGCGTCGTTGAGCCCGTCGATGCGGAGGTCGGTGGCAATCACGCGGGCGCCTTCGCGGGCGAAGCGCTCGGCGCAGGCGCGGCCGATGCCTTGGGCGGCGGCTGTCACGAGGGCGGTCTTGCCGGTCAGCCGGCCTTGGAGTGTGGACGTGGTCATCGAGGCATCCACTCCGTCATTCCTTGGGCAGCAAGTAGGCCTGGCGCGCAAACAGGCGCCAGCCGTCCGGATGCTTCTTCCACACCTGCAGTACGCCGATATGCGCGGTGCTCGTCTTGCTGTCCGGCAGGTTATTGACCGAGTCGAACACGTGGCGCACCCAGGCGTTGTCACCGTTCACCTGGACGGCCTGGTTGGTCAACACAATCGATTGGAACGAGTTCGTGCCGTCCAGCGTGTTGAGGAAGGCCGCGCGGTCTTCCAGCTTGCCGGACGAGTGGCCGTAGGTCAGATCGTTCTCGATGAGCGACTTGAGCGTGGCGCCATCGCTGGCGACCATGGCGACACGCAGGCGCTCGACGGTCTGAGCGACAGTCTCTGTGTCCGTGGCCGCGTGGGTGAGGGCGCTGCCCGCGACGAGGGCGACGGTCATGACGACGCCGGCAGCGCGGCGGGTGAGCGGGTGCAAAGGCATGGGGGTTCTCCTCTCTGGTCTTGTTGAGGGCGCATCGTCGGCGCTCAGAAGTGGGCTTCGCGTTCCAGCGCGGGTGTGGGCGGCATGCCCGCAGTGTCCGGCTCGGGCAATGGCGCAGCACGGCCTACGCGCCGCACCCACATCGCCGTCAGGATCGGCACGACGATCGCCGTTACGAGGCAGGCGGTGGCCACCAGCGCGGTCGCAGCGGGCACCATGGGTTTGAACTTGGGGATCATCTCGCCGATGATCGCCGGGTTGGCCACCGCGGCCCCGGCTGTTGAAGACGCCGCCAGCCCCGCCGCGCCATTGCCGCCAGCGATGAACTTGTCGGCCAGGATCAGCGGCACGCCCGTGATGACGATCACCGTCAGGCCGAGCAGCAGGCCCGGGAAGCCGCTCTTGGCAATCACGTTCAGGTCGATACCGTTGCCCAGCGCAAAGCCGAAGAACGGAATGAGCGGATGCACGCAGCGGCCGAACAGCTCGCGCAGTTCGCTGTCGAGATTGCCCAGCGTGAAGCCGATCAGGAAGGGCAGCACGGCGCCCACGAACAGCCGTGTCTCGAACACGGCAATGCCGGTCGCGCCCAGGATCAGCATGCTCACCAGCGGCCCCGATTCCACCGACATCAGAACGAAGGCGCCGGCTTCCTCCTTGGTGCCGTACTGCTGCATGACGGCGGCGTAGAGCCCGCCGTTGGTCATGTCCATCGACGTGGTGATCGCCAGCAGCGACAGCCCGGCCAGGATGCCGGTCTTGATGCCCTCGTCGGGGATGAATTGCGCGGCGACTAACGTCGCCAGCCATGCCACTGCGATCTTGGTCAGCAGCAGCGTGCCCGACTTGCGCAGCACCACGCCGGTGGCGCGCAGGTCGATGGTGGCACCCATGCAGAAGAACCATACCGCCAGGATCGGCACTGTGCCGGTGATCAGGCCGTTGGTGAACGAGCCGAAGTACTTCCCCGCGTTGGGCGCGAACGTGTGCACGCATGCGCCCAACAGCAGCGGCACGAGCATCAGTCCGCCCGGAATGCGGTCCATCGCCTTCTTGATCTTCACGTCTCCTCCATGGACGTCTGCGCGTCCGGTTGGTTGGGGGTGCTGCCGTCGGGCTGACTATAGCAGTTGATGTGGAACGATGTTCCATGTTTTTGATTTCAAGGATTGATCGTTTACCCTGGCGCTCAAATGTGTGCGATGCATCGTTTGTGGGATTGGGTTGTGCCTCGCATCAAAAATTCGGATCGACGTTCCGTATTTTTGTTTTTTGTGATTCAATCCCGCTCAGAACAGCCGGCGGCGCAGTCGCTACGGTGTATCCCCCAACGGAGAAACGGCATGGATGTGCGGCAAGGCATTCACAGCGAACACGCGAAAACCCTCGACACGGCGGGCCTGCGTCGCCAGTTCCTGGTGGAGCAGGTGTTCGAGCGCGATGCGCTCAAGCTCACCTACAGCCACATCGACCGGATCATCGTGGGCGGCGCGTGGCCTGCGACACGGCCGGTGGAGGTGCCGGGGTCGCTCGCCAAGTCGATGGGTGTGAGCCATCTACTGGAACGCCGCGAGCTGGGCGCGATCAACATCGGCGACGCAGGCTGGGTGGAGGTGGACGGCGTGCGGCATGCCGTCGGCAACGAAGAGGCCATCTATATTGGCCAAGGCGGCAAGAACGTCGTCTTCGGCAGCGACGATGCGGCGCGTCCCGCCAAGTTCTACATCAACTGCGCGCCGGCCCACACGGCGTATCCGACCCGCACGATCACGCTGGCGCAGGCCTCGCCGGAAACCCTGGGCGACGCGTCCACCAGCAACCGGCGCACGATCTACAAGTTCATCGTGCCGGATGTGCTGCCCACCTGCCAGCTCTCGATGGGCATGACCAAGCTGGAGCCCGGCAGCCTGTGGAACACCATGCCGTGCCACACGCACGAGCGGCGCATGGAGGTGTACTTCTATTTCAATCTGCCGGACAACGCGGCGGTGTTTCACATGCTTGGCGAGCCGCAGGAGACGCGCCACATCCTGGTGCACAACGAGCAGGCGGTGATCTCGCCAAGCTGGTCGATCCACTCGGGCGTGGGCACGCAGGCCTACACCTTCATCTGGGGCATGGTCGGCGAGAACCAAGTGTTCCACGATATGGACCACATCGCCGTTGCCGACCTGCGCTGACACCATGCGGCTTGAAAACCCCTACCTCCAGAAGGCCGATGATGGTGCGTGCCACGCGCTCGCCAGCCTGTTTGATCTGACCGGCAAGGTGGCCATCGTCACCGGCTGCAATACGGGGCTGGGCGCGGGCATGGCGGCGGCGCTGGCGGCGGCCGGTTGTGACATCGTCGGGGCCAATCGTTCCGATGCTGCGCAGACGGCGCGCTGTGTGGAGTCTGCCAGCCGGCGCTTCGTCGACGTGCGCGCCGATCTGTCTTCGCTCGCGCCCATCGACCCCATCATCGAAGCGGCCATGGACACCTTCGGCCGCGTCGACATCCTCGTCAACAACGCCGGCATCATCCGCCGCTGCGACGCGCTGGACTTTACCGAGGCCGATTGGGACGCCGTGCTCGACGTCAACCTCAAGGGCGTGTTCTTCCTCTCGCAGGCGGTGGCGCGGCAGCTTGTGAAGCAGGGCGGGCGCGGCAAGATCATCAACGTGGCGTCGATGCTGTCGTTCCAGGGCGGCATTCGCGTGCCGTCGTACACGGCGGCCAAGAGCGGGGTGCTGGGGCTGACGCGGCTGCTGGCCAACGAATGGGCGGCGCGCGGCATCAACGTCAACGCCATCGCGCCGGGCTACATGGCCACCGACAACACGGCGCAGTTGCGCGAAGACTCGCAGCGCAGCGAGGAGATCCTCAACCGCATTCCGGCCGGGCGCTGGGGCGTGCCGGACGATCTGGCGGGCGCGGTGGTCTTCCTCGCCTCGGCGGCGTCGGACTACGTGCACGGCCACACGCTCGCCGTGGATGGCGGTTGGCTGGCTCGCTAGAGGGCGGATTGACGGACCGCGGCATGACACGGGTTATGCTCTCTGCCGAATTGCACTTCACGGAACCACGAGAGATGAAAGCCACGCCCCGGCAACGCAAGCCGGACGACACGCCTGCCAATGAACCCGCCGATGCCGGCGCTGACAAGGCCGAATCGGTCTCGGCTGTCGACAAGGTGTTCATGATCCTGAGCGCGATGGGCGAGCTGGGCGCCGTGGGCCCGAGCGAGCTGTCGCAGCGGTTGGGCATGTCGAAGACGACGGTGCACCGCTTCCTGCAGACGCTCAAGGGCCTGGGCTACGTCGCGCAGGAAGGCCCGGATGCAGATGGGGACCGCTACCGCCTGACCATCCGCCTGTTCGAGCTTGGCGCCAAGGCGCTGGAGAACGTCGACCTCGTCCGCGAGGCCGACACCGAGATGCGCCGCATCGGCCAGCTTACGCGCGAGGCCGTGCACCTGGGCGCCTTCGACGAAGACGCCATCATTTATATCCACAAGATCGACGCTGACTACGGCCTGCGCATGCAGTCGCGCATCGGCCGGCGCAACCCGCTGCACAGCACGGCCATCGGCAAGGTGCTGCTGGCGTACATGGCGCCGGACGAGGCGCGCGAGGTGCTGTCGCAAGTCGAGTTCAAGAAATCCACGCAGAAGACGCTGGGCTCGGCCGAGGCGGTTCTCAGCATCCTGCCGCGCGTGCGCCAGCAAGGCTTCGGCGAGGACAACGAAGAGCAGGAAGACGGTCTGCTGTGCATTGCCGTGCCGGTGTTCGACCGCTTCGGCCACGTGATCGCCGGGCTGTCGATCTCGTTCCCGACCATGCGTTGCGGGGCGGATACCAAGGCGCACTATGTAGCGCTGCTGCAGCAGGCCGGGGCGGCGATCTCGTCGCGCCTGGGGTATCACGCCACGCAGGGCTGAGGGCCCTGCAAGGTTTGCCGATCCGTCCTATCCTCTGCGCTGTTTTCCCCATCTGAGCCCGCGCGCTCAGCTTCTCTTCACCACGTACCGGAGTTGACGACATGCGTTACAACCAGTTGGGTCGGACGGGCCTGTTCGTATCCGAGTTGTGCCTGGGCACCATGACCTTTGGCGGCACCGATGGCATCTGGCAGCACATTGGCGACCTGCAGCAGATCGACGCGGAACGCCTGGTCGGGCGCGCGCTCGATGCCGGCATCAATTTCATCGACACCGCCGATGTGTATTCGAACGGCGTGTCCGAACAGATCACCGGGCAGGCGCTCAAGAACCTGCGCGTGCCGCGCGACCGCGTGGTCGTCGCCACCAAGGTGTTCGGCCAGACCGGCGAGGGCGCGAACGCTCGCGGCGCCTCGCGCTATCACATCATGGACGGCGTCAAGGCGAGCCTGCAGCGCCTGCAGCTCGACCATATCGATCTCTACCAGATCCACGGCTTCGACCCGGCCACCCCGATTGAAGAGACGGTGCGTGCGCTCGACACGCTCGTGCAACAGGGGCACGTGCGTTACGTTGGCGTGTCGAACTGGGCGGCGTGGCAGATCGTCAAGGCGTTGGGTATCGCGGAGCGCCTTGGCTGCGCGCGCTTCGAAAGCCTGCAGGCCTACTACACCATCGCCGGCCGCGACCTGGAGCGCGAGCTGGTGCCAATGCTGCAGAGTGAAGGCCTCGGCCTGATGGTGTGGAGCCCGCTGGCCGGTGGCTTGCTCAGCGGCAAATACGGCCGCGAGCAGCAGGGCGTGGAGGGCAGCCGCCGCACCACGTTCGATTTCCCGCCGGTGGACCGCGAGCGCGCTTTCACCTGCGTCGACGCGATGCGCGTCATGGCCGATGCGCGCGGCGTGTCGGTCGCACAGATCGCGCTCGCGTGGCTGCTGCACCAGCGCGCGGTGACCACGGTGATCGTCGGCGCCAAGAAGGTCGAGCAGCTCGACGACAACATCGCCGCCACGCAGGTCGAGCTGACGGCGGACGAACTGGCGCAGCTCGATGGGCTGAGCCGGCTGCCGGCCGAATACCCCGGCTGGATGCTGGAGCGGCAGGGCGAATACCGCCGCGACCAGCTTGCCGGAACGCGGCAGGCCGCGCGCTAGCCACCCGTCACCAGCTCGAACCGTTCGCCCTTGAACACGCGACTCGGGTTGCCGCGCTCCACCTGATGGTGGAGCGTGCGCCGTTGCGCGCGCCGGGCGGCGTTGAGCTCCGCGTCATGATTGGCCAGCTTGTGCGCCAGCAGCAGCACGGCCAGCCGCTTGTTGGCGTGCTGGCTGCGCTCGGTCTGCACCTTCACGCTGATGCCGGTGGCGAGATGGATGGCGCGCACCGCCGATTCCGTCTTGTTCACATGCTGCCCACCCGGTCCGGACGAACGCGTGGTCTCGAAGCGGATCTCGCTTGGCAGCGTTTCCGACGGCGCCTCGCAGCGCGCCACGCCGAAGAACCAGTTCTTGCGGGCATGGCGCGGGCGATAGGGGCTCGGGCACGTCCACTGGATCGTGCCGACCCAGCGTTGCGCGATGGCGTCTTCGGCATCGCCCTCCAGGCTGATCAGCGCCGAGCACAGCGTGCCGGTGTGTGCCCCGTCCTCCTGTTCCAGGATTTCGAGCCGCACCCCAGCTTGGGCTGATTCGCGCGCCAAGTACGCCAACGCCTTGCCGACGGCCAACTCGCACTCGGCCGGCCCCTGCGCAGAAGAGAATTGCAGCAACACCATCAGCAGCACTCCCCACGCGTCTTGTACGTCAGCACCGGGCGCAGGCGCGCGAGCACCTTCACCAGGCCCGCCTCCACCAGCGGCGCGATGACGCTGTCGATCGGCTTGTAGGCTTCGGGGGCCTCTTCGTAGATCAACTGCTTGTCTTCGCAGACCACGTGTCCGCCCAGACTGGTGCGGTGCAGCTGCGCGGGCGTGAAGCGCCGCACGAGGCGGTCCTTGCACTCGCTGCGCATCCATTTGCGGCCGGCGCCATGGGCGAGCGAGAACAGGCCGTGCTCGCTCGGCTGCGGGGCGACGAGGTAGCTGTAATCCCCGCGCGAGCCGGGGATGACGACCAGCCCCGCATCGGACGGCGTCGTGCCCTTGCGGTGCAGCCAGCCGCGTTCACCGTCGACCGTGGCCGGTGCGACGAAGTTATGGTGCACGTCCAGCAGCGGCTTGCCTGCGGCATGCAGCCGATCGAGCATGCGGCGCGCAATCAGCTCGCGGTTGGCCTTGGCGAAGTGCAGTGCCGTGTCGTGGCGCGTCAGATAGGCCGTGCAGGCGGCATCGTCCTGCGCCAGCCCGGCGTGCCCGTGCGTGCGCACCTGTTCTTCCAGGATCGCCTGGCCGAGCCCGCGCGAGCCGCTGTGCACGAGCAGCAGAAGCTGTCGCGGGTTCAACGGCAGGTCGGCCGCGTCATCGTAGATGGCGTCCACGCGCTGCAGCTCGGCGAAATGGTTGCCGCCGCCGATGGTGCCGAGCGCCGCACCAAAGCCGGTGCCGGCCGGTGCCAGCGATGCTGCCAGTTCATGCCAGCTTTCATCGAGCGGCGTGTCGATGTTGCCGAGCCGCTTGTCCAGCTTGTCGAGGCTGACCTTGTTGGCGTCCAGGTCGGTGGCCCACAGCGCCATGCCGCAGCCGATGTCGTTGCCGATCAGCGCCGGATACAGGCGGCCGACCGAGAAGAACGCCGCGCCCACGGGGTAGCCGCGACCAGGATGCAGGTCGGGCATGCCGGCCACATGGCGCATGCCGTCGAGTGCTTTCGTTGTTTGGAGTTGTTGGATCGCGTCGCCTTCGATCCAGGTGTCGTCCGAGGCGATCAGGGTGACGCCGTCGAACAAATGCAAGATGCAATTGCCCATGAAGATTCCATATCAGGTTCAGAAAAACGTCTGATGTGGCAGGCCGAAGGGCCGGGGCAATGCGAAGACGCTGTGAGCTACAGCGCGAGAGATTCGATCAACCCAGGCAAGGGCCTGCAAAGGGGGAAACGAGGTGACGCATGATTTTTGTCCTCCTATGCAAAAGTGATTGATCGGTAAGCGGGGCGGATACTAGTGGCCTGTAACGATTGAATCGGGAGTAATGCGACGAGTTGGGTCGAAGTATTTCCACTTCACCGGCTTGGGCTGCTTGTTGTACTGACGGATGTAGCGCATGAGCTTGCGCTTGAGGT